>Ga0299914_10002488_pt1 | contig 12706 bp, 11 predicted proteins | sample RVTome_10_FD_201361 | JGI IMG/M metagenome (GOLD analysis project Ga0299914, IMG submission 201361) | Soil microbial communities from uranium-contaminated site in the Upper Colorado River Basin, Wyoming, United States - RVT153D57 (version 2) ...
CCTCCTTCAGTAGCTCAGCGACCCACGTAACCCGCAGGGGAGCTCCAATTGGCCAACCGCCGTGCTCAGCCGGCGAACGCCCGGTTGTACTCGGCGAGCCACTCCCCGGCCTGGCCGCCGACGCGGTAGGCGCCGGGACCGTTCGCGAGCACCACCGCGCCCGCGCGCGTCGAGCGCGCCAGGGCGAACTGACACGACATCGGCGACCCGCAGCCGGCCGGGGCGCCCGCGGGCGCCTTCGGGACGCCGGTCACGAGGAAGTGCAGCTGGGAGAGCCCGGCGCCGCCGTGGCGCCTGAGGTAGCGGGCGAAGCGCGCGGGGGCGTTGCGCCACACCTTCGCCGTCACCGCCCCGCGGTGGCCGTGGTACATCTCCAGCCAGACGCCGCCCGCCCGGGCGAGGGCCGGCGTCACGCCGCGCCAGCCGGGTCGCACGGACTTGCTGCCGGCCCGGTCGAGCGTGAAGTGCTCGCCGCGTCCCACGCCGATCGAGGTCACCATCGCCGGGGCGATGTAGACGTGGACGCGCTCGGCGTAGCTGCCGCCGGCGGGGTGCCCCGTCCCGGCGAGGATGGCCATCGCCTCGGACAGGCGCACGCCGGGATGGCCGTCGGCGGGGACCGGCGGGACCTGGGCGCGCCGGATGATCCTGTAGCCGTGGCGGGTCGCCACCACGTCGTTGTGCGAGGCGACCTTGATGCGCTTGCCGCGCACCGAGACCCACTTGAAACGCTTCTTCGCCCTGGGGTCGCGCCACTTGTTGCCGATCTCGTCCAGCCCGACGACGCCGGAGGGGCTCGCGTCGATCTCGGCGCGGATGGCGGCCGCCATCTCGTCGGCCGTGAGCCCCAGCAGGGCGGTGTCCTCGACCTTGCCGAGGCTGAACTGGCGGTCCGCCTCCCCGGCGAAGACGCCGCCCGGCCCCGGGTGCTGCCGGAGGCCGCCGCGCGCCGGGGTGAGGGCGCCGGGGCCGGTGAAGATGGCGCGCGCCGCGGCGTACTCGTCGTAGACGACCGAGACGCGTCCGTCGGCCTGCGAGGGCGCGGCGATCGCGACGGCGGCGGCGGCGCAGGCCGCGAGGGCGCCGGCCGGCACACGGGGGGAGAAGCGCACGAGGGGACCGTCCTGAGTGGGGTTCCTCCCCCTCTTCGGCTGCGGGGGCGCCCGGGCTTGAGCCCCCCGGGTCCCGCGTGCCCAGGCGCCGCCCGGGCGCGGAGGCGCTGCCCAGCGCTCGAGGAGCGCTGCCCAGCACCCTGGGGGTGCTCAGGCGGCGAGCTCGGCGGCCAGCGCCTCGGGGCTGGTCACCGGCGCGCGGCAGGCGAAGCCGCGACAGACGTAGGCGGCCGGCGAGCCGTCCACGAGCCCCCGGTCCGCCAGCAGCGGCGCGGCCTCCGCGGCCGCGGCGTCGGCGGGATCGCCGACGGCGAGGGCGTCGACCGTCGAGACGCCCGCGCGCGCCGCCCCCACCAGCTCGGCGGTGCGCGGGTCGTCGGCGGGGCCGACCACGGCCACCTCGCGCCGCTCGGACAGGTGGTGGTCGAGCGCCACCAGCGCCGTCCCGAACGCCTGGGGGAAGCGGCTCATGTCGGCCTGCACCAGCCGCAGCGCGCCGAGCGCCAGCTCCTCCAGCCGCGCGTCCCCGGTCAGGTCGGCCAGCCGCAGCAGCACGTGGGCGGCCTGCGAGTTGCCGGCCGGCGCGGGGTGGTCCTCGAGGTCGCGGGTGCGCGCCACGAGCTCCTCGCCGTCCGATCCCGAGTAGAAGAAGCCGCCGCCCTCGGAGTCGGCGAACAGCTCGACCATCCGGTCGGCGAGCCGGCGGGCGGCGCTCAGCCAGCGCGGCTGGAAGGTCGCCCCGTAGAGGCACAGGAGCCCGTGGCAGAGGTCGGCGTGGTCGTCGAGCTGCCCGAGGTGCACGGCCTGCCCCGCCATGTGGGCGCGGCGCAGGCGCCCGTCGACCACCAGGGCGTCGAGCGCGAAGGCCGCGGTGGCCGTGGCGGCGTCGATGTAGTCCTGGCGCCCGAGGATGACGCCCGCGTCGGCGAGCGCCGCGATGGTCAGGCCGTTCCACGCCGCGATCGCCTTGTCGTCGCGGGCCGGCGCCGGGCGCCGGGCGCGGGCCGCGTAGAGCGCCTGGCGCGCGGCCGCCAGCAGCGGGCGCGCGTCCTCGCCGAGCTCCCGGGAGACGGCGTCGACCGGGGCACTGATGCGCAGGATCGTCTTGCCCTCGAAGTTGCCCTGCGGGGTGACGCCGTAGCGCAGCGTGACCGCGCGCGCCTGCGCCTCCGGCAGCAGCTCCTCCAGCTCCTCGGGCGTCCAGACGAAGAACGCACCCTCGCCACCGGGCGAGTCGGCGTCCTGGGCGGCGGCGAACCCGCCCCCCGGCACGCGCATCTCGCGCAGCAGGTAGTCGAGCGTCTCCTGGGCGACGCGGGCGTACTCGGGAGAGCCCGTCACGCGGTGCGCCAGCGCGTAGTCGCGCGCCAGGAGCGCGTTGTCGTAGAGCATCTTCTCGAAGTGGGGGACGAGCCAGTGGCCGTCGACGCTGTAGCGGTGAAAGCCGCCGCCGACCTGGTCGTAGATCCCGCCGGCCGCCATCTTGCCGAGCGTCAGCTCGACCATCTCCCGGGCGTGATGGTCGTCGGGCCGCTCCGACAGCCGGCGCAGCAGGAACTCGACCGCCAGGGAGGGCGGGAACTTGGGCGCGCCGCCGAACCCGCCCTCGGCCGGGTCGAAGAGCCTCGCCAGCCCGACGACCGCGTCGTCGAGGATGCGGCGCTCGAGCGCCCCGTCACCGGGGCGGCGCTCGGCGGCGGTGGCGAGGCGCCGGGCCACCTCGGCCGCCTGGCTCTCCACGTCGTCGCGTCGCGAGCGGTATGCGTGGGCGATCGCGCGGCACAGGTCCTGGAAGCCGGGAAGCCCTCCGCGCGGGCTCTTGGGGAAGTAGGTGCCCGCGTAGAACGGGCGCCCGTCGGGGGTCAGGAAGACCGTCATCGGCCAGCCGCCCTGGCCCGCGAGCGAGAGCGTCGCCTGCATGTAGAGGGCGTCCACGTCGGGCCGCTCCTCGCGATCGACCTTCACGTTGACGAAGAGGTTGTTCATCGTCTGCGCCGTCTCGGGGTCCTCGAAGGACTCGTGGGCCATCACGTGGCACCAGTGGCACGACGAGTACCCGATCGACAGCAGCACCGGCCGGTCGTCCTCGCGGGCGCGCGCGAACGCCTCGTCGCCCCACGGGTACCAGTCCACCGGGTTGTCGGCGTGCTGGCGCAGGTACAGGCTGGACTGCTGTCCGAGCCGGTTCACGCGACGAGCATAGCCGCGCCGGCGTGAACGCCGCCCCCAGCGGCCTGGCTTCTCCGGCTATCCTCGACCGCATGGTCGATCCGTTCATCGCCGCCGCCGGCCCGGCGCCCGCCCGCGGCGCGGAGCACCGCTGGCGCCAGGTCGCGCTGCTGTCCGCCTCGTCCGCGGTCGGCGACGCGCCGCGCGCGGCCACGGCGCTCGCGGCCACCCTGCTGGCGCTCGACCACCCGGCCGCCGCAGCGGCGGCGCTCGAGCGCGCCGACCCGGCCGATGCCTGGGCGCGCTGGTACGGCGTGATCGCGGCCGGGCAGGCGATCGGCGCCGCGGGGCTCGCCGAGGCGCTGGCCGCGGCCCGCGAGGCGCCGTCGAGCGGTCCGGACGCCCGCGAGGTGGCCCGCCGCCTCGACGACCTGGCCGACGAGCTCGCGTCCCTGTCCGGCGATCTCGAAGGGGCGGCCAGGTTCGCGGTCCTGGGGCATCGCGCCCGCCCGCGCCGCCGCGTGCTGCTCGCCGGTCGCTCGTCGGCCGCGTTCCTGATCGAGCCCGGGTGGGAGTCGGTGCGGCTGGTGCGGCTCGGGCCGTCGGAGGGGCCCGCGCTCGGGAACCGGGCGCACCTCGGCCTGACCGAGGTGATCGCCGCGATCCGCCGCGGCGACGCCGGACCGGGCTGGGACGTCCCCGGCGACGAGCCGCATCCGCTCGAGCCCGAGACCATGCTCGGCGCCCTGCGCGAGGACCCCGCGGCGCGCGACCGGCGCCTCGTCCGCCTGGCCGAGGAGGTCGCCGAGGAGCGCGAGCGGCTGGCGGCCGAGCGCGCCGCGCTCGCGGAGGAGCGCGCGATGATCGCCGCCGAGCGCTCGCGCCGGCGGCGGGTGCGCCCGGCGCCGCCCCCGGGGGGCGCGCAGCCTGCGGGGCGCGTCCCGGTGCCGCGCAGCGCCGACGAGGCCGCGGCGCTCCTGGGCCTGGGCGCCGACGCCGCGCCCGACGAGGTCGACCGCGCCTACCGCGACCAGGTCATCCGCTGCCACCCGGACCGGGTGGCGGGCCTGCACCCGGCCATCCGCGGCCAGGCCGAGGGCCTCACGGTGGCGCTCAACGCCGCCCGCGACCTGCTGCTGGGCCGCGCCCCGCGCCGCCGGGCGCAGCGCGCCGGCGGGTAGCCGGGCCCCGTGACGACCTGCGCCATCGTCCTCGCGGCGGGGGCCGGGGTCCGCATGGGGGGACGGGTCAAGCAGCTGCTTCCGCTGGGCGGGCGCCCGCTGGTGCAGCACCCGATCGACGCCGCCGTGGCCGCCGGGCTCGAGGACGTCGTGGTCGTCCTCGGCCACGCCGCCGAGGAGGTCGCCGCGGTGCTCGCGCTACCGCCGGGCGGCGCGGTCGTCGTCAACCCGCTGTACGCGGCCGGCCAGTCGACCTCCCTGCACGCCGGGGTCGACGCCCTGCCCTGCTCGGCTCGGGCGGCCCTCGTCCTCCTCGGCGACCAGCCGGAGGTGGGCGCCGCGGCGATCCGGGCCGTCGTCGAGGCCCACGCGCGGCGCGGCGCGCCGGTGGTGCGGGCCGCGTACGGCGGCCGGCCCTCGCACCCGGTGCTGCTGGGGCACGAGGTCTGGCCCGGCGTCCAGGGGCTGCGCGGCGACCAGGGCGCGCGGGCGCTGATCGCGGCCCACGGCCCGCGGGTGGAGCTGGTCGATCTGACGGGCCCGGCGCCCGAGGACGTCGACACCGCGGACGACTACGATCGCCTGCTGGCCCGCCTGGGCCCGTAGGCCGCTACAGGCGCGCGATCAGGTCGGCGAGCTCCTCCAGGCTCTGGAGGTTGTGGCCGGGCCGGAAGACGTCGACGTGCGGCAGCGCCGCCGCCATCCCGCGCGCGAGCGGCGCGTAGTCGTCGTGGCCCTTGAGGGGGTTGAGCCAGACGACGTGGTGGGCCAGCCGGGACAGGCGCGCCATCTGCTCGCCCAGCAGCTCGGGGTCGCCGACGTCGAGGCCGTCCGAGAGGATCACGCAGATCGCCCCGCGCACGGTGCGCGTGCGCCCGTGCTCGTCGATCAGCCGCTTGAGCGACGCCCCGATCCGGGTGCCGCCGTCCCAGTCGGCCACCTCGGCGGCCGCCGCGGCGATCGCGAGGTCGGGGTCCGCCGCCGACAGGGCGCGCGTCATCCGGGTCAGGCGGGTGCCGAAGGCGAAGGCCTCCCAGTCCGGACCCGCCCGCAGGGAGGCGTGGGCGAACAGGGCGAGGCCGCGCGAGTAGGTGGACATGGAGCCCGAGACGTCGAGGACCAGCAGCATCCGCCGCCGCTGGACCCGCCGCCGGCGCCAGGCGCGGTCGATCGGCTCGCCGCCCGTGCGCATCGCCCGGCGCAGGGTGCGGCGCAGGTCCGGCTCCCCGGCGCGCGCCGGGGAGCGGCGGCGCGTGCGCCGGTGCGGCGCCCGAAGGCGCAGGCGCGCCATCAGGCGCGCGATCCGGGCCAGCTCGTCCGCCGTGCACTCGGAGAAGTCCTTGCGCCGCAGGGCCTCGACCGGGCTGGAGACCGTGGAGCCCGGCGACTCGTCGGGCGGCGGGGCGGCCCCCAGGTCGCTCGGCGACAGGATCCGCCGGCGCCGGTCGGCGACCTGCTGGGGGATCGGAGGCGAGGGCCCGTCGATCCCGAACGCCGCCGCGAAGGCGCGCTCGAAGGCGGCCACGTCCTCGCGCCGCGAGATCAGCGTCGCCCGGGCCGCCCAGTAGAGGTCCTCGGGCGCCACCGCGGCCGCCGCGCGCGCCAGCGCCAGCAGCCGGTCGGTGCCCACCGGCACCCCGGCCGCCCGCAGCCCATCGGCCAGCTCCCGCACCCGCAGGAGCGGCTCGGCCTCCGGGTCCACCAGGGCCTCGGGGCTCATCCCTCGAGCAGCTCCGCGAGCGCCCGCCGCACCGTCTGCTGGTCGTCCCTGCCCTTGATCGCCCAGCCGAGCGTCTCCTGGGCCGAGCCCAGGTCGACCTCGCCGATGCCGAGCGCGATGAGCGCCCGGGTCCAGTCGATCGCCTCCGCCGGGCCGGGCGGCTTGGCCAGGTCGAGGCTTCGCAGCCGGGCCACCAGCTCGGCGACCGACTCGGCCAGCGCCTCGGACGCCTCGGGGGCGCGCAGGCGGATGATCTGCACCTCGCGCTCGCGCGTCGGGTAGTCGATCCAGTGGTAGAGGCAGCGGCGCTTGAGGGCGTCGTGCAGCTCCCGCGTGCGGTTGGAGGTGATCACGACGACCGGCGGCTCGTCGGCGGCCACGGTCCCGATCTCCGGGATCGTCACGGCGGCGTCGGCGAGGATCTCGAGCAGGAAGGCCTCGAACTCCTCGTCGGCCCGGTCCAGCTCGTCCACCAGCAGCACCGCCCCCGAGCCCGCCCGTACGGCGGCGAGCAGCGGCCGCTCGACGAGGAACTCGGGGCCGTAGAGCTCGGCCGCCTTGCGGTCGGGGTCGAGCGAGCCCTCCTGCAGCGTGCGGGCGTAGAGCAGCTGGCGCGCGTAGTCCCATTCGTAGAGGGCCTGGCCGGCGTCGATGCCCTCGTAGCACTGCAGGCGGATGAGCCGCGCCGGCAGCGCGCGGGCGAGCGTGCGCGCGACCTCGGTCTTGCCGACGCCCGGCTCGCCTTCCAGGAGCAGCGGCCGGCGCAGGGCCAGGGCGAGATGCACCGACACGGCCAGCCCCCGGTCGGCGATGTAGCGCTCGCGCGCGAGCGCCCCCTGGAGCTCCTCCACATCCTTGAACGCCATCCCGCCCCCGTTCGTGACCGGGCCTGCCTAGCACGCCGGCGGGCCCCGCGTCGAGCCCGCGCGCCCGCATCGTGGGACGTGCGGAGCCGACTTCGTGACCATGTTGACGAAGTCGGGGAGCGGCCATAGGGTCGTTGCCCGGAACCATGCCCGAGGTCCCCTGTGCGAGACGTGCTGCCGACGCTCGACCGATGGATCCGCGACGGCCACAGGGCCGCCCTGGCCACGGTCGTGCGGGTCGACCGGTCCGCGCCGCGGGTCCCCGGCAGCGTGATGGCCGTCTCCGAGACCGGGGAGGTCGCGGGCTCGGTCACCGGGGGCTGCGTGGAGCCGGCGGTCTACGAGCACACCGGCGAGGTCCTGGCCGGCGGCGAGCCCCGGCTCGAGACCTTCGGGATCGTCGACGACGACGCCTTCGAGGTCGGGCTCCCGTGCGGGGGCACGGTCCACATCTTCGTCGAGGAGATGCGCCCGGAGCTGGTGCTGGAGGTGGCCGAGGCGGTCCGCGAGGAGCGCCCGCTGGCCTACGTCACCACCGTCGCCGGCCCCGAGCCGGGGCGCCCGCGCACCGTGGGGCGGGAGGGGGAACCGGCGGACGAGGTCGAGGCGGCGGCGCGGTCGCTGCTGACCCTGGGCCACAGCGGCACCGTGACGGTGGGGGACTCGGAGGTCTTCGTCTCCTCGTTCGTGCCGCGGCCGGCGATGTACGTCTTCGGCGCCATCGACCACGCCTCCGCGCTCGCCACGATCGGCCGCTTCATGGGCTACCGGGTCACGGTCTGCGACCCGCGGGCGATCTTCGTCACGCCCGCGCGCTTCCCGGACGCCGACGAGCTCGTCATCGAGTGGCCGCACGAGTTCCTCGCCCGCGCACCGGTCGACGAGCGCACCGCGATCTGCGTGCTGACCCACGACGAGAAGTTCGACGTCCCGGCGCTCAAGGTCGCGCTCGGCACCCCGGCGCGGTACATCGGCGCGATGGGCAGCAGCCGGACCACCGCCCGGCGGCGCGACCGCCTGCTGGATGAGGGCGTCGCCGAGCAGCAGCTCGAGCGCGTCCACGCGCCGATCGGCCTGTCGATCGGCTCGCGGACCCCCGAGGAGGTGGCGCTGGCGATCGGCGCCCAGATCGTCGCCGTCGCCAACGGCGCCGTCCGGAAGGAGGAGCTTGAGACTCGATCACGAGTTTGAGGTGCCGGCGTCGCCGGAGCAGACGCTCGAGCTGATGCTCGACGCGGAGAAGGTGGTCCCCTGCATGCCCGGCGCGACGCTGGTGGAGGTCGTGGACGACCGCACCTGGAAGGCCGAGATGGGGGTCAAGCTCGGCCCGGTGGGGATGCAGTTCCTGGTCGACGTCACGCTGCTCGAGCAGGACGCCCAGGCGGGGACCGTGAAGCTCGGCGTGAGCGGCCGCGACACGCGCGGCAAGGGGGGCGCCGAGGCGACGGTCGACTCGGTGCTGACCTCCGCCGACGGGGGCGGGACGAGCGTGGCCATGGCGACCGACCTGCACTTCTCGGGCCAGGCGGCCCAGCTCGGCCGCCCCGGGGTCGTCAAGGACGTCTCGAACAAGCTCGTCGGGCAGTTCGCGGAGTGCATCAGGGCCCGGCTGTCGGCCCAGCCGGAGCAGGCTCAGGCCGCCGTCCAGCAGCCGCAGAAGCCGATCTCCGGCCTCTCGCTCGCGGTCGGCGCGCTGATGGAGGCGATCAAGCGACTCTTCGGCCGCGGCGACGGCCGCGGGAAGGGGGAGGTCACGTGAGGCGCATCACCGTCACGGTCAACGGCGTCCGCCACGAGGCGGACGTGGAGGAGCGCGAGCTCCTCGTCTACTACCTGCGCGAGGGGCTGGGCCTCACGGGCACCAACGTGGGGTGCGACACATCGTCCTGCGGGGCCTGCACCGTGCACTTGGACGGCGTGTCCGTCAAGGCATGCAACGTGCTCGCGGTGCAGGCCGACGGCGCCGAGGTCATGACGATCGAGGGCCTCGCCACCAACGGCGCGATGCACCCGATGCAGGCCGCATTCCAGCAGCACCACGCCCTGCAGTGCGGGTTCTGCACCCCGGGGATGATCATGGCCGCGGTCGGGGTCCTGAACGAGAACCCCAACCCGACCGAGGACGAGATCCGCCACGGCCTCGAGGGAAACCTCTGCCGCTGCACCGGCTACCACAACATCGTGAAGGCCGTCGCGGCCGTCGCGAACGCGTAGGGGGACGACCATGGCGACCACCGAGCAGCCCGCCCGTTCCATCGGCGCCCGCAAGCTGCGCAAGGAGGACCCCGAGCTCATCACCGGGGCGTCCCGCTACACCGACGACATCACCGTCCCGGGGATGCTGTGGCTCAGCTTCGTCCGCAGCCCCTTCGCCCACGCCAGGATCAACGGCATCGACACGGCTCAGGCGCTCGAGGCGCCCGGGGTCGTGGCCGCGTACACGGCGGCCGACCTCGAATTCGCGGCCCCGCTGTTCATGGCCTTCCCCCTGCGCGACCTCAAGCAGCCGCCGCACTGGCCGCTCGCCAAGGACAAGGCCCGCTACGCCGGCGACCCGGTCGCGGTGGTCGTGGCCGACACGCGGGCTCGCGCCAAGGACGCGGCCGAGTTGGTCTCGGTGGACTGGGAGCCGCTTCCGGCCGTGACCGACGTGATGGCCGCGCTCGAGGACGGCGCGCCGCTCGTCCACGACGACCTCGGCACCAACAACGCGGGCACCTGGGACTTCGAGCTCGACTCGCCCGCCCCGCGCCGCGCCGACCCGGGCCCGTACTTCGAGGACCCCGAGTTGGTGAAGGTGACGGGCGAGTACTTCCTGCCCCGCCTGATCCCGAACGCCATGGAGCCGCGCAGCGTGCTGTGCGAGCCGAACGTCGCCCAGGGCGAGTACACCCTGTGGACGGCCAGCCAGATCCCGCACTTCATCCGCACCTTCCTCACGATCGAGCTGGGCATCCCCGAGGCCAAGATGCGCGTGATCGCGCCCGACGTCGGCGGCGGCTTCGGCTCGAAGCTCGAGCACTACGGCGAGGAGGCGGTCGCGGTGGCGGTCGCCCGCGAGCTCGGGCGGCCGGTGAAGTGGACCGAGGAGCGCGCGGAGGGCTACCTCGCCACGATCCACGGGCGCGACATGTACCAGCGCATCGAGCTGGCGGCGACGCGCGACGGCCAGCTGAAGGCCGTCCGGGTGAAGCTCCACGCCGCCATGGGCGCCTACCTGCGGGTCGTGTCCCCGGCGATCCCGATGCTCGGCGCGTGGCTCTACGCCGGCGTCTACGACCCGGAGGCGTACGACTTCGCCTACGACATGGTCTTCACCAACACCACACCGACCGACGCCTACCGGGGCGCCGGCCGGCCCGAGGCCACGTACGCCATCGAGCGGACCATGGACAGGCTGGCGCACGAGCTGCGGATGGACCCGGTGGAGCTGCGGCGAAAGAACATGATCACGAAGGACAAGTTCCCCAACTACACGATCGTGAGCGGGCTCACGGTCGACTCCGGGGACTACCAGGGCACCCTCGACAAGCTGCTCGGGCGGCTCGACTACGAGGGCTTCCGGCGCGAGCAGGCGCAGCGGCGCCAGAGCGGCGACGCGAAGGTGATCGGCGTCGGCTTCTCGACCTGGCTCGAGATGTGCGGCCTGGCGCCCTCGCGGGTCCTCGCCGCCCTGCGGTACGCGGGCGGGGGCTGGGAGGCGAGCACGATCGAGATGCTGCCCACCGGCACCGTGCGGGTCCTGATCGGGACCTCGCCGCACGGCCAGGGCCACGTGACCACCTTCTCCCAGATGGTCGCCGACCAGCTCGGCGTGGAGTACGAGGACGTCGAGGTGCTCCACGGCGACACGCAGGTCGTGCCGCTGGGCCTCGACACGTACGGCAGCCGCAGCCTGGCGGTGGGCGGCATCGCCGCCTACCACGCGGGCGAGAAGATCATCGCCAAGGCGCGGACCCTGGCGGCCCACCAGCTCGAGTGCTCCGAGGACGACCTCGAGTGGGCGCCCGGCACGTTCACCGTCCGGGGGACCGACCGCTCGGTGGACATCAAGACGCTGGCCTTCGCGGCCTGGAGCGCCCACGACCTGCCCGACGGCTACGAGCCGGGGCTGACGGCGACCCACATCTACGACCCGCCCAACTTCTCCTGGCCGCACGGGGCCCACGCCTGCGTCGTGGAGGTGGACACGGAGACCGGGTCGGTGTCCATCCTGCGCTACATCGCGGTCGACGACTGCGGCGAGCGCATCAACCCGATGGTGATCGAGGGGCAGGTGCACGGCGGCGTCGCCCAGGGCATCGCTGAGGCGCTCTTCGAGGAGGCGCGCTACGACGAGGAGGGCAACCTCCGGCAGGGCACGATGGCCATCTACATGATCCCGGGCGCGCCTGAGCTGCCCTCGTTCGAGCTGGACCACACGGTCACCCCGAGCCCCACCAACCCCCTGGGCGTCAAGGGCATCGGGGAGGCGGGCACGATCGCCGCCCCGCCCGCCGTCATCGGCGCGATCGTGGACGCCCTCTCGCACCTGGGCGTGACCGACGTCGAGCGGCCCGCGACCCCCGAGAGGGTGTGGCGCGCGATCCAGGAGGCGAGCCGATGATCACGGCCAACTTCGACTACGAGGTCGCCGAGTCGGTCGACCACGCCCTCGAGCTGCTGCGCACCAGGGAGGACGCCAAGCTCCTCGCCGGGGGCCACAGCCTGCTCCCGCTGATGAAGCTGCGGCTGGCCCGCCCGGCCACGCTGGTGGACATCGGCCGCCTGTCCGACCTGCGCGGCGTCCGCGACGGCGGCGACCACCTCGCGATCGGGGCGCTCACCCCGCACCACGACCTCAACAACGACGCGACCGCGCGGCAGCACTGCCCGCTGATCGCGTACGCGGCCGGCCTGGTGGGCGACCCGCAGGTCCGCCACCGCGGCACCATCGGCGGATCGCTCGCCCACGGCGACCCGGCGTCCGACCTTCCCATGATCTGCCTCCTGCTCGACGCCGTCATCGTGGCCCGTGGGCCGGGCGGCGAGCGCGCGATCGACGCGGGCGCGTTCTTCTCGGGGTTCTTCGAGACCGCCCTCGGCGCCGACGAGGTGATCACCGAGGTGCGCGTGCCCAAGGTGGGCGGCGCGCGGTGGGGCTACATCAAGTTCCGCCAGCGCTCGCTCGACTGGCCCACCGTCGGGGTCGGCGTCTTGTTCGGCTTGGCGAACGGGTCCATCGAGGGTGCGCGCGTCGGGCTCACGAACATGGGCCAGACGCCGCTTCGCGCCTCGGCCGTGGAGGCGGCCCTCGCAGGCGCCCCGCGCGATGCCGTGGGCCAGGCGGCCGACCGGGCCGACGAGGGCACCGACCCGCCCAGCGACACGTGGGCGAGCGCGGACTTCCGCCGGCACCTGGCGCGCGTCCTCACGGCGCGGGCCCTCGACGAGGCGCTCTCGCGCTGATCGTCCCTCTGGCGGGGGCCGGGTGACCGGTTCCCGCCATGGGCGTCTCGCGGCGATCCTGACCTAGACTGGTCCCCATGGGCGCAGCCGCGCGGCTCGAGGACGGCTACGGGCGGGTCCACCGGTCGCTCCGGCTCTCGGTCACCGACCGCTGCAACCTGCGCTGCCGCTACTGCATGCCGGCGGAGGGGATGACGTGGCTGCCCCGGC
>Ga0299914_10002489_pt1 | contig 12706 bp, 4 predicted proteins | sample RVTome_10_FD_201361 | JGI IMG/M metagenome (GOLD analysis project Ga0299914, IMG submission 201361) | Soil microbial communities from uranium-contaminated site in the Upper Colorado River Basin, Wyoming, United States - RVT153D57 (version 2) ...
GCGGAAGTAGCTGCCGCGCTGGTCGGTGGGGTACTCTCGCCAGAGCAGCTCTCGGGCCATCTCGTGATTGACGCCGACCATATAGGCTTCGATAAACCGCGGATTGGTCTCCACCAAGGTGATTGTGTTATTCGGAATGAGGTTGAGGTTGGGGATCAGCAGTTCGCTGGAGATGTCGCGCAGCGGCTCGTACATCGGATCGGAAAATACGGGATGGGCCATCACGGGCACGATGGTCACCACCGGTCGCAGGTATTTGAACGTCGCCGGGATCGCCACGATGCTCAGCGCGCGCCTCGGAATGGCAAAAACCGGGTTTAAAGTCCGGATGAGCGTCGAAGCGGCCCCGGTCATATCTAGTGGCACTCTACGAGCGGGTTGAGGCAGCACGATATCAAAGCGGGCGTGCAGGTCGAGCAGTGCCGTGCGGAAATGGGCCGCTTCGGAACTGTCATTGTCGCCGGGGCGCAGGATGCCGTCAGGTACGTCCTGTCCCGGCTCGGTCACCGCAAACCCGGGCTTCGGCGCAACCTTGCGCACCGCTTCGATCGTAAGACTCTCACGCTGCAGCCGGTTCGCAGCCGCCACCCTCTCTCCAAGCTGTTCGGTAAAGGTCAGTGCTCCCTCCAGCCTGGCAGCGACGGAGGAAAGACGTGGGATCCTTTCCAATACATGCCATAACTCCTGTAACAGCGAGAGCATCCAGCGGGTGAGCGGATACATAAACAGTTGGCGAAGCCAATCTGGCACCTGATCCGACACCAAAGCGTCGGCGGTGCTGTCGAGCGATATCTGCTTCTCTGGAGCAGTCTTAGGCGGCGCTGCCGTAACACGACCCTCGTTCAGAGGGGTGACGATATTGATGGTTCGGCCCCCATTTTCGGGCATTGCCTTCCGCATGACCGCACCCCCCGGGCGGGAAATCCTGCGGAAAGACGGGCTGAGGGCTGCCCGGGGTAGGCGGCTGGTCTTGACCTGCTGGACAATGGTGGTCGGGCTCCCCATCACCCGGCTGTGCACGGGTTGCGTGAGGGCAAGCTGCTGGTCGACCCTGAGCGGCAGCAGGTGCCGGACGTAGAGGCGATGGCTGACGGCCAGCGCAAGCTGCACCTGGCGGATCTTCTGATTGGCCTTGAGGATGTCGCCCAGCTGCTGCCAGGCCTTCTGCATATATCTTTCCTGATTGACCTGGATCACCTCTGTCCCGAAGCCGGCCGGTACCCGGTACCGGGGATCCCGGTTGAGTTCGTTCACCCACCCGTCCTGCTCGACGCTCAGACGCCTTTGCAGAGCATGCCACCGACCATAGAGCGGCGGACTGATGACGGGGTCGGGATGGCCGGTGGCCAGGTCAGGAGGGTTGAGCAGCGTGTCCTGAAGGTTGACCTTTTTATCCAGCTCTTTGAGGAATTCGGGATAGTCGGCACGATCGGCCGGCGGCCAGAGGGCCGGGCGAGGCACGGCCTGAGGACTTTTCAGGGCTCCTTCAAGTCCCATCACACGCGCATCCGCTGGACCGTCCGTTATTCCCGGCACACCGAGGTTGGGGTTCTGCATGTCCATATCGCGTATGCCCACGCGTTCATCGACCCGGCGCGGTTCCAGCAGGTTGACCAGGAACTCGAAGTCGCCGCGGTCGCCGGTGCGGAAATACCAGTGGTAATAAACCGGATACTCCGTCTGTCCGAAACCCCACGAAGGTGCGAGGATGTCCTGGCCCGCAGTAGGTTGTCCCAGGCCGGCCAGGCGGCCTGCTTCAAAGGCCGGAATCAAAAACGCATGGTAACCAGTCCTGGGCTTGAGCTTACGCGGGCAGACGAGCCGTGAGAGGGCTTCGTCGGGATTCTGCCGTACCAGATTTTCCAGGGCTCCGACTGTCTGCTCCGCCGTGTGGGTGTTGTTCGCGGTGATGTCTTTGCTGACGTGCACGTGGGCCCAGGCCCAGGTTTGGGCAGGGGGCGGGAAGACGTCTTCTGGACGAGCAGCATCGGTAAACCGGACGACGGGCAGGATGCCGGACAGCGAGGCTCCTTGCTCGAACTCCGTTTCCTCGAGCACCATCAAAAAGATCCAGGGGCGCAGCTTGGTCCGTTTAGGGTCGCTGACCGTGGCGCCGCCCTGATCCGTCTCGACTGCCCGGGCAGGCGTGTAGTGCCAGGGAAAACCCTCGCCATAAAACTCGATGTGGGCGAGGTAATTCGGTTCGAAATCCGTCACCCAGTTGCGCGGTTCGGTGCGCACGATGGCTCGGGGGTTGATCCCCACGATATCACCCGGACCGACGAGCTGCACGTCTCCGGATACAAAGTCGGTCTGGCCGTTGACCTGGAGGGAAACCCGGATGGATGCCCGCTCGACGAGACCACTGGCTGCACCGAGGGTGTCGCCCTGCTTGATCTTAGACGCCATCCCCTGTCGCAGCCATGGCAGGAACGCGTATGTGGCAAGAGGACCATTCATGGTCGGTTGACCTCAAAGGTGGGAACCACCTGGAGCTCTTGCTCCAGGGCTGGATTATCGCGGATCAGGTCGCGTATCAGGCCGAAAGCCTCTGCTTCGCTCGAGGCTACGGCGCCGCCGTTGACGAGCGTCAGGTCACGCACATTGACCACGGCAAACGGCTCGTGGCGCACCTGCACCGCCTCCGGCGCCAGCGCCGACTTCGCAGTGCTGGCGAAGGACAGGGGCGAAGCCGCAACGGCTCCTCTGCTTGCCCAGGCGTTAAACGCCACGGCTTCCGGCCGCAGCGGCTCAAACCAGGGGCGCAGGCGCTGATCGCGCTGGCTGTCGATGTAGAAGAGTTCATACTCCACATCCCGCTTCGCTGCGTAGGCCGCCTCCAGCCGCTCCGAATCCCTTACCCGCACCCCGGCCTCGTAGTGCTCGAACGATCTGCCCGAGAGCTTCTCCGAGTCGGTCATCTCGAAGAACTGGACCGGGGCGAACTGCTCCTGCACGCCTGAAATGCCGACTGCCTCCGCATCGTCCGGCTCCCCGATCCGCACCTTCTCGATCGAAAAGCGGTTGCCGTCGGCCGGCTGCTGATTGCCGAACTTCTGAACCTCGACGCCGAGCGGAACGACCCGCTGGCTGATCTCCAGCACGCCGAAGGGCTGCGCCACGACCTGATCCCCGGCGGCGTCGATCTCCTTCACACTGACCAGCTGGTGCCGCCCCGTCGGAAAGCCCGCCGCCCAGTTGCCGCTGTCTGAGAGCGCGGCCTGGAGCAGCGGAAGGACCGCCACGTCGTCGAGGCGGGTGTTACGCTCCTCGCCGAAGGTCTTGTTGAAGCGAACCTTGATCTTGATAAACCAGCAGAGCTTAAACGTCGCCGTCCCGCGTGCCTTCCAGGGCGTCGTCCCCTCCAGCGTCAACTCAAGTTTGATGCTGGCAATGCTCTTGCTGCCCATGCGCAGGGCCAGCATCGCCGCCACCTCGGCGATGAAGTAGAAGGGGTTGAACTGAAAGAGCGCGTCGAAGGAGAGAAAGCCGTAGACGTTGAACTTGCCGGCTGCAGCGTAGAGCTCCAGCCGCGCACCGACCTGCACCGTGTTGGAGGTGACGGCGAAGTAGGTCTCCAGCGTCAGGCGAGGGTTTTTGCCGCTGAGCAGCTGCACGGTCAGGCGCCGGAGCACCGGTAGGGCCAGCGGCGGCGGATCGTAGGCCGGGTGAAAGCCGCCGACGGTGAGCAGGAAGTTAGGATCGCTGCCCCCCCACTTCAGGCGCACGGCCATGTCTCCTGAGAGCGTATAGGAGAGCAGCCTCGAGTCGAAGAGGCTGGCGTCGAAAGCAAACAGTTCCCGCTCGAAGTCGATCTCGCCCAGGAAGTTGACCTGAAGCTGGAGGAGCTTCGCCTCTTCATCGGGCAATAGGGCCCTGGCCACACCCAGGATGAAGACCCGCACCGGCTGCGGCACCTCGATCAAGAGGCCGAGATCTACCGTGATGAGCGTGGGTGAGCCCCAGCCGATCCGGGCCATCGGGCCGAAAAGGAAGCGCCCGTCCTGGGGCGGGAAGACCTGCCGCAGGTCGCTGAGGATGCGGTCGGCGTTGGCGATGATGTTCTCAGGGAAGAGGATGCTGCGGAGCGTGTTGTCCCGGAGGCCGCTACGCAGACGCTCGACGCGGGCGGTGCGGTTGAGGCCCAGCAGGCCGCCGACGCCGTTGAGCGTGAAGCCGAGGCCGAGCTGGATGGGGGTAAACTCGGACGTGATGATGATCAGCAGCGAGAAGCCGGAATCGCCACCTGGGAGACGAGTGGTAAGCAGGCCGATGGCCTTCAGCTCGATGCGCTCCTGGTACTCGAGCTCCAGCACGCCGGCGTAGCGTTCGTGGTCCGGTTCGAAGCGCAGGAAGCCCCCACCTTTGAAGCCGCCGCCGTCGACGGCGAGGCCTATGCCGTCAGGAGGCTTGAAACCCAGAGAAACGTCGGCTACACCTAAATTTCCCCCTTCCGCCGGAAAGGTGAAGGTGGCTTTCAACCCCACTCGCTCAACGAGGGCCTCTATGGGGCCGAGTTGCACACTGGCTGTAGCGGCCACTGCCGTCTCGAGGTTCTCACCCGCAGCTCGGATCGACAAATAGACGGTCTTGATCAGAAGCGGACCAAGGGCCGTATGGACCGCCAGCTGTGCCTCCAGTCCCGCGCTGCCCCGGAAATACAAACCAAGCCGGTTTGACCAGCCGAGCGCCAGATCGAAATTCGTGCGCAGCCCGTCTGCCGGCAGAATCGTGCTGAGAAAGCCATCCCCATCTTCCGGTGCGACGACGATAGCAGCCTCTCCAACCTCGGCAAGCAGGCCGTACTCCTGCGCGTCCATGAGGAGACCTGCCTCTCCGGAGAGGCGAAAGTGTCGGATCTCCAGTCGAGTGCCTGTTGTGCTTCCCAGAAGAAATGCGAAGTCTTCCGCATCAGGAAGCTTAATGGCGCTGATCCGCGCCTGCACGCTCGTTGTGCCCGGGCCGGCAAGCAAAACCAGCCCTTCTGGCCCGATCGCTATTGCTTCAACGCCGACGGTCAACTCCGAACCGAGCTCCCATCCATCGAAGGTCCGGGAGAATGTCAACGTTCCGAACGGAGCGATCACGAGGCCCAGGTCACCCTGTTCGGCGGAGGAAAGCGTCAGTGTCGCGCCGAAATGAAAGTCATCGTCCGCGTCTGCGAACACCGTCAGCATGGTCGCGCCGAGCTGGTTACCCACGTCTCCGAAGTCGAGCTCGTATTCCGGTTGCGTGCTATAGACGGCGTCAAGACCGAGCTCGCGTAGGAAAGCGCCGAGCCGCGGGAAAAGCCTGTCGGACGTGGCCTGCGCATCCTCGGGCGTCGCCAAGCCGTCGGGACCCAGATACTCCTGTCTGAGCAAAGGAAGGGGATCCTTGACGAGGTCGATGATCCGGCCGAGCCTCAGTCTGGGCCGTCTGTGCGGGAAGCGGACCAATCTGTCATCCTCATCGACGAGCGGTTCCGACAGCGACATCTCCGCTGGATCTTGAATCAGGGTCAGAAGAACACCCAGGTAATACAGCGCCGGTTGCCACATCAGGAGATACGATGCGGCCAACACCTCGGTCAAATCCCGGGCAAAGGCTTCGAATTGCGGCGGCCGCACCAGACCCGGCTGGTCCAGCAACGCCTTTAGTTCTTCTATGATTGAGAACAGAGCCCTCACCGATTCCAGTGCTTCCTGGAACTCATCGAGAGACTCCGGAGGCTCGTCGATCGCCTCGGCAATGAATTGCTGATAGGCGGCCATGAAACGCCCCAGAATATCCATCAGGTCGCCGACGGGCAGGCCTACGATCTCATCCAGATCCCAGCCGATTCGCCCCGCAAGCTCACGCAGAAGAAGCTCGTTCTCCGCTGCTGCTGCGATGGGCTTCAGCAGCTCACTCAGGTCAACCAGCACCCTATGTTGAACATTCTCGCTCACGGTGGAGTCTCTCCCGGCAGCACTGGCAGCTCGAATCCATCGAACTCTAAAGAGACGCGAAACTTGGACAATGGGAATGTCGGCAGTGGCTCATCATCGGATTCTTTTGGCTTCAGGCGCCACCACGAATCCTGAATCACGGCCTTGCGCAATTGGATGGTGGCGCCCGCAGGGTGTGCTGTCGCTTGCGTTCCCTCCAGGCCGCGCTGGACATCGCCGAATCCTTGAGTGGTCTCGAGATGCCGAACCTCCATGACTTCCGCCTCCACCATGATTCGAAACGGTGGGGCGGGAAATGGGGCGGGGTCCTGTACACTGAGCGTACCGTCTGTAGAATTTGCGGCGTTCGACAGCGTCGTCTGCGCCTCCCATTGAAGGCTAATCTCGCCCAGGTTGTTGACCCCGACGACCTCCTTTCCGTTGCCCCACTTTCTGGCGTAGTCATGATGATTCTTGGCCATAGCCAAATAGGATCGTAATGCCTCGGTACGATTCCCCGGCGACGGGGCATGCACCTGGAGGGGTTCAAACGACGCAGGAGAACGCACGTCATTGTCCGCCGAAAAAAAATCGATCCTGTAGCGCCAGTCCGGGGCTCTTGGAATGAACTGGTCCTTGACTTCCTGGAGTTTGAGCATCGGCGGCGTATCCCGCATCATCCACGGGACGTACTCGAAATCCTGCCAGGTAGAAGCCATTCGTCCCACATCCCCCGGGGAAATGCCGAGTGCGAGCGGCTGCCGCCACCCGATCCACTTCTTGGGATCGGGAAGGCGTCGCTTCCAGTCCCGCGCTGTGCCACCGAGCTTCTCCTTGACGGCGTCTACCCATGTGAATTCGTAGCCGACGTTGTGCAGAAACCTGGTCCGGTCGGTCTGCTTCTTGAATGAGCTCGAAGTGAGTTGCACCACGACGCCATCGATGGGAGACGGTTGCGGTTGCGCCGGATCGGAGAATGAATGAACACCGGCGTAGGTCAGGCGGCTTGCAGAGCACGAGTGAATATCTCCGGTAAGGACGCAGATTGGCCCCCGGCGACGGCCATTCACCGTCGGGAGGCGCGAGACGAGCGATGCAAGCAAGAACTCGAAGGATGCGTTCCTCGGCGCTTTCCAGTGATCCCCCAATTCAGGGTCATAGACTGGATGTTGGTGCCGCTTGCGACCCCCGAGTAGGTAGCCGAGCCGCCGAAGCCACGGAAAAAGACGCCGCACGAGCCAATGTTCGAAGAAAGGATAGCTTATGACCGGCGTGGGAGAGACTACGAAGGATATCGCCGACTCGCTCGTCCCCTGCCCGAGCTGGGCCTGAAGTTCACTTGTTCCGATCAGGGAAATCGGCGGCTCGAAGGCTCCTTTCGCGTACGCTCGACGCGTGCGCGTGTCGAGAAAGATGATCTCGTATTGGAGGTCTCCGATCTGCGTGCCGGTTTCGGATTCTGATGGAGGCAGGCGCCTCTCGATACGGAAATGCCACTCAAGTGCACCCTGTGGACGAGTCAAAAGGTCCTCGCCCGTGGCGGAATCTGTCGTAAACAGGTTGTTCGTGGGGGGGAGTCCAACCCGTGTCCGAATCTCATCCAATCGTTGCGCAATGTCGGTCGAGTTTCCCGGATTGGTTCTCTCCAATCGCGACCATGCGTCCGCCGCATCGAGCAAGGCCTTACCCGGTGACGTAGTCTGCACAAAACGGTCAGGCGTGTTCCCCCATGACTGAAAGACAGCGTATACGAGGAGGGCATTCTGGACGACCCGCCGCCCCAGTGGTTTCCCAAGGACGACCTCGCACCAATCTCTGGCCAGATACCAGTCGTCGGTTACGTCGTGGTCGTCGAACATCATGTAGATAGGCACGTTGGCCAATGACCGCCGGACCAGCGGCAGCGTCTTACGGAATCCCTCCAAACGCGCCCGTTCACGCTTGTAGCTCGCGAACTGCTTGCTATCACGTGTAACAGGCGGCCCGCCTCCAAATGATGAGTGTGTAACGTTGCGCGGTTCACCAGGATAGACATCCTCGAACTCCGGCATGACTTCCGGCCACAGCACGTCGGACCAGGTAAACAGATACATGGCACAGAATTCCCCCATGCCCAGCAGGTGGCTCTCCGTGTCCTCCGAAGTAAAACCAACCTGCTCTATTACCGTTTTCGTCCGCTTTCCGGGGTGCAAGTCCGGATCCGTGTGTCGTTTATTGATCCCCGGCAAGAGCTCCTCCCAGCCAAGGAGTACCTTCGCTGCATCGATCAGCATGAAAAGCAGAATTCTTGTGACGTCATCGGCATAGATCTGATCGCCCATGAAAAGGAGTGAATGCGGGCGTTCATCGGGGACTGGCCAATCCACCGTGAGAATCGCATCCAACGTCGGCAATGCGTCCACCGCCTCCGCACCGGGTTTACGGCAAGAACCGTGGATCAGACGCAATTTGTCGAGTGCAAGGGGAGGAAGCGAAAAGCTCGGTAACCGGTGCTCGAATGAATAGCTGAGCCTGGTCGGCGACGGGGCGTCCAGAGAAGTACCGACAAGTGGATTGATGATTCCGGACGAGGCCAAATTATCGGCACTATCCGGTACGACGGCCGCCGGATTCACGGAGAAGAAGAGGTTGTAGAAATAGAGCTCGCCCGGCGCCAAATCATTGCCGAGCGGCCTTGCGGTCACCGCGACGACGTGCAGAAACTCTCCGAGCTCGACCGTTGGCGCCGTACCTACCGCGATCTCGGTCAGGTCCGTCAGCGACCCCGGCGGCGAGCGAGCGTAGATACGAAACGTGATGGTGCGTTGCTCCTTGAGGGCGGCCCACACCGTCACCGAACCCGGTTCAGTGTGCCGCAAGACCGGACCACAGATGACGAGCGGCAGCTCGGTGAGCCGTTGACTGAGTTGTTCCCATGGCATACCTAGACCTCCGGATCTTCGCCTGCAGCGGGGGACTCATGATGCTTCGAAGCTGGGTCTGAACAGCACCGCCGCGTTTATAACGACCAGATACATGATCGACATGCCCAGGGTGATGGATAGACGTGGGGTGTCACCGTATCGGATCGCGTGGATGCCTGGCTTCGACCGTATATAAAAGCGCCCGCGATGAGCGTCAAGACCGGAAGTAGAACGAATGCAAACCAGTCCCACACCCCGTTCGTGCGGTCGCCGTACCGGCCGAAGATGCTCTGGATAAACAATAGTATGAACACCAGGCCCGCTCCTGAGAACCAGAGGAGGGCGAGGCGGCGAATGCAAAGATTGATCCGCATGGGGAGGCGACGGCGTTGGAAGAGATGAACGCGGTCAATCCGAGGGCTCGTAGAGTCTGGGAAAAGTACCGAGCGCGAGAAGTAATGTCAAGATATCGCGAAGCTCCGATCCGTCCGCTCGCGTGGACAACGTCAGGCCGAATGCGCCCAGCCGGAGTCCATGTTTTGCATGCCGGCTGAACAACCGCATGAGGCATTCCGTGAGTCTATACGGTCGCAACGAACTCCTCGCGTCACAGGCGCCGAATTTGGCCGGGAGCATGAGGCTGTGGTGTGTCGCTTTGGCCGAACCTCAGCCACTTCTGCCTCGTAAATACGCCTCGTGCTTCGGCCACCCTGCCGTACTTTGGTCACCCTGCCGTGCTTCGGCCAGCCTGCACAGAACGTCGGTACGGCTTGGCGGGGCGACGTTGCCTCCCCCTGCTGAAACCTTGCTGCACTTCTGTCGATTCTCAATTGAACCATGAAAGTCCCGATGACCTGTTATTCCACCTCCGCCCGCACCGATTACCCCACTTCCGCCCGTACTGTTTATTCCACTTCCGTCCGCGCCGGCTATTCCACTTCCGCCCGCGCCGGCACGTTTGCCGTCACACTCGCTGCTGCCGTCTTGCGCTCCGTTGCCGTGGTCTTTCTTGCCGCGCTTGTCGCTCTTGCCTCAGGCACCGCGCTCGCGCAGACGACGGGCGACCCTTTTCCCAATCCGATCGCGGCCGATGAGGACGTGATCGTCGTCGATGTCGCCGAGTTCGCCCAGATCCCGGATATCGACGGGCTTCCGGCACGGATGATGCGGCTGGTGGATGAACCGGGAACGGAACGGATGTTCGTCAACAGCATGCAGGGGATGATCCATAGCGTGAGCTACGATGGATCGGACGTCGCGCTGTACGTCGACCTGAACGAATGGGGCGTGCCCGTGGAATCAGGCGGAAGAGAGACCGGCTTTCAGAGCTTCGCATTCCACCCCGACTTCGGCAATCCCGGTTCGGCCGGCTACGGGCATTTCTACAGCTACAGCGACATCTCCGACACCGCGCCGGAGGCCGATTTTCGTCCGGGCGGCGGCGACGAGTCGCATCACACCGTCCTCCACGAATGGGTCGCCGAGGACGCGAGCGCCGCGACGTATGACGGCGGGGCGCCTCGCGAGCTCATGCGCTTCGAACAGCCCTTCGGCAACCACAACGCCGGACAGCTGGCGTTCAACCCGCTTGCCTTGCCAGGAGACGAAGACTACGGTCTGCTCTACGTCGGTTCGGCCGACGGCGGAAGCGGGGGCGATCCGTTGAATCTGGCGCAGAACCTCGAATCTGCCTTCGGCAAGCTGCTGCGGATCGATCCGCTCGACTCCGACGGCGAGAACGGCAGTTACGGGATTCCGCCGAACAATCCCTTCGTGGGCGACGCCAATTCGCTGGGCGAAATCTACGCGTACGGCATGCGCAATCCGCAGCGCTTCGGATGGGATCCTGAGAACGGAAACCTCTTTCTCGCCGACATCGGCCAGAACACGATCGAGAAGGTAAGCCTCGTATTTCCGGGTGCGAATCTGGGATGGAACGTCTGGGAGGGGAGCTTCCGCTACGTCGGCCGCGACGGCGTGGACGCCTCCGATCCGCGCAGCGACCCCGACGTGACGTATCCGGTTGTCGAGTTTGCACACGCGGACCCGTTGACGACGGGTCGATCCGCAGTCACCGGCGTGCACATCGTTCGCGGGGACGCCTATCCGCAGATGCAAGACCGCGTTCTCTTCGCCGACTTCGTGAGCGGCGAGCTCTTTCACTTCGACGCCGACAACCTGCCCGAGGGTGGAAACGCGGGCATCCGCCGCATGCTGCTGCGCACGGCCGGCGGCGAGGCGAAAACGTTTCTCGAGATCATCCGCGAGAAGAACGAGGCGCAGGGGCAGACGCCGGCGCAGCGCACCGACGTCCGCATCGACACCGGCCCGGACGACCAGGTCTTCCTGCTGAACAAGCAGGACGGGACGATCCGGCGGCTGGTGCAGGATCGATAGGGGCTTTGCGGCGGCGGTAGTCTGCACGACCGCTGAACGATTATTGTCGCGTGATTCTCTGGTGGCCGGCAGTTCACGGACGGTCGGCGCGAGCCTGTCCGGGTCCTACATCGATCTAAGTCTGGAGCTTACTGTTCGTCGCGGCCTGAATTGCTCGCCCAGTGCTCGCTGATCGAACGTGTTCCGCTGAGCTGTGGCCCGTAAGTAAGCGCACAGGCTGAGAGCAGCAGAAGGGGATAAATCGCGGGCAGGATCGCGAAGCAATTGAAGAGGAACGGCGACCGATCCGTTCGTGGCGCGAACGTGATAAACATGTCACCAGGAGTCCGGAGAGCGCGCGTTGCGCGCTGCACCGACCCGGCAACCGCGTCATCCGAATTCCGAGGTGACGCGGACTGTGAACGATTCGCGCACCTCTCCATGCTCGTTCCGCAGCCAAAGTGTGACCAGGTGGATCCCAGGCGTAAAAAACCGATGCTGAGCATGCAGACTGTTTGCCGTCGTGCCGTCCCCGAAATCCCACTCACACCAGATGGGGAGCGTCGCACTCGCAACGTTCGCAAGAGCAGAAAACGTTGCGCTTTCACCCACATCCAGCGTGTCCGGCACCTGTACGTCCAGCAGTCGGCGTGGTGACCACGTTCTTACTTCTCACAGTCTATCAGTTAGTTCTCACTGTCGATCATGTGAATCGATAGAAGTCACCTCCATAACACGTCCTCGTTTGCACTTTTTCGGCTCTCAAGTTGCGTGCCATCTCCGTCCTTGTGAACCGCTTCTTACATAATGGCAGATCTCGACTGCAAAATTGGCAAACAGCATGGTCTCCGGTGTCCGACATCTGCCGGAGGACAGCCTGACTTTGCTCCCATGCAGTGGCATGATTCGAATACGGACGACTAACTCGCCGCAGGAGGAATCAGAGCTCAGACCAGGCGGGTAAAGAACGGCGACGTCGAAAGGATAATCAGGCGGTCCAAGATCCATGCAGTCACCTGTCATCACATACGTTGCGTGGGGTGAGATGCGCATTGAAGGCCTCGATACGGGACGTGACTTCAAGTTGTGGCCCGGGGGCGGCCGACCGTGGGATTGGCGCGAGACCGGCACGCACCACGTGCCCGGAATTCAGCCGTCGGATGTGGAGGAGCTGCTCGAACACGGCAGCGAGATCGTCGTGCTCAGCCGAGGCATCGAGCTCCGGCTCGAGACGGCGCCGGAGACGACCGACTACCTGGAAGCGCGAGGCGTCACCGTCCATATCGCTGAGACTAAGGTGGCGGTGGATCTGTATAACGAGCTGGCAGAAAGCGGCGCCAGGGTCGGCGGCCTGTTCCACTCAACCTGCTGACGTTCTCGCGCGCACCTAACCGGCGATAGGTAGGTTGGCCGGTGACCATTGGGGGATCCATACGGCAGCCGTGTCATTCCCATACGGAATCGCCTGCCCGTTGACGTACTCCACGCCCACCCAGGCTGGAAACTAGCGCATCCAGT
>Ga0299914_10002490_pt1 | contig 12700 bp, 11 predicted proteins | sample RVTome_10_FD_201361 | JGI IMG/M metagenome (GOLD analysis project Ga0299914, IMG submission 201361) | Soil microbial communities from uranium-contaminated site in the Upper Colorado River Basin, Wyoming, United States - RVT153D57 (version 2) ...
TGGTGCCGCAGCGCGCGCGGTGGCCGAACGCGTCGGCCCGGACGGACATGTCCTTGCGATCGACCGATCGGCCAAGGCGATCGCTCAGCTCACCGCGACGGCGGCAGATCTCATCGCCGCGGGGCGGCTCACCGCTCGCGTTGCTGGGGGCGGGGAGCTCGAGCTCGAACCTGGCGAGGAACGCTACGACCTCGCCTTCGCAGTCCGCGTGGGCGCGTTCGACGGTCGCCATCCCCAGGCAGGCGAACGGGCACTCGAGCGCCTCGCGCTCGCCCTGGTACCCGGAGGTCGGCTCTTCATCGATGGCGGAGACCCTCTTCGCCAGATCGCCGTAGCGACCGCGCCGTAGTGTCCGCCGATCCCTGTCCGAGCGCTGCCCCGTGCGTCACCGACCAGCGAAGACGGCGCGAGCCTGCTCGTACTTCGCCGCCAGCCGCGTGAAGACGGCGTCCTCCGCGGGCTGGCCCCTGGCGAGGTCGGGATGGGACTTGCGCCAGGCGAGAATTCTGTAGATCTCGCGCTCGAAGACGCGCGTGGGGCCGAAGCCCGGCACGTAGCTCCTGACCTTCGTGTTGTCGTAGATCTCGGTGTGTGACAGGTCGCCGTCGAGCAACCCCGACCAGAACCAGTCGGGCTCGGCGAGGACGATCCAGTCGGTGGGAATGTGGAGGATCCTCGGCTCTGCGCCCATCGCGTGGCCGATCGCCAGGTAGATCTGATTCCAGCTGAGCACGTCGTCGCTGGTGATGTGGAATGCCTCGCCGAACGTGCTCGGGCGACCGAGGAGGCCGACCAGCCCGACGGCCAGGTCGGCGGCGTGCGTGTACGTCCACATCGACGTGCCGTCGCCCTGGACCACCACCGGCTCGCCGCGCTCGATCCGGTCGATCACCGCCCAGCCACCCGGCAGCGGGGCGGTCGCCTCGTCGTACGTGTGGGCCGGACGGACGATCGTCACAGGAAAGCGGCGCTCGGCGAACGCGGCGAGGAACACGTTCTCCGCCTCGACCTTGTCGCGCATGTACGCGTGGTCGGGGTTGTGGGCGAGCGTCGACTCGCTCACCGGTCCCTTCGGCAGTGGACGGTGGTACACCGACGCCGAGGAGATGTGCACGTAGTGGTCGGTGCGGTCGGTGAACAGCTCGACGCTCTGCGCCGCGTCGTCGGCGTCGAAGCACAGGAAGTTCACCACGGCGTCGAAGCGCCGGTCGCCGAGCGCTGCCTCAACGCTCGGTGGATCGGTGATGTCCGCGGTGAGCAGCTCGACCGGCTCCGGCAGGCTGCGCACCGTCGACGTGCGGCCACGGTTCAGCGCGGTGACGCGCATCCCCTGGGCCGCGGCCTCGATAGCACAGGAGTGGCTGATCGCCCCGGTGCCGCCGACCACGAGGAGGTCGAAGTAGTCGCCCATCGTCGCCCTCACTGGCTCACCGGGGCGCCCACGTACCAGTCGTCGAACCCGACCTCGACGACGCACACGAGGATGTCGTCGTGGCGCACCCCGGCCTGTTCGAGGCGGGTGACCAGCGCCTTGTACATCCGCCGCTTCGTGTCGACAGGGAACATGTGGGCCATCGTGATGCGGAGGAGGACCAGGTCCTTGCGGTCGGCCCCGCCGAAGTCGGGCGAGTAGACCAGCTCGCCGTCGTCGTGCGGCCGGAAGACCTGGAACAGGTCGTCGGCTGGCATGTCGAGTCCCTCGATCAGGCCGGCGTGGATCGCCTGTGAGATCGCCGCTCCCTTCGTCTCGAAGACGTCGCGGCGCAGGTCGACTTGGACCATTGGCATGGCGTGGCTCCTTACTTGAGGGCTCCGGCGGAAAGCCCACGCTCGAAGTGCTTCTGCACACCGACGTAGGCGAGCACCGTCGGGATCGCGGCCATGACGGCAGCGGCGAGGATCTTCGTCTGGTCGTTGGTGTACTCACCGATGAAGAACTGCGGCAACAGTGTCACGACCTGGCGCGAGCGGTCTTGGAGGAAGACCAGCGGCAGCAGGTAGCTGTTCCACGAGTTGATCAGCGTGAGGACGGCGATCGCCGACGCGATCGGCTTGGTCAGCGGCACGATCACGTACCAGAACACCTGGACGAGGTTCGCCCCGTCGATCCGGCTGGCGTCCATCAGGTCCGACGGCACGCCGGCGACGTAGTTGCGGGCGAGCAGGACGGCGAACGGGAGCTGGAGCGCGGCCAGCGGCAGGATCACGGCAAAGAGCGTGTTGTAGAGCTCGAGCTCGATGAACGTGACGAACAGCGGCGAGAGCAGGACCACCTCGGGCAACGTCAGCGCCACGAGCATCATCCAGAAGTAGACCTCCTTGCCGAACACCCGCAGCTTGGCGAAGCCGAACGCGGCCGTCATCGACCCGGCGTACACCAGCACGATGACGCCGAGCGACAGGAGGATCGAGTTCTTGAAGAACGTGGGGATCACGCCGGTCTCCCACACGACGACGAAGTTCTCGAAGCCGATGCCCGACAGGGCGCCGCGGACCATCTCGACCAGCGGCAGCAGGAACGGGACCGTCAGCAGTGCGAGGACGACCTGCAGGACGATCCGCGAGCTGCGCTGCCGGACCTCGAGCACCTCAGGCACCGGCCCTCGCGCGGTTGGTCCTGCCGATGACGACGGCGCCGACGATCGCCAGGACGAGGAGCACGACCGAGAGGGCGGCGGCGTAGCCGATGTGCGCCTGGCGGATGCCGACCCGATAGATGTACGTGCCGAGGAACTCGGTCGCGCGGTGCGGGCCGCCGTCGGTGACGAGGTGCGGGATGTCGAACGTCTTCAGCGTCCCGATGAAGCTGAGCATCGCCAGCGCGACGGTGGTGCCGCGGCAGCCTGGCCACACGATGTACCAGAGGGCGCGGAGGTTCCCGGCGCGGTCGAGGCGCGCCGCCTCGAGCAGCTCCGGCTGGATCTGGGTCATCGCCGCGTAGTAGAGGATGAACCACAGCCCGGTCCACTGCCAGATCGTGATGAGCATGAGTGCCGGCAGCGCCGTGTCGGCATCGGCCAACCACGGCCTGGCGAGGCCGCCGAGCCCGACGCCGCGCAAGATGTCGTTGATCATCCCGTCGTCGGCGAAGTAGAGGCGGAACACCGGTGCCATCGTCGCCGGGGCGAGCACGGTCGGGGTGAAGATGATGACCTTGTGCAGCGTCGGGAACTTCACCCCGGAGTGCATGATCGCGGCGAGGGTGAAACCGAGGACGGTCAGCCCGACGAAGGTGACCGCCCAGAACACGGCGGTGTGTCGCAACGCCGTCCAGAAGACCGGGTCGGCCAGCATCTCGCGGTAGTTGCCGAGCCCGACCGACTCCGCGTCGGGGCTGAGCCCGTCCCAGTCGAGGGTCGAGATGTAGCCCGTGTAGCCGACGGCGTAGTAGAGGAACCCGACGACGAAGACGAAGGCGGGCAGGATCCACGGCAGGCCGTTGGGCCGGATCCTGCTCCGGGTGCGCGAGGTCGTGCCGGCGAACCGTCGCGCGCCCGATGGCATCGAGAGTGTCGTCAGCCCACGGACTCCTGCACCTCTTGGAGCTCGGCGGTTGCCTCCTCCGGGGTTGCGGTGCCGTCGGCGGCCTTCGTCAGGGCATCCTGCAAGGCCTCGTTCATGTCGGCGTTGATCGTGGCGAACCGCGGCGAGTCCGTGACCGCCGAGCTGCGCTCGACGAGCGCCCTCACCGGCTCGGCCTGCACGTCGGGGTCGACCAGCTCGACGTTGTCCCAGTCCGGCGTCACCGACTTCAGCGCCGGGATCAGGTTGAGCGAGTCGGCGATGACCTGCTGGCCCCGCTCGGACGTGCCCATCCAGACGGCGAACGTCGTGGCCGCCCCCTGGTTGTCCGAGTTGGCGCTCACGCCCTGGCCGTAGTCGACGTCACCGAACAGGCTGCCGGTGTTGCCGGTGCCGGCGATGTCCGGAAAGTCGATCGGGAGCATCGTGAACGGCTCGTCGGTGGAGCCGGCCGCCTCCATCGCTCCGCGCATCACGTTGGGCACGAGGTTCTGGGCGTACCAGGTGCCCATCATCACCATCGCCGCATCCTGTGCCATGAACGCGTTGTTGGCGTCCGGGTATTGCATCTGCCCGATGGCGCCGGGCTGCATGATCCCCTCGTCGAACAGCTGCTTCCACAGGCGGAACGCTTCGACGATGCTGTCGTCGGTCCACGGCAGCTCGCCGCGGGTGGCGGCGACGAAGGCGCCGGGCTCGACGTTGTCGGCGATGGCGTGGATCGTGTCGATGTTGAACCCCGCCTGGGCGGCGCCCTGGACGAAGCACGTCACATCGTGGGACTCGAACGCCTCGCACACACTCGTCCACGAGTCCCAGTCGGTCGGCGCTTCGAGTCCGTGTTCGTCGAACAGGTCCTGGTTGATCCAGAGGATGCCGGAGAACACGGCACCCGACGCCAGCGCCTTGAGCTCGCCGTCCAGGGTCAGCGCGTCGACACCGGTCGGCGACAAGAGGTCCTGCCAGTCCGGGCCGAGCGCTTGCTCGACCGCCGGCGCCAAGTCGATCGCGCTGCCGCCGAACACGGCGACCCCGCCGTTCGCCGAGCCCGCCGACATCTGGTAGACGTCGAGGCCGCTTCCGGTGGCGAGGGCGGGCCGGATCGCCGCGTTGTAGTCGGCGATCGACGTCTGCCGCCAGGTGACCTCGATGTCCGGGTAGTCCTCGTTGAACGCGGCGATGTACTCCTCGTTCACCGGCGAACCGGGGGTCCAGCCCCACCACACGATCTCGCCGGACGTCGCCAGCTCGGCGTGACCGGTCGACTGACTCGCCGTCGCGTCCGGTGCGTCCCCCGCGGTGGCCACGGGACCACCAGGGGCCGCCACGGCCAGCGCCAGCGCTGATCCGAGCGCCAGCGACATCGTCCTGCGCGCTGCCTTGCGAAGCGACATTCGTCGATACCCCCATCTCCGGTCGACGTGCTCGACCGGGTCGACAGAAAGTTTCCCCTAAACTTTCTATGACGACAGTAGCCGAGCCCCGGGCCGCGGGCAAGGGGGCACGGGCAACGGGGCATCGGGGCGGCTCGGTCCCGACGTCGCCGACGGCGTCAGCGCCGTGGCGCGGCGGTGGACTCCCGCACGATCACCGTCGTCGCCAGCTCGACGCGCTGCGTCGAGCGCGACGGGTCGCGGCCGAGTTCGACGACCATCCGGGTCGCCTCGCGCGCCATCTCGATCAGCGGCTGTCGCACCGTGGTGAGCTGCGGCGACACCCACTCGCAGAGCTCGACGTCGTCGAACCCGACCACGGAGAGGTCGTCGGGGATGCGCACGCCGACCTCGCGCGCAGCCTTGTAGATGCCGTAGGCCTGCTCGTCCGAACCGCTGATGATCGCCGTCGGCGGCTCGGCGCCACGCAGCAGGTCGAGGCCGTGCGTCCACCCGCCGCCCACCAGCGAGTCGCCGAAGCGGACGAGGCGCTCGTCGTAGGGCACGCCGGCACGGTGGAGGGCGGTGCGGTAGCCGTCGAGCCGGTCCTGGTGGCACCCCTCGTCGATCGGGCCGGTGACCATGCCGATCCGGCGATGGCCCAGGGCGAGCAGGTGCTCGGTGGCATCGCGGGCTCCGGCCCAGTCGGTCGCCGCGACGGTGGCGAGACCCTGGTCTCCGCTGCCCACCGGGTCGACGAGGACGACGGGCACCTGCAGGCGGGCGAGCTCCTCACGAGCCGCTGGCAGCAGACGGGAGACGATCAGGACGACACCGTCGGACCCACGCTCGACGAGATGGTCGAGCCAGTCGGGGGTGCCGACCGCCCTGCCCTGGGTGGTGGTCACGACGAGGTCGACGCCGAGGCGCGCCGCCTCGCTCTCGGCGCCGCGGAGCAGCGCGGCCGACCACTGGGTGTCGAGGCCGCGGATGACGAAGTCGACGAGGCCCGTACCCCGGCCGGCGCGGTGCCGCCGCTGGTAGCCGCGCTCGCCGAGCAGTCGTTCGACCTCGCGGCGGGTGCGCGGGGCGACCCCCTTGCGCCCGTTGAGCACCTTCGACACCGTCGGCACCGAGACGCCCGCCGCGGCGGCGATCTCGGCGATGGTGACGGTCCGGTTGGTCATTTGCGCTTCCCGTGGAAAGTTGCCACGATACTTGCGCTCGCGACCCGTGGTGGGCGATGGTGGCGAGGAGGAGTGATGGGGCTACTGGAGGGCAAGCTCGCCGTGGTGACCGCGGGGACGGCGGGGATCGGCCGCGCCACCGCGGCGCGGTTCGTCGCCGAGGGCGCCGACGTCGTCGTGACGGCACGATGCCGGCGCCAGCTCGACGAGACGATCGCCGCGCTCGGCCCGCAGGTCACGGGTGCGCAGGGGGATGCGGCCGACCTCGCCGATCTCGACGCGCTCGCCGAGGCGCTGCGCGCGATCGGCCGTCCGGTCGACGTCCTGTTCGTCAACGCCGGCCGCGACGTGCCCGCCACGGCGATCGTCGACACCGACCCCGAAGCGTTCGACGCGGTGGCCGGCCTCAACTTCCGCGGCGCCTACTTCACGGCGAGCAAGATCGTGCCGCTGATGCGCGACGGCGCGACGATCGTCCTCACGGCGTCGATCGCCGCGCACAACGGCGGCGCCGGCCACGCGACGTACAACGCCACCAAGGCGGCGCTGCGCTCGCTCGCCCGCACGCTCACCGCCGAGCTGCGCGATCGGCGCATCCGCGCCAACGCGGTGAGCCCCGGGCCGACCGACACCCAGGGCTTCGCCGACTTCTTCGACGGCGACGAGGACGCCATCGCTCGAGTCGCCGCAGCGATCCCGGTCGGGCGCATCGGCCGCCCCGAGGAGATCGCCGCGGCCGTGCTCTTCCTGGCGTCGGAGGAGTCGAGCTTCGTCGCCGGCGCCGAGCTCGTCGTCGACGGCGGGATGAGCCAGGTCTGACCAGTGCACGAGATCGTCGTTCCTCGCCCTGCCCGCTACGCCCACCGCGGTGCCCGAGTCGCCGTGACCGTCACCGACGCGGCCGGGTGCCCCTTGGCGGACGCCGTGGTCCGCGTCGCGCAGCAACGGCACGCGTTCGCCCTCGGCAACATCGGGTTCGATCTCATCCCACTGGCCAACGGCGAGTCCGAGTTCGAGCGCAACGTGTTCGGCGGCGCGCGCTCCAACCTGGAGCGGCTCGGCGAGCTCTACGTCGAGCTGTTCAACACGGCCACCCTGCCGTTCTACTGGCGCGGGTTCGAGCCGGAGCGGGGCCGGCCCGACACCGCCAGGCTGTTGGCGACGGCGCGCTGGTTCGCCGCGCGGGGCCTCGCCGTCAAGGGCCATCCGCTCGTCTGGCACACCCTGGCACCGGCGTGGCTGCTGCCGCTGTCGGACGACGAGGTCCTCGACGCGATCCGGGCGCGCATCGCTCGCGATGTCACCGACTTCACCGGCGCGATCGACATCTGGGACGCGATCAACGAAGCCGTCATCATGCCCGTCTTCGAGGCCGAGGAGAACGCGATCACCCGGCTGGCACGGCGCGAGGGACGGCTCGGCATGGTCCGCCTCGCGTTCGACACCGCCCGCCGCGCGAACCCGGCGGCGGTGCTCCTGCTCAACGACTTCGACCTCTCGCCCGCCTACGAGCACCTCGTCGAGGACTGCCTCGCCGCGGGCATCCGGATCGATGCGCTCGGACTCCAGTCGCACATGCACCAGGGCTACTGGGGCGAGGAGAAGACCGCGCGCACCCTCGAGCGGTTCGCCCGCTTCGGCCTCCCGTTGCACATGACCGAGACGACGCTGGTGTCCGGCCACCCGATGCCGAGCGAGATCGTCGACCTCAACGAGTACCAGGTCGACTCGTGGCCCTCGACGCCCGAGGGCGAGGAGCGGCAGGCCGACGAGCTGGTCAGGCACTACACCACCCTGTTCGCCCACCCCGCCGTCGCAGGAGCGACGTACTGGGGCCTGACCGACGACGGCTCGTGGCTCGGTGCGCCTTCCGGCCTCGTCCGCGCGGACGGCACTCCCAAGCCCGCCTACGACGCGCTGAAGGCGCTCGTCAAGTCCGAGTGGTGGCTCGACGAAACTGCCGCGCGAACCGACGAGGCGGGACGATTCACGCTCGACGCCTACCTCGGGGAGTACACGGTCAGCGCCGGCGGCGCCGGCGCCGGACTCACCCTCGCCGCTGACACTCCGGCGCCGACGGTGCGGCTCGAAGGCTGAGCGTCGTGACGTCGGCGAGGACCCAGCTCACCAGAGCAGCGGTGTTGCACGAGGTGGGTGCGCCGCTGCGCGTGGAGGAGGTCGAGCTCGAGGCGCCCCGTGCCGGCGAGGTGCTCGTGCGGGTGGCGGCGGCCGGGGTGTGTCACAGCGACTACCACTACATGACCGGCGACCTCGCGTGTCGGCTGCCGGTGGTGGTGGGCCACGAGGGCGCCGGGCGGGTGGAGGCCGTCGGTGCAGGAGTGGCGCGGGTGGGGCCGGGCGATGCGGTGGCGTTGCTGTGGCGGCCGCGGTGTGGCGTGTGCCGGTTCTGCATTCGCGGGCAGCCGGTGCTGTGCGAGCTCGGGAGGGTGCAGGCGCAGTCGGGTGGACTGCCGGACGACGGCACGACCCGGCTGCGCCTCGGCGGCAAGACCGTGCATCATCTGATGGGCGTGTCGTGTCTCGCCGAGCACGTGGTGGTCTCGGAGAAGTCGGTGGTGCCGATACCAGCGCGGGTGCCGCCGCCGGTGGCCGCGATCACGGGCTGCGCGGTGGTCACCGGGGTCGGCGCCGTGTTGAACGTGGCCGGTGCGGTTGCGGGTTCGTCGTTGCTGATCATCGGCGCCGGTGGCGTCGGCCTGTCGGCGGTGATGGGTGCGCAGTTGGCGGGCGCCAACCCGATCGTCGTGGCAGACGTCGAGCCGCGTCGACTCGACCGTGCCCGTCAACTCGGCGCAACCGAGGTCATCGACGCCGCCGGCCAGGACGTGGTCGAAGCGGCCATCGGCCTCGTGCCGGGCGGGGTGGATTGGGCGCTCGACGCGGTCGGGAGGCCGGAGACGCTGCAGCAGTCGATCGCCGCGCTGCGCCCGGGCGGCACCACGATCGCGGTCGGCCTGGCGCGCGCCGGTGAGCGCGCCCACGTGACCATCAACGACCTCGTGCAACACCAGAAGCGCGTCGTCGGCAGCCTGTACGGGTCGGCCAACCCGCAGATCGACCTACCCCGCCTGTTCGAGCTGTACCTGTCCGGGCGGCTTCCGCTCGACGAGCTGGTGGGAACGCAGTATCGGTTGGCTGCGGTGAACGAGGCCTATGCGGCGCTCGCCCACGACGCGATCGGCCGCTCGGTCGTGCTGATGGACTCGTGAGCGACCACGCCGCGCACGGCATCAACGGTGGCGAGCATGGCCGCTTCGCGACGTATCCGAGCCTGCGTGGTGCGGTGGCGTTCGTCAGCGGTGGCGCCAGCGGTTTGGGGGCGGAGTTCGTTACGCAGCTGGCCGCCCAGGGCACGCAGGTCGGGTTCGCCGACATCCAGGAGGACGCCGGACACGACCTGGTGGAAGCGGTCGCGGCTCGCGGCTGGCCGCAGCCGCTGTTCCATTCCTGCGACGTGCGCGACGTCGCCGCGCTGCGGCAGGCAATCGGCCGCACCGGCGACGAGCTCGGACCGGTCACCGTGCTGGTGAACAACGCGGCGAACGACCAACGCCAACCCGTCGCCGAGCTGACCGAACAGGAGTGGGACGCGGGGATCGCGGTGAACCTGCGACATCACTTCTTCGCCACCCAGGCGGTGGCGCCGATGATGCGCCGCGCCGGTGGTGGCTCGATCATCAACCTCGGGTCGATCAGCGCGCACATCGACCTGACCGACCTGCCGGTCTACATCACCGCCAAGGCGGGCATCGAAGGCCTCACCCGCACGCTGGCCCGCGAGCTCGGCGGTGACGGGATCCGGGTGAACTGTGTGATCCCGGGCTGGGTGATGACCGAGCGCCAGCTCGCGTTGTGGATCACGCCCGACACCGACGCCGACATCGCCCGCCACCAGTGCCTACCGCGCCGGATCTACCCGGACGACATCGCCCGGATGGTGCTCTGGCTCGCCGCCGACGACAGCCGCTCCTGCACCGGGCAACGGTGGATCGTCGACGCAGGGTGGATGAGCACATGAGCATCGGGGATGATCCCCCAAGACCGGTGCTGGGACCGAGGGCCCCCAGGTTGCTGCGGCGCCACCGGGTCAGTCCGGCAGTCGCGGCGGCGGCTCGCCGTCGTTGCGGTGGAGCAGCACGGCGCGGGTGATCGCCGCGCGGCCGAATCGGTCGCGCACGTCGTCGACGACCGTGTCGAGTCCGTCGCGCTGGTGGAAGGGGAGCGTCAGCTGGACGGCGTCGGCGTCGTCGAGGTTGGCGACCGAGAGGCCCAGCAACGTCGCGCCCTGCTGGTCGATCAGGTCCTGCGCGCCGGCGAGCAGCGCTCGGGCGACGACGAGCATCGTCGCCGTTTCCGCCGTCGGCTGGTCGATCGTGTGCGAGCGGGTGGCGCGGGTGAAGTCGTCGAAACGCAGGCGCAGGACGATGGTGCGGGCGACCCGGTCGGCGGCGCGGAGCCGGCTGGTGACACGGTCGACGAGGGAGACGAGGATCGTGTCGAGCTCGGCGGAGGTGCGTTGCTTGCGACTCAGTGCCCGCTGCGAACCGATCGAGCGTCGCCGGCGTCCGGTCTGGACGCGGCGGGCATCGCGGAGTCTGGCGAGCGCGTGCACGTGGCGGCCGCGGTGCGGGCCGAGCATCGCGACGAGGGCGGACTCGGGGAGGGCGGCGATGTCGGCGACGCGATGGATGCCTCGCCGATGGAGCAGTTCGGCGGTGCGCGGGCCGATTCCCCAGACCCGTTCGACCGGGAGCGGGTGCAGGAACGGCCGCTCCTCGCCGGGTGGCACGACGAGCAGCCCGTCGGGCTTCGCCGACGCGCTCGCCACCTTGGCGAGGAACTTCGTGCGCGCCACGCCGACACTGATCGGCAGGCCGACGCGCTGGCGAACCTCGCCGCGCAGCCTGGCGGCGATCCCGGCAGGTTCGCCGGCGGTGCGCCACAGCCCGCCGACGTCGAGGAAGGCCTCGTCGACCGAGAGCCCCTCGACGAGCGGCGTCGTGTCGGCGAACACGCCGAAGACGGCGCGGCTCGCCTCCGTATAGGCAGCCATCCGCGGCGGGACGAACACCGCGGTGGGGCAGCGCCGCGTCGCCTCGGCTCCGCCCATGCCTCCTCTGATGCCGTGCGCGCGGGCCTCGTAGCTGGCACACATCACCACCCCGATGCCGACGATGACCGGTCGACCGCGCAGCTCGGGAGCGTCGCGCTGCTCGACGGACGCGAAGAAGGCGTCGAGGTCGGCGTGGAGGATCGATGCCTCGTCGCGACCGTGCACGAACACATGTTCGTGTGCAGGCGGGCGGTCTGTCAACGGTGACCCCTTGCCACCCCGGCCCGGATGTGGCTCGATGGAGCGATGGTCGAGCCGCAGCTGCCGCTCAAGCTGTGGCCGTGCTCGAACGGCGAGTTCCTGCCGCCGGCACTCGACGAACTGCGCCGTGAGGCGATGCGCCGGGCACACGCCGACGCCGACACCCACGCCAGGCGGCACGGCTGGTCGCGCCGCCGCTTCCTGACGTCGTCGGCGGGACTGGCCGCCGGCCTGTTCGCTCTCGAGGCGGCGGCAGCCGACCGCGCCGGCGCGCGCGGACTCGCCCGCGGTGGCCGCTACGCGGTCGCTGCCGACGCGGTTGCCGACCCGGCTCACGCCGCCGAGCTGGTGCACGGCGCCAGCGGCACGGCACCGGTGGTCGACGTGCAGACGCACTTCCTCGAGAACGTCGCCGCGTTCGGCAGCGGCTTCCCACAAGCGGCGTGCGGCGAGGACGACCCCGGTGACTGCTTCTCGGTCGACTACTGGTACGACCTGATCTTCAACCAGAGCGACACCGCGGTGGCCGTGATCTCCGCGGTTCCCGTCGTCACCGATCCCGATCCGCTCAGCCTCGAGGCGATGGAGCGCGGCCGGGAGCTGGCCACGCGGCTGTGCGGTGACGGGCGGGTGCTGATCCAGGGCCACGCCGTCCCCGACGTCGGGCCGATCGAGGCGGTTGCCGACACGATGCTCGCCACCGCCGCCGCCCACCGGCTCTCGGCGTGGAAGGCCTACACCCACGCGCCGTCGGGGTGGTCGCTCGACGATCGCCACCCCGAGGCGCCAGCCATCGGCGCCCGCTTCATCGACGCGGCGCGGGCGAGCGGTGTGCCGGTGATCGCCGTGCACAAGGGGCTCTCCGGCGGCAACCGGTGGGCCTCGCCGGTCGACGTCGGTCCGGCGGCCGCGGCCAATCCGGACGTATCGTTCCTCGTCTACCACTCGGGCTACGAGGTGGCGAGCCGTGAGGGCCCGTACGACGCCGACGCCGACGCCTCTGCGCTGGCCGGCGTCGACCGGCTCGTGCGCAGTGTCACCGCAGCCGGCGTCGGGTCGGACGGCAACGTCTACGCCGAGCTCGGCTCGACGTGGCGCCACGTGATGGGTGACCCCGACGCGGCGGCGCACCTGCTCGGCAAGCTGCTCGTCGCCCTTGGGCCCGAGCGGATCCTGTGGGGTACCGACTCGATCTGGTACGGCTCACCGCAGGACCAGATCGCCGCGTTCCGCAACTTCGAGATCACACCCGAGCACCAGGAGCGCTTCGGCTACCCGCCGCT
>Ga0299914_10002491_pt1 | contig 12698 bp, 6 predicted proteins | sample RVTome_10_FD_201361 | JGI IMG/M metagenome (GOLD analysis project Ga0299914, IMG submission 201361) | Soil microbial communities from uranium-contaminated site in the Upper Colorado River Basin, Wyoming, United States - RVT153D57 (version 2) ...
CCACCACCGGAGGGAGGACCCGAACCAGATCAATTCTAGGAATCTATCTGCGCGCGTACCAAATCGACCGGGAACTTTCCGACCCGATTCCCCCAAACGGTAACACAGGCCCAATCAAACGAGAGAGGACCGCCCGTTGGGGCGGTCCTCTCCACTCCTTCGAACAGCCGGGGGCTACTCCTCTTCGGCTTCTTCTTCCTTGGGCTCTTCGGGCTTGTCGGCCGAGAAGGAGCCGCCGATTGATGCGAGCCATTCTGCCGGGTTCTCAGGCAGGCCCTCTTCACCGTCGTCCGAACGGCCGCCGCCCTCGCCGAGGAAGCCAAGGCTCTCCACCGTGGTGGCGCCGGGCAGCGTCGGCTGCAGCGACTGGTACTGGTGTGCACCGGTACCGGCCGGGATCAGCTTCCCGATGATGACGTTCTCCTTGAGGCCGCGCATGAAGTCGGAACGGCTTTCGATCGCAGCATTGGTCAGCACCTTGGTCGTCTCCTGGAACGATGCCGCCGACAGCCACGAATCCGTGGCCAGCGAAGCCTTGGTGATACCCATCAGCTGGGGGCGACCCTGCGCAGGTGCCTTCCCGGCGGTGACCAACTCCTTGTTGGTATCACGGAAGAGCTGATCGTCGATAAGCGCAGCCGGCAGGAAGTCGGAGTCGTTGGGGGCGATCACGAACACACGGCGCAGCATCTGGCGAACAACGAGTTCGATGTGCTTGTCGTGAATCTCCACACCCTGGGACTTGTAGACCTCCTGTACCTGATCGACCAGGTACTGCTGGGCAGCACGGACCCCGCGGATCTCGAGGACCTCCTTGGGGTCGAGGTTTCCATCAGTCAGCTGGGTGCCGGCATCGACTTCGGAACCGTCCGGGACGGCGTTGCGGAGTTTGGTCTTTCGGGAGATCTTGTAGACGGCCTCTTCTTCCTTGCCGTCGCTGACAATCAGGCGACGCCCATCCTCGTCGTCGACGAGGCGGACGGTCCCCTTCATCTCCGACATGACCGCTTTACCCTTTGGCGTCCGCGCTTCGAAGAGTTCGACAACGCGGGGCAGCCCATGGGTGATGTCGTCACCGGCCACACCACCGGTGTGGAACGTACGCATCGTCAGCTGGGTTCCCGGCTCACCAATCGACTGAGCGGCCATGATCCCTACAGCTTCTCCGAGCTCGACCACCTTGCCGGTGGCGAGGGATAGGCCGTAACAGGTCTGGCACACCCCGTTGCGGGTATCGCAGGTCAGCGGGGAGCGAACCCGTGCCGTTTCAATGTCCGCCAGTTCGATGGCGTGCAACTCCTTGGTCCCGATGAGAGTCCCGGCGCGCAGCTTTTCGTCATCCCGGGTGGCCACCAACGTGCGGCCTTCCTTGAGATCATCGGCGAGAACACGTCCGTAAAGACGGGAACGGAGGTTGCGGATCTTGGCGCCCCGGTCGTCCAGCACTTTGACCGTTATCCCCTTGTCGGTGTTGCAGTCCTCCTCGAGGACGATCATCTCCTGGGAGACATCGACGAGGCGACGGGTCAGGTAACCCGAGTCAGCAGTACGCAAGGCGGTGTCGGCAAGACCTTTTCTCGCACCGTGAGTGGAGATGAAGTACTCGAGAACTGACAATCCCTCACGGAAGTTCGAGATAATCGGACGCGGGATGATGTCGCCCTTGGGGTTTGCCACCAGACCACGCATACCGGCGATCTGGCGCACCTGCATCATGTTTCCACGGGCACCGGAGCCGACCATCATGTCGAGAGCGTTGAACTTCTCGGTCTTCAGGCTGGCCTTCATAGCGTCGGTGACCTTCTCGGTGGCTTCGGTCCAGATCTCGATGAGCTCCTGGCGACGCTCCTCGTCGGTGACAACACCTTTCTGGAAGAGACCCTGGACCTTCTCGGCGCGGGCCTCGTACTCGACGAGAATCTCGGCTTTGTTCTCGGGTGTCCTCACGTCGTCGAGACCGATCGAGAGACCGGCCTTAGTCGAGTAGAGGAACCCGAGCTCCTTGATCCCATCGAGCGTCTCCGCGACTGCCGAACGCGGGTAGAGCTCGATGACGGTCTCGATCAGCTTGCGGATGTCCGCCTTGATGATCCTGGCGTCGATGAACGGGAAGTCGGCCGGGAATGCCTGATTGAGGATTGCCCGTCCCAGCGTCGTATCGGTGAGTCCTGCCGGGTCGACCGGCTCCTCGGTGATGAGATCGCCCAGGGTGGGCTTGAGCTCAGCGTGCATTTCCGGCGTGCCACCGAGCTCGCCGAGGCGCAGCTTGATGGGTGAGTGCAGCGCCAATTCGCCCAGCTCGTAGGCCATCATCGCTTCGTCGATATCGGCAAAGCGCCGGCCCGCGCCGGCTGCGTCTTCGACGAACTCCGAGAGATAGAAGACACCGATGACCATGTCCTGGCCCGGCGTGACGATGGGACGTCCCGAAGCAGGCGACAGCACGTTGTTCGAGGAGAGCATCAGGATCCTGGCCTCAGCCTGTGCCTCTGACGACAGCGGTAGATGAACCGCCATCTGGTCGCCATCGAAGTCGGCGTTGAAAGCCTCACAGACCATCGGGTGGATTTGGATTGCCTTGCCCTCCACCAGCACCGGCTCGAAAGCCTGGATGCCGAGACGGTGCAGAGTCGGGGCACGGTTGAGCAACACCGGGTGCTCTTGGATGACTTCGGAAAGCACATCCCACACCTGAGGCCGCTGGCGTTCGACCATCCGTTTGGCCGCCTTGATGTTCTGAGCGAGGCCCAGATCGACGAGTCGCTTCATCACAAACGGCTTGAACAGTTCGAGGGCCATGACCTTGGGCAGACCGCACTGGTGCAGCTTCAGGGCCGGGCCGACCACGATCACGGAACGACCCGAGTAGTCGACGCGCTTGCCCAGCAGGTTCTGGCGGAAACGTCCCTGCTTCCCCTTCAACATGTCGGAGAGCGACTTGAGCGGGCGGTTGCCCGGTCCGGTCACCGCACGTCCACGGCGGCCGTTGTCGAACAATGCATCGACGGCCTCTTGGAGCATCCTCTTCTCGTTGTTGACGATGATCTCAGGGGCACCGAGGTCGAGGAGTCGCTTGAGCCGGTTGTTGCGGTTGATGACGCGGCGGTAGAGGTCGTTGAGGTCGGAAGTGGCGAAACGGCCACCATCGAGCTGCACCATCGGGCGCAAGTCGGGGGGGATGACCGGGACTGTCTCGAGGATCATGTCCTCGGGACGGTTCATGCCCTCCCAGAACGGCTTGACAACCTTCATCCGCTGGGTGGCGCGCTGGCGCTTCTGGGCCGACTTGGCGTCCAGGTTCTCGTTGAGCAACACCATCTCGGCGTCGAGGTCGAGATTGAGCAACAGCTCCTTGACAGCTTCGGCACCCATCCCGCCGGTGAAGTAGTCGTCGTACCGGAAGTAGATCTCCCGCCATAGCTGCTCCGACTCGACAAGATCTTTCGGCTTGAAGGTGCGGAAGGCGTCGAAGGCGTCCTCAACCAGCTCAACCTCACGGTTGGTGCGCTCGTCGCGGTCCTTGATCTCCTTTTCGACTTCCTTGCGCCTGGCATTGATCTCCTGGCTCTTGGCACCGCCCTCTTCCATGCGCTCGAGTTCGTCCTCGAGGGCTTCGAGGCGAACCTCGTGCCACTCGGCGAACTCCGCCTTGACCACTTCGATCTCGTCGTCGCGGGCTGCTTCGAGCTCGGGTAGATCCTTCTGCCGCTTCTCATCGTCAACGCCGGTGATGATGTATGCGGCGAAATAAATGACCTTCTCCAGCTGCTTCGGCGACATGTCGAGCAGATAGCCGAGACGGCTGGGAACGCCCTTGAAGAACCAGATGTGGGTGACAGGGGCGGCAAGCTCGATGTGGCCCATCCGCTCGCGGCGGACCTTGGAACGTGTGACCTCGACACCGCAGCGCTCACAGATGATCCCCTTGTAACGGATCCTCTTGTATTTGCCGCAGTAGCACTCCCAGTCCCGCTGGGGACCGAAAATGCGCTCGTCGAACAGCCCTTCCTTCTCCGGGCGGAGCGTGCGGTAGTTGATCGTCTCCGGCTTCTTCACTTCCCCGTAGGACCAGGTTCGAATCTGGTCACTGGAAGCGAGGCCGATTTTCAGTTCATCGAATAGTTGCTGCGCCATTTTGATTGCCGGCGGACTTTGGCCGAGAGTCTCCTCTTGTCCGCCGTTGTCTCCTTAAGGGGTTCGTACGATGTTTCTCAAGAATTCACTAGTCAGAATCGGGCCGCTCGGGCCGACTCAAATCGATGCCGAGTGACTCGACAGAGCGATAGGTGTCCTCTTCGAGTTCGCGGAGCTCGACTTCCTCACCGGCCGAGAGCATCTCGACGTTGAGGCAGAGGCTCTGCATCTCCTTGATGAGCACACGGAACGACTCGGGTATTCCCGGCTCCGGGATGTTGTCACCCTTGACGATGGCTTCGTAGACCTTCACCCGACCCTGGACGTCGTCCGACTTGATCGTGAGCAGCTCCTGGAGTGCGTAGGCAGCTCCGTAGGCTTCGAGGGCCCAGACTTCCATCTCACCGAACCGCTGCCCACCGAACTGCGCCTTACCGCCGAGGGGCTGCTGGGTGATCATGCTGTACGGGCCTGTCGAACGGGCATGGATCTTCTCATCGACGAGGTGGACCAGCTTCAACATGTAGATGTAGCCAACGGTGACAGTCGTGTCGAACGGCTCGCCGGTGCGACCATCGAAGAGGATCGCTTTGCCGTCGTCCTGGACCATCCGCTCCCCGTCCCGGTTGGGATGGGCGTGCTTGATGACATTCATGATCTCGTCTTCGCGGGCGCCGTCGAACACCGGCGTAGCCGTCTTGGTCCACGGCTTGGCGCCAATGGTCGCCGGGCTGTCTCCGTCGAACGGCTCCCAGCCCTGGGCTGCGGCCCATCCGAGATGGGTCTCGAGGATCTGTCCCAGATTCATGCGGCTGGGAACCCCCAGTGGCGACAGGATGATGTCCACCGGCGTCCCGTCGGCGAGGAACGGCATCTCCTCTTCGGGCAGTACCTTGGAGATGACACCCTTGTTCCCGTGACGCCCGGCGAGCTTGTCACCTTCGGAGATCTTCCTCTGTTGGGCGACGTAGATCCGGACCAGTTCGTTGACACCGGGGGGAAGATCGAAACCTTCCGAGCGGCGGAACACCTTGACTCCGATTATCTTCCCCGTCTCGCCATGGGGCACCTTGAGCGAGGTGTCACGGACTTCCCGGGCCTTTTCGCCGAAGATGGCGCGGAGCAGTCGCTCCTCGGGGGTCAGCTCGGTCTCACCTTTAGGCGTCACCTTTCCGACCAGATAATCGCCGGGGCCGACCTCGGCACCGACACGGATGATTCCCTCCTCGTCGAGGTTCGCCAGGACCTCCTCGGGCACGTTGGGGATGTCCCGGGTGATCTCCTCAGCGCCGAGTTTGGTGTCGCGGGCGTCGAGCTCATGCTCCTCGATGTGAATCGAGGTGAGCACGTCGTCTTTGACCAGTCGCTCCGAGATGACGATGGCGTCCTCGTAGTTGTGGCCCTGCCACGGCATGAAAGCAACGAGCAGGTTCCGGCCCAGAGCGAGCTCGCCCTGGTCGGTCGACGGGCCGTCAGCGAGGACATCGCCCACCTTGACCTGGTCACCCTCACGGACCAGTGGCTTGTGATTCATGCAAGTTCCCTGGTTGGAACGGCGGAATTTGTCCAGTTTGAAGGTGTGCTTCTTGTTTGCGCCCTTCTCCTTGACAATGATCTCGTCACCGTTGATCTCGACGACCTCGCCGGCCACTGTCGAGATCACCATGTCTCCGGAGTCCTGCGCGGCCCTTTGCTCGACGCCAGTGCCGACGAGCGGCGCATCGGCGGTAAGCAGCGGCACGGCCTGACGTTGCATGTTGGACCCCATCAGGGCACGGTTGGCGTCGTCGTGCTCGAGGAATGGGATCAGCGAAGTGGAGACCGAGACGATCTGCTTCGGTGAGACATCCATGTAGTCGACGTCTTTGGACGAGATGTACTCGACCTCACCGCCAGCGCGGCGGACCAGCACCTTCGGGTTGGCGAAGCCGCCATTGTCCTTGAGAGGGGCGTTGGCCTGGGCGATGACAAATCGCTCCTCTTCGGTGGCGGTCAGATAGTCGACTTTGTCGGAGACGACACCGCCTTCCACCTTCCGGTACGGGGTCTCGATGAAGCCGAACTCGTTGACCCTGGCGTAGGAGGCCAGAGACCCGATCAGACCGATGTTCGGCCCTTCAGGGGTTTCGATCGGGCACATGCGGCCGTAATGAGATGAGTGGACGTCACGCACTTCGAACCCGGCCCGTTCCCGGGACAGGCCACCTGGGCCAAGCGCCGAGAGACGCCGGCGGTGGGTGAGCCCGGCGAGAGGGTTGGGCTGGTCCATGAACTGGCTCAACTGGCTGGTGCCGAAGAACTCCTTGATCGAAGCCGTCACCGGACGGATGTTGATCAGGGACTGAGGGGTTATGGCGTCGGGGTCCTGGGTGGTCATCCGTTCCCTAACGACACGCTCGAGCCGGGCGAGCCCGACCCTGATCTGGTTTTGGACCAGCTCACCAACGGTGCGGATGCGGCGGTTGCCGAAGTGGTCGATGTCGTCGGTGGCAACGGCGATTTCGGTTCCCTTGTGGGTGACGATCGTCGACTCACCGGCGTGGAGCGCAACGAGGTACTTGATGGAGTCCACGATGTCCTCGTCGCGAAGCAGCTGCAGTCCGTCGGCGCGGTAGTCGTCGGACTGGTCCTCGCGGAACTTCTGCCCGACCTTGTATCGGCCGACGCGGGTCAGGTCGTAGCGCTTGGGGTTGCGGAACATGGTCTGGATCAGGCCGCGAGCAGATTCGACCGTGGTGGGCTCGCCGGGGCGGAGCTTGCGGTACAGGTCGAGCAACGCGTCCTCTTTGGTCGGGTTGGTATCCCTCTCGATTGTGTTCTGGATCGAGGGGGAGTTATCGAACAGAGCCAGGACCTCTTCATCGGTCTCGACGACTCCGAGTGCCTTGAGAAACGAGCTGACATACTGACGCCGTTTGCGGTCGACGCGGACACCAATTGTGTCCTTCTTATCGGTGTCGAGCTCGAGCCACGCTCCCCTGCCGGGGATGATCTTCGCCGAGAAGATGTCGCGGTCGGAGGTCTTGTCCGGGGTACTGTCGAAGTAGATGCCGGGGGACCTGACGAGTTGGGACACGATCACCCGTTCTGTGCCGTTGATGATAAAGACACCTTTGTCCGTCATGATCGGAAAATCGCCCAGGAACACTTGCTGTTCCTTGATCTCCCCGGTCCCCTTGTTCATGAACCTCGCGGTCACATACAGCGGCTGCGCGTAGTTGGCATCCCGCTCTTTTGCCTCTTCGAGATCCATGAGCGGATCACCGAAGCGGTGATCGGTCAACTCGAGAGCGAGCGAACCGGTGAAGTCTTCAATGGGGCTGATCTCGGTGAATATTTCCTTCAGTCCCTCGTCGAGGAACCACTGGAATGACTCATGTTGAACAGCAAGTAGGTCGGGTAGCGGCAACACTTCGGGAATTTTCCCGAAAGAGAAGCGCTCAGCCACGCGCGAAGCCAAGAGGTGCCTCCTTGGAAATGCGGAATAGAACTAGGTAACGCAGAGAAAAGCATGCTAACAGACGCGTCAGCATGACTCCAATCGAAATCTTCAAATGTCGAAACCTGGCCGAATCGGTTATCCGTACGACCGGGCTCGGGTCCGGGGACCACGACCATCCTATCCGACACCGGCATTTTGAGTCAAGGTCTCTTGGCCTGGCGGCCAAGAGATTGGAGTTTTTCGGCGGACCGAAAAACTCCATAGATTGGGCAAGCCCTCGCGCTACTAGGAGTCCGACACGATCGCGAGCTTGGCCCCATCGACGACCCTGATGTGGCGGTACCCCGTCTCGACGATCTGCTGATCCTTCAGCCGGCCGAGCGCCTCGTTGACCGACTGGCGGCTCACCCCGAGGAGGTTGGCGACGGTGGTCTGCGACAGGTAGACCTCACCCGTCCCGCTCGATTCCTCCAGCAATAGGTCGGCGACCTGGCTGAGGACAGTCTTGTGGATGAGATGTAGAACGCGCCTCTGAGTCTCCTCCATCCTCGACAATGCACCCGCGAGCCAACGCAAAGCCAGCTCGGGATTCTCAGCAAGCACCGGCAACACCAGATGGCGTTGAAGAGCAAATGCGCGCACCCGGCTGACGGCCTGGGCGGACGCAAATTGCGGGCGATCCCGGAGCATGGCGACATCGCCGAGGAGCGAGCCCGCGCCCGACCTCGAAACCACTCTACGGCTCGATTCGGTGCCCCTGTAGATCTCGACTTCGCCCGATTCGACCAGGAACGCCGCTGTGCCCTCGTCGCCTTCCTTGAAGAGATGGGTGCCCGGATACTTCGAGACCAGCTCGGCCGAGCGGATGAGCAGCTCCAGATCGGCGGTGGTCAGTGGCATGTACTCGGGACGACCGAACGAGCGCGCCAGCCAGTCGAGATGCTGATCATCAGGCTGACTTCTCATGTCCATGCGAACCAACCCACTCCGGTGAAGGCCTCTGATAGAGCAAATGACGGGATGTGACATAACATGTCGATTCCGTGTCCAACCACTTTTCCCTCAGATCTCCCCTCCCTTATATCGGATTCGTCCTCGCTGTCGCGCTGGGGGCGTTCACCTATGCCTGGTACGACCACCTGGTTGCCAGCGGCGAGACAGTGGCTGGAAATGTCGAATACGCCGGGGAGCGGCTCGACGCGCGGACACAGGAGCAGGTGCGTGCATTCGTCGTCGATCGGAGCAGAGAGATCCTCTCCCGCGAGCTGTCGATTACCACACCTGAAGGGGCGATCTCGATGCGACTCGACGCTATCGGTTTCGGCTATGACGTCGACCTTGCCGTTGATCGGATCCTCTCGGCGCGGCACACAGGCGGCGCCTTGAATCGGTTCACGAAGTGGGTGGCCACTCTCACAACCACTGAAAACGTATCGGAGCCCATTGCCTTCGATCCCGACGCTGCGCACCAGACGCTTTCGACGCTCTCCGCATTCGTCTTCGATCCACCCGAGTTGCCTGGCATCGCAATCAATGACGAGTGGCGGCTCGAGGTCGTTCCCGGTGTTCCGGGGTCGGCAGCCGATATCGACAGGATGGTCGACGAGATCGGAGGACTGGATCCGACTGATACCGAGCTAGAAGTGGATGCATTTGCAGTCGAAGTCCCGGCCGACTTCACCGACGAGAAGGCGGCGGGTGTGGCCGAGAGGTTGAACGAACTCACCCGGTCGGGCGCCAGGCTCATCATCGACGGCGACGTTAGACAAATGTCCCCGGCCGCACTGCGCCGTCATCTCACCGTGACGATAGAGGACAACGAGATGGTCCCGGCCTTCGACCGCCCCGGGCTTCAGGTCGAAATCGAATCGATATACCCCGGCCCGATCGGTGATGTGGTCAGTCCCACATTCGAAGTCGCCGGCGAAGAGGTAACCGTGCTGGCCCCGGGAAGTCCGGCAAATGTCTGCTGCTCACCCGACACGGCGCAGAAGTTAGGTGATGCAATCCTTGCCGGGGCGACGGGGCCATTTGCACTCACCACCCGACCCGACGACGACCCGACCCGAACCGCCTGGTATGACGGAAGCCTGATCGTCGAGCGGGTCTCGAGTTTCACGACACCACACAGCTGCTGTGAGAACCGGGTTATCAATATCCAGCGCATGGCCGATATCGTCCGCGGCTACTACCTGGTCCCGGGACAGGTCGTCTCGCTCAATGAGTACGTCGGGCCGAGGACCAGGGAGAAGGGATTTGTCGATGCCGGAGCAATCCGGTCCGGGCATCTCGTCCCCGAGGTGGGTGGCGGCGTCTCCCAATTCGCCACGACGATCTTCAACGCCGCTTATTTCGCCGGTCTCGATTTTGTCCAATACCAGGCGCATTCCCTCTATTTCTCGAGATACCCGTACGGTCGCGAGGCCACCATCTCCAACCCAGCCCCCGATCTGGTCATCGAGAACACCACCGATTATCCGGTGCTGATCTGGACCTCGTATACCGGGAGCTCGATCACTGTGAGCATGTATTCGACCAAGAACATCGAAGTCGAACAGGTAGCGACCAGGACCTCCCGTCGGAGCCAATGCACCTATGTCGAAACCGACCGGGAGCGGGTCTATGCCGACGGGCGGACCGAGATCGACACCTTCTGGGCCCTGTACCGGCCTGCAGATGGAATCGACTGCAACGGGAACACGATCCCGGAGTGACTCAGCGGAGGCTCAACCTCCGAAAGCTGCTGCGGCTCCTATCGCCGGATCGTCGCCGTAGCCAAGGAGATTGGCGAGGAGAAGGGCGGCGGCCATGAGCACTATGGCAATCAGCAGCCCGACGAGCCATGCAGGGCGTTTTGGCTTGGAGGCACGGTGCACGACATCAACCTAGTGATGTTCGCCGGCGTCAGTGCGCCGACTAGTGACGATCGGCCGAATACAGTTCCCTGGTGAACAAGACGAGACGACCTCCCACCGAAATCGGCTGGAGGGAGTGGGTGGCATTGCCCGAATTCGGGATTTCAGCGATTCAGGCCAAGGTCGACACCGGTGCTGACAGCTCCTCACTCCATGCCTTCGACCAGCGACGATTCAGCCGCGACGGAATCGACTACATCCGTTTCGACATCCACCCGCTGAAACGATCCAGGGCTGCCTCGGTCACCTGCGAGGCACCGATCGTCATGGAGCGGAAGGTCAAGAATCCGGGGGGCCGGACCGAGCTCCGACCTGTCATCTCCACACCTGTCGTGGTCAACGGTGTGCAGATACGAGCCATGATCAACCTGACCGAGCGCGACGAGATGTCGTTCCGTATGCTCATCGGGAGAAGGACCCTCCGCGGGAGGTTCCTGGTCAACCCAGGGCGAAGCTATCTCGGCCCCCAGCCAGACTTGAAAGAACGATGAAGATCACGATCCTATCGAGAAACCCTTCCCTCTACTCGACCAAGCGTCTGCGGGAAGCGGGGCTGGAGCGTGGCCACGACGTTTCCGTCGTCGACTACCTGCGTTGCTACATGGACATCACCGGCGGCCGCCCCAGGGTCCTCTATCGGGGCGATGAGGTGCAGCCGGAGGCAGTGATCCCGAGAATCGGCGCCACTTACACCTTCTACGGGACCGCTGTTGTCCGCCAGTTCGAGATGGCCGATGTGTTCACAGCGGTCAGCTCGGAGGGGATCAGCCGGTCCCGGGACAAGCTCCGCTCCATGCAGCTCCTGTCGCGTGCCGGCGTCGGGCTGCCCACGACGTCGTTCGCCCACTCGACCCAGGACGTGCAGGGAGTCCTCGACGTGGTCGGTGGGGCACCGGTTGTGGTCAAGCTTTTGGAGGGGACCCAGGGATTGGGTGTGGTGCTCGCCGAGACCAAGAAGGCCGCCGAATCGGTGATCGGGGCTTTCCGCCAGCTCGACGCCAACATCCTCGTCCAGCAGTTCATCAAGGAAGCCGGCGGCGCCGACCTCCGCGCATTTGTCGTCGACGGCCGGGTCATTGCAGCAATGAAGCGCCAGGGAGCCCCTGGCGACTTCCGCTCAAATCTGCACCAGGGCGGGATTGCGGAGGCAGTGAAGCTCACCCCCAAGGAGCGGGCGACCGCGATCAGGGCGGCCAAAACGATGGGTTTGAGCATTGCCGGCGTGGACATGATCCAGTCGGAGTCAGGTCCGATGATCCTCGAGGTCAACTCCTCACCCGGCCTGGAAGGAATCGAGAAGGCAAGCCAGAAAGACATTGCCGGAGAGATAATCGACTACATAGAAGGCAACGCCGAGATCAGAGGCTCCAGCAGGTCTGATGCTTGAAGCCCGGAACGAGCCCATCTCGGTGGGCGAGACCACCGTACCCCCGGGTCGGAAGGGCCGGATCGAGCTGCCTTTCGCCCGGCTGTCGACAGGGTCTACGGCTTCGCTACCGGTGGCGGTGATCAACGGACGGAGCCCCGGGCCAAATATGTGGATCTCGGGGGCAGTCCACGGCGACGAGCTCAACGGGGTGGAGATCGTGCGCCGGGTGATGCGCCAGCTGGACGCACGGCGTCTTCGCGGCGCTCTGATCGCCGTGCCGATAGTGAACCCGCTCGGCTTCATCCATGAATCGCGCTATCTGCCCGACCGGCGCGACCTCAACCGCGCGTTTCCCGGATCCGAACGCGGGTCTTCGGCGGCCCGCCTCGCCCATCTCTTCATGACGGAGATCGTCGCCCAGTGCTCGGTGGGGATCGACTGCCACACGGCCACCGGCCATCGCGCCAACGCCCCCCAAATCCGGGCTGATACCCACGATGTCGAGACGATGAAGCTGGCCAACGCCTTTGGCGCCCCGTTCACAATCCACGCCAGGGCCCGGGACGGTTCTCTGCGGGAGGCGGCTACGTCGCGCGGGATCACCATGTTGCTCTACGAATCCGGCCAGGCCCATCGATTCGACGAGCCTGCCATCGAAACCGGGGTGACGGGAATCATGCGCTGTCTGCAGTCGCTGGGAATGATCGACGCCGGCCTGCCGCCAGCGGAGCCCACGCGCGTGTTTCGCCGTACCCACTGGGTGCGGGCGAGAAGGGGTGGGCTGGTGCGCGTTTTCCCCGGTCTCGGTGATCGGGTGGTGAAAGGGGACGCGATTGCA
>Ga0299914_10002492_pt1 | contig 12691 bp, 11 predicted proteins | sample RVTome_10_FD_201361 | JGI IMG/M metagenome (GOLD analysis project Ga0299914, IMG submission 201361) | Soil microbial communities from uranium-contaminated site in the Upper Colorado River Basin, Wyoming, United States - RVT153D57 (version 2) ...
GCGGCACCATGCTCGACGGCGACGGCGTGGGCTATTGCAGCGACATCACCCGCTGCGTGCACGTGGGCGAGCCGACGGCCGAGGTGGCGGAGGCCTACGCCGTGCTGCACGAGGCCCAGCGCGCGGCCGCCGCCGCCGCCACCGTGGGCACCCCGTGCGAGGAGGTGGACGCCGCGGCCCGGCGGATCATCGCCGACGCCGGCCACGGCGACCGGTTCATCCACCGCACCGGCCACGGCATCGGCGTCGAGGCGCACGAGGATCCGTACATAGTTGCGGGCAACGCCACACCCCTGGCGCCCGGCCACGCGTTCTCGATCGAGCCCGGCATCTACCTGCCCGACCGGTTCGGGCTGCGGCTCGAGGACATCGTCGTGGCCGCCGAATCCGGTCCCGACGAGCTCAACCGGGCCGACCACGGCCTGGCGGTCGTCGAAGCCTGAGCCGAGGCGGGTCCAACGCCCACCCGCCGGCCCCTGATGGCGTCGGTCTGCGACCGACCCCTACCTTCTCGATGTGATCCGCCTCGATGCCGCCACCGTGCTGTTGCAGTGGGCGGTAGGCGGGCTCCTGTTCCTGTGGGTCACCACCCGTCGGCGGCAGGTCGGCATCGGCTACGGCTGGCTGCTCCGGAGCCTCTACGGCGTGATGGCGCTGGGGGCCTTCGCGGTGGGCGTGTGGCTCGACCCGGTGCCGGTGCGCGAGGCATCGTCGCTGGCCGTCGCCGCCGCCGCCGGTGTGGCGCTCACGGTCTCGATCGTGCGGCGCAAGGCCGGCGTGGCGGGGGAGCGGGAGCGGGCCGAGCGGCGCTCCGCGCGGGTGGCGGCCATGACCGGGATCGAGCGTCGCACCGACGGCCCGGACGCGGACGCGCCCGAGTTCCCGCCCCACCTGGACCTGATCGCGCCGGTGGTCGGGGTCCCGGGGCTGGTGGCCGCCGGCATCGCCGCCGGCGACCCGGCTCTGCTGTCGGTGGTGCGGGTGCTGATCGGAGCCGCGTTCTTGGGATCGGTCTCCGACGGCATGCTCCTGGGCCACTGGTACCTGGTGCAGCCGGGGCTGGCCCGGGGGCCGCTGCTGGAGATGGTGCGCTGGACAGGCATCATCTGGCCGTTCGAGGTGGTCGCCCTGCTGTGGCCGACGGGCATGGGCTCGGTGCTGAGCGGCAGCATCGACGACGGCTACGGCGGAACGCTCGGCTGGTTCTGGGTGGCCTGCGCGGTGACCACGCTCGCGCTCGTGATCGTGACCCGGGCCGCCCTGCGTGAGCGCTACTACTCGGCGGTGATGGCGGCGACCGGCCTGTTGTACCTGGCGATCCTGACCGCCTTCGGTACCGACCTCGTGGCCAGGGCCGTGCTGGCGAGCTGACGGCTCACTCACTCCGGCTCGCGCCGCGGGTACCGCTCGGTCGGGTCGACGACCTCGGTGATATCGACCTCCGTGGGGTCGGTCGGGGGTGCGTCGGTCGGGGGTGCGTCGGTTTGGGTGATGTCGACCTCGCTCGCGGTGGGGTCGGTCGGGGAGACGTCGCTCGCGGTGGCGTCCATCGAGGTCGTGTCGACCACGGTGGTGTCGATCTCGGTGGCGTCGGAGCGGGTGGGGTCGGCTTCGTCCGGGTCGGTGGCGGGGTGGGCCCTGTCCCAGTCGGCGAGCGCGTCGTCGATCGGGGCGAACAGCGCGTCGAGGTCCCTGTCGCTGGCGACCGGCGGGCTGTGGTCCGCCACGGCCCCGGCCGGGGTGGAGGGGCTGGCCCGCCGGCCCACATGGACCAGCAGCGCCACACCGAGGGCGATCAGCCCGGCCGGGACCAGCGCCCGGCCCTCATCGATCAGCTCGCCGCCGGCCAGCACGATCGCGCCGGCGGCAACGAACACCGCGCCGAAGACGAGTGCCACGGGGTCGAAGCGGTGCCTAGGCACGGTCGACGTCCAGTTCGCCGATCCCCACCTGCAGCTCGAGGCGGAGGTCGGGGCCGCCCTCGCCGCGTCCGGTGTCGAACGTCTCGTGGAGGTCGACGCCCCCCTCGTCGGGTGTGGGTGCCAGGTCACCGGCGATGTTGCCCGCCTTGACCCGCGCGTCGACCTCGACGTTGGCGTCGCGGGGAACGATCACCCGCAGCGTCCCCATGCCGACCGCCGCCTCCATGGTGGTGCTGCCGTCGGTCAGCGGGGCGTCGCTCAGGTCGAGGGTCAGCCCGCCCGCGAACAGTTCGTGGGTGTCGGCCAGCTCCCCTCGGGTGTCGACGACCACGAGCCGGTCTCCGGCGCCGGCGTCGAACGGCACGTCGATCACCTCGGCGACGGCGATGGCCGAGGCGAACAGAACCCCGAGGATCACCAGCGACCAGGCACGGCCCCGCCATGCCGCCACCACGAGACCCAGTCCCACGATGACCAGCCCGGCGGCGAGGGCATGGTGCGGCGACAACGTGGCCACGTCGAGCACGTGCAACAGCCACGCGAGGCCGGTGCCGATGAGCAGCAGCCCCACGAAGGCCAGGGCGACGTGCGACCGGCCCGCCCGTGCGCTCGGCAGGGTGGCCGTCGTGGCCCCCGTCCGGGCGCCTGAAGCGTCGGTCTCGGCGCCGGACCACCAGGGCGAAACCGGGGGAGGAACCTCACCCGATGGCCCGGCGCCCTCGACCGCATCGAGAGGCTCAGCGAGACCAGCATCCAGTGTAGTGCCATGAACGCCGAGCGTGTCGGGGTTCGTGGATTCGGCGGGCGGGCCGTCGTCGTCCTGGTCCCGGACCAGTAGCCAGACGCCGAGGCCGACCAGGGCCAGCGCCACCACCGGGCCGTTGGGCCACCACGACCACCAGGACCCGTCGCTCAGTGCCCAGGCGAGGGCGACTCCGCCGACGACCAGCAGCCACAGCGGGATCCGGCCGAGGTGGGGCAGGTCGGCGGGCGGCGCCACCGCCCGCGGCTCGTCCGCTCGGCGCTCGGGGACGACGGCCCACGCCACCAGGTAGGCGATGAGGCCCACGGGCGTGAAGATCGCGAGGACGATGGCGCCCAGGCGCACCAACGAGACGTCTACGCCGAGGCGGTCGGCCAGCCCGGAGCACACACCCGCGATCTTCCGGTCGTCGGGCTCGCGGACCAGCCGCCTGGCCCGCGGTCCGGCGGACGGACCCTCGGGCCGCGGCGGCGCGTGGGGAGGGACATCCATGACCCAATCATCGGGAGCGGGCGCTCCGGTCACAATCAGGGATGTCCCCGAGCGCTCCCCGGAGGCGATCTCGCCGCGTAGTTGCCATCATGGACGTGACCCGTCTCGTGACGGGCGTACTCGAACCCCACCGATGGGCTCGCCTCCCCGACCACCGATTGCCGGCCTTCCGGAGGGCCTGGCCCGCCGCCGCGACGAACGCATGGTGGCGGGTGTCTGCGCGGGCGTTGCGCGGTGGCTCGGCGTCGATCCCATCGTGGTGCGGTTGGCGGCCTGCATCCTGGCGCTGGCCAACGGCGCGGGCCTGCTCCTGTATCTCGTGGCGTGGGCGCTCCTCCCCGAAGAAGCGGCCGGCGCCGCCGATCAGGCGGAGGCGCCGGGTGCCGGTCGCGGCACCAAGCGCGGCAGCCAGCTCGCCCTGGCGGTGGGTTGCATCACCCTGGGGGCGCTGCTGCTGGTCCGCTGGATCACGCCGTTCTTCCTCGACCAGATCGTGTGGCCGGCGGCGGTGGCGGCCACGGGCATCGGCCTGGTCCTGGCCCGGGCGGGCGACAGCGATCGGGCCCGCTGGCGGGAGGCGGCGACGCGGCTGCCGGGGAACCCGGTCGAGGCCTTCCGCGGCGGCTGGATGGTGTGGGCCCGGGTCCTGGTGGGCGCCGGCCTGCTGATCGCGGGGATCGGCTTCTTCCTCTCCTCCAACGACGCGCTGGCCGCGGTCGGCGGTGTCGGCATCGCGGTGCTGGCCACGATGCTCGGCGGCGCACTGCTGTTCAGCCCGTGGGTGGCGCGCCTGGTGCGCCAGCTCGGCGAGGAGCGGCGTGAGCGGATCCGCAACGAGGAGCGCGCCGACATGGCCGCCCACCTGCATGACTCGGTGCTGCAGACCCTGGCACTCATCCAGCGCCACGCCGACACACCCCAGCAGGCCCGCAGCCTGGCGCGGCGGCAGGAGCGGGAGCTGCGGGCCTGGCTGTACGACGGCCGGCGGTCGTCGTCATCCGACGCTCCCGGCACCCTGGCGATGGCCCTCGATGGTGTCGCCGACGAGGTCGAGGCCGACCACGGCGTGGCGGTCGACGTGGTGGTTGTAGGCGACTGCGGCGTGAACGAGCACGTCGATGCCCTGGTGGCGGCGGTGCGCGAGGCGGTCCTCAACGCCGCCAGGCACAGCGGCGCCGGGGAGGTGTCGGTGTACGCCGAGGTGGTTGGGGATGGCAGGATCGAAGCGTTCGTCCGGGACCGAGGCCGCGGATTCGACCCGGCGACCGTCAATGGCGACCGGCGGGGGATCACGCATTCGATCGTGCGCCGCATGGCCCGCCACGGTGGCTGGGCCCACGTGCACAGCGCCCCTGGCGAGGGCACTGAGGTGACGTTCGAGCTGGGGCTCGAGGCGGAGTCGACACCGTGACGCCGACCGCGCCGACCCGGGTGTTCCTGGTCGACGACCACCGGCTGTTCCTGTCCGGCGTGCGCACCGAGCTCGCCGGACGGGTCGACATCGTCGGCGAGGCCGTCGACGTCGAGTCGGCCGTCGAGGGAATCCGCGGCACCGTGCCCGACGTGGTGCTGCTCGACGTCCACCTGCCGGGTGGCGGCGGGCGGGCCGTGATCGAGGCGGTCCACCGGACCCACCGGGCCGTGGTGTTCCTGGCCCTGTCGGTCAGCGACGCCGCGGAGGACGTGATCGGCGTCATCCGCGCCGGCGCCCGTGGATACGTCACCAAGACGATCGCGGGCGACGACCTCGCCCAGGCCGTCGAGAGGGTCCGCGACGGTGACGCCGTGTTCTCGCCGCGCTTGGCGGGGTTCGTCCTCGACGCCTTTGCCGGCGACCTTCCCCCGGGCACGTCGCTCGACCCGGAGCTCGACCAGATCACACCGCGCGAGCGGGAGGTGCTGCGACTCCTGGCCCGGGGTTACACCTACAAGGAGATCGCCCGCCGCCTCGAGGTGTCGATCAAGACGATCGAGACCCACGTGTCGTCGGTGCTGCGCAAGCTCCAACTGTCGAGCCGCCACGAGCTGACCCGCTGGGCCACGGACCGGCGGTTGGTGTGAGCCTTCACCTCGGACGGACCCGGGGGGTAGGTGCCGCCGCGCTCCTACCCCCCTGGCCCTTGTTTTGACGGACTGTACGGCTGAGGTGTGACAGCGTCGGTCGCGAGACCGACGCCATCAGGGGTGGCGGGTGGGCGTCGGGCCGGAGTGACACCGCCCATCGGGGATGTCCCCGAGGCGGGGGCCGAGCGCCGGTGACCCCCTCGGTCAACCGCTGAGATCGGCCTTGGCGCAGCGCTTCGGGGCGTTGACGGGGTTGCAGCGGCCAGCGCCATCGCCCGGTAGGTCCACCACGTAGCCGGTGCCGAAATGGTCGGCGGGGAACACGTAGTCGGTCGACACGTACTGGGCGCCGCTGGCGAACGCGGCCTCGCGCCTGGTGGTGTCGCCGCTGCGGGCCTCCACCGTGTCGGCGTCGGCCCTGGTACGGACGATGAAACCTTGGCCGACCAGCTCGCGGATCCGGGCGGCGTCGGCGATGGGGTCGTTGACGACCATCACGGCGGCGTCGGGATCAGTCGGGGGCACGTCGACGAAGATCAGCCGATCGTCGACGTCGGGGACCTGGGCCCGGTAGGCGTCACGCTTGGTGCCCTTGTCGTCGAGCACGAACATGACCTGGCCGCGGGCCTCGTCCAGGGTCGGCCAGCGGTCCTTGCGCACGGCGGCGGCCAGGCTGCGGGAACGCCCCTTGACCTCCCTGGGGCTGATGATGTCGCCGTGATCGAAGACCGAGCGGATCTCGGCCTCGAGGGCTGCGAAATCGGGAGCCGTCCAAGGCAGGGGCTGGACGAAGCCCAGGTTCGCGGGGTCGGGAATGATGTCGTCCTTGGCCTCGATCTGGATGGTGAGCGGCAGGTGGCCGGGGTGGTCGTGGGACCACTCCCGGATGTCGCCCAGGCAGTCGACGAAGGTGGGGCACGTCGAGCGGTAGTCGACCTCCTGTACGTGGAGGACCTTGAGGCCCGGATCGGCGAGCGCGGGGTCGACCGGATCGAGGCCGAGCAGCGGCACCAACTTGGGTTGCGCATAGCGGCCCCCGGCGGGATCGTCGACGAACACATCGAGCTCCACCTGGCGGACCCCGGCGTCGAGCTCGTCGGCCAACGGCCGGTGCGTGTACTCGAACCCGTCGGCCGCCGCCCCGAGGGCGGAACGCAGCGTGGCGAGCAACGCCGGCTCGGGCTCGACGTGGTAGCTGTTGTGCGAGGCCAGGACCTGGATCTGGTTGATCGTGACCTTGGGGCCGCGACCGTGGCCGCCGGCGCCGCCGCCCGGGCGGATCGGCCGGCAGGCGCTCGCCGCCACAGCCACGAGCACCAGGGCGGTGAGGACGAGGACGAGACGAGGTTGGCGGCGGACCATCCCGGCAGCTTGTCAGTTCCTGACACCCCGGCGCTGGTCTGATGTTCACCCACGGGTCATCCCATCGTCATCCTGGCCGTTCGTCATCGGATCGTCTGTTGACACGAGTCCAACCCGCCACCTAGCTTCCGACTGTTGTGACGCTCGTCACGTAAGGGGGAAGACGTGGCTTCGACAGCAGTGCGTCGAAAGTGGTTTGGCCGAGTGGCATTCGTGCTCGCCCTCGCCATGGTGGCCGCGGCCTGCGGCGGCGGCGGCGACGACGACGGAGGCGGCGGCGGGGACGCCGCCGGCGGCGACGAGGGCACCCCGACCCCGGGTGGCAGGGTCGTCTACGGGCTCGAGGCCGAGACGACCGACGGCTGGTGCCTCCCCGAGGCGCAGCTCGCCATCGGCGGCATCATGGTGGCGGATGCCATCTACGACACGCTGACGCGCCCCAATGCCGAGGGCACCTACGAGCCCTGGCTGGCCGAGTCCGTCGAGCCCAACGCCGACCACACGCAGTGGACGATCACGCTGCGCGACGGCGTCACGTTCCACGACGGCAGCGAGCTCACGGCCGAGGTGGTCAAGAACAACCTCGACGCCTACCGGGGGACCTACCCGACGCGGGCGCCACAGCTGTTCATCTTCACCTTCGCCAACATCGGCAGCGTCGACGTGGTCGACCCCTTGACGGTGTCGGTGACCATGCTCGAGCCCTGGGTGGCGTTCGACGCGTACCTCTACGGCAGCGGGCGCGTCGGCATCATGGGGCAGGCACAGCTCGACGACACGCAGTCGTGCGACCGCAACCTCATCGGCACCGGGCCGTTCGCGCTTACCGACTGGGTACCCAACCAGCACTTCCAGGCCGAGAAGAACCCCGACTACTGGGCCACCGACGCCGAGGGCAACCAGCTTCCCTACCTCGACGAGATCGAGTTCCGGCCCATCGTCGAGGTGGCCCAACGCGAGAACGCCCTGCTGTCGGGCGAGATCAACGCCATGCACACCAGCGACCCGGAGACCGTGTCAGAACTTCGTGACCGCACCGAGTCGGGCGAGGTCAACGGCTACGAGTCGAACGAGTTCGGCGAGGTGTCCTACGTGATGCTCAATGCCTCGAAGCCGCCGTTCGACAACCTCAAGGCCCGCCAGGCGTTGGCGTACGCATACAACTTCGAGGACTTCAACGCCATCCTGGGCGACGGGATCCTCACCCGGGCCACGGGGCCGTTCGCTCCCGGCAACGTGGGCAACCTCGACGACACCGGGCAGCCTGCGTACGACCCCGAACAAGCCGAGCAGCTCGTCCAGGAGTACGAGGCCGAGACCGGCCAGGAACTGTCGTTCACCTACACGACGACGCAGGCGCAGGCCACCATCGAGCAGGGGCAGTTCCTCCAACAGCAGGCCGAGGCCGCGGGCATGAGCGTCGAGATCGTCACCGTCGATCAGTCGACGCAGATCGACAGCGCCATCGACGGAAACTACGAGGCCATCGGCTGGCGCAATCATCCCGGCGGTGACCCCGACACGCAGTACGTGTGGTGGAAGTCGACACCCAACCCGATCAACTTCGGTCGATTCGCCGATCCCGAGATCGATCGGCTGCTCGACGAGGGCCGCACCACCCCCGACTCGGGCGAGCGTCAGCAGATCTACGAGGACCTCAACCGGCGCTTCGCCGAAGAGCTCTGGAACCTGTGGGTCTACTACACACCGTGGACGGTGGCGACCGCGCCAGAGGTGCACGGCGTGCCCGGCGAGGGCCCCAGCAGCCCCGAACCGTTCCCGGGCCTGGCCGCAGGGCACCTGGTGACCTACATGTGGGTCGACCAGTAGACGCCGGGGTCCTGCGTTGCGGATGATTCTGCGCCGCCTGGCGCACCTGGTGGTCGTCCTCTTCTTCGTCACGCTGTTCGTCGCGACGCTGACCAGCATGCTGCCCGGCGACCCGGTCGATGCCATTGCCGGCTTCGCCAGTCCCGAGCAGAAGGAGGCCCTGCGTGAGGAGCTGAAGCTCGACGACCCCGTCCCCGTGCAGTACGGGCGCTGGGTCCGCAACTTCGTCACCGGCGACCTGGGCAACTACTACAGCGTCACGGGCGGGCGACCGGTCATGGATCGGGTGCGCGACTCGTTGCCGGTGTCTCTACAGCTCATGGTCGAGGCACAGGTGCTGGCCCTGATCATCGCCATCCCGCTGGGTGTGTTCACCGCCTACCGGGCGGGGTCGCGGTTCGACAAGTCGGCCAACGCCACCGCGTTCGGGCTCCTGGCCATCCCCAACTTCGCCCTCGCGCTCGTGCTCGCCTACTACGTGGGCGTGCGGTGGGGCTGGTTGCCGGTCAGCGGCTACGTCAAACCGAGCGAGGACCTCGTCGAGCACCTCCGCCGCATGGCGATGCCCGCCATCGCCTTGGCCGTCGGCCAGATCGCCGTATACATGCGGCTGTTGCGCAGCGACATGATCGCCACGCTGCAAGAGGACTTCATCACCATGGCGAAGTCGAAGGGCATCTCGCCGAGTCGCGTCCTCTGGCGCCACGCCCTGCGCCCGTCCAGCCTGACGCTGCTCACGGTTGCGGGGCTCAACGTCGGCGTGCTGATCGGCGGCGCGGTGATCATCGAGGTCATCTTCTCGTTGCCGGGCATCGGCACGCTGCTGTTCGAGGCGATCAACGCCCGGCAATACATCGCCCTGCAGAGCCTGGTGGCGATCATCGCGGTGGGCTACGTGCTCATCAACTTCTTCGTCGACGTCCTCTACGCCGTGCTCGATCCGAGGATCCGCCATGCCCGAGCCTGATCCCGCAGCACCGATCGAGCCGCCGCTCATCCCGACGACGACGCTCGAACCCGTCGACCTGGTGGCGGCGGTCGAGGGCCCCGAGCCCGAAGCCGCGCGCGTGGTGCGGCGCGGTCGGCTCGGCGTCGGTGGCGTGGTTGCCATCTCCTGGCTGGTCCTGGTGGTGGCACTGGCGCTGCTCGCACCGGTGCTGCCCATCGACGACCCGAACACCAGCATCGCATCGATCGCCAAAGAGGGGCCCGGCACCGACGGCCACGTCCTCGGTGGCGACGGCCTCGGCCGCGACGTGCTGAGCCGGGTGATCTGGGGCGCGCGGGCGACGCTGTTGCTGGCCGTGTGCGCAGTCCTGCTCGGCCTCCTCGCCGGCGGGGCGCTGGGGCTCGTGGCCGGTTACTTCCGCGGCCGGGCCGACACGGCGCTGACCGGCCTGTTCGATGTCCTGCTCTCGTTCCCCCAGCTCATCCTGGCGGTCACACTCGTCACCGTGTTCGCCGGTGGAGGTGTGAGCAGCACCCGCCGGATGGTGGTGCTGATCCTCGCCCTCGGGGTCGTGTCGATTCCGGTCCTGGCGCGCATCACGCGGGCCAGCACGCTGTCGTGGTGCCAGCGCGAGTTCGTCACGGCCTCTCGAGCCATCGGCGCCCGGAACCGCACGATCATGATCGGCGAGGTGCTGCCCAACGTGCTGCCGGCGATGTTCTCGATCGCGCTGCTGGGCGTCGCCGTGGTCATCGTGGCCGAGGGCGGCCTGAGCGTGCTCGGGATCGGCATCCAGCTCCCCACACCGTCATGGGGCAACATGATCGCCGAGGGCCGATCCGACCTGCGCGACGCCCCCTACATCGTGATGGTGCCTACGGTGGCGATCTTCCTCACCGTCCTCGCCCTCAACTACCTAGGCGACGTCGTGCGGGCCCGATTCGACGTGCGTGAGAGCGCGCTGTGAGCGTGCTTCGTTCGGCGGGTCGCAAGCACGTCGCCCACGCAGAGGCCGCGATCCACCCGCCGAGTGGGCGGGTCCTCCTCGACGTCGACGGCCTCGTCACCCACTTCAACACGCCGCGCGGCACCGTCAAGGCGGTCGACGGCGTGTCGTTCACGCTCGACCGGGGCCACACGCTGGGGCTGGTCGGAGAGTCGGGCTGCGGCAAGTCGGTGCTGTCCCGCTCGATCATGGGCCTGCTGCCGAGTCGCAACGTGACCCGCAAGGGAGTGATCAGCTTCGACGGCCATCGGCTCGACCAGATGGGACCGTCCGAGCTGCGGTCCTTCTGGGGCACCCAGCTCGCCATGGTGTTCCAGGACCCCATGACGTCGCTCAACCCGGTCATGCGCATCGGCAAGCAGATCACCGAGTCGCTGGACTTCCACTTCGACATGGACCGCTCCGAGGCGCAAGAGACCGCGTTGGCACTGCTCAGATCGGTCAACATCCCCGAACCCGCGCGGCGGCTGCGCCAGTACCCCCACGAGCTGTCCGGTGGCATGCGTCAGCGGGTGGTGATCGCGGTGGCGTTGGCCTGCGGTCCCAAGCTGCTGTTCGCGGACGAGCCCACCACTGCGCTCGACGTGACCGTACAGGCTCAGATCCTCGAGCTGCTCCGCCAGCAACAGCGCGACCGTGAGATGGCGATGGTGCTCGTCTCCCACGACCTCGGGGTCGTGGCCGGCTACACCGACGAGATCGCGGTCATGTACGCGGGCCAGATCGTCGAGCAGGCGCCGACGAAGACCCTGTTCGCAAAGATGCGCATGCCGTACACGGCGGCGCTGGTCGAGTCGATCCCGCGGCTCGAGAACCCGAGCCACACGCGGCTCAACGTCATCGCCGGCCGGCCGCCCGACCTCATCGATCCGCCCCGGGGGTGCCGGTTCGCGCCGCGCTGCCCGTACGCCCAGGACCGCTGCCGCGAGGAGCAGCCACCGCTGATCGAGTCCGACGAGCCCGGCCACGTCTACCGCTGCTGGTACCCGGTCGGCACCGCTGCCGGTCGCGAGGCGTTGGAGCGCAACCTCGCCGCCGAGGTGCCGCAGGCCCATCTCGCGGTCGCCGGCGACGTGACCAAGGTCGCAGGAGACGGGTGATGGCCGGCAGCGGGACAGCACACCTGCGCCCGGGCGACGACATGCTCCTCCGGGTCGAGAACCTGGTCGTGGACTTCCCGGCGGGACAGGGGCGCCACGTCTCGGCGGTGTCGAACGTGAGCTTCGACGTCGCCGAGGGGGAGACGCTGGGCCTGGTGGGCGAGTCCGGCTGCGGCAAGTCGACCACCGCCCGGGCCGTGATCCAGTTGCCCAAGCCGACCGGCGGAAAAGTGACGTTCGCCGGCCACGAGCTCACGGCCCTCGGCGGGGAACGGCTGCGGGTCGTGCGGCCGCAGATGCAGATCGTGTTCCAGGACCCGATTTCGTCGCTGAACCCGCGCCGCCGGGTCGGCGACATCGTCGGGGCGCCGCTCAAGATCTGGGGACGGGGCAGCGATGGCGAGCGCCGTGCTCGCGTCGACGAGGTGCTCGAGGCCGTGGGGCTCGACCCGGATGTGGCCCGCGACAAGCGACCGCACGAGTTCTCGGGCGGGCAGTGCCAGCGCATCTGCATCGCCCGCGCCCTGGTCCTCGAGCCCGAACTGGTGATCTGCGACGAGCCCGTGTCGGCCCTGGACGTGTCGGTCCAGGCGCAGATCCTCAACCTGCTCGAGGACCTCAAGGAGCGCTACGGCCTGACGCTGATCTTCATCACCCACGACCTGGCGGTGGTGAAGAACGTCAGCGACCGGGTCGCGGTCATGTACCTCGGCAAGATCTGCGAGGTGGCCGCGCCCGACCGGCTGTACACCAGTCCCGCCCACCCCTACACCGCGGCACTGCTGTCGTCGATCCCGGTGCCCGACCCCGAGGTGCCCGCCGAGCCCGCCGGGCTCACCGCCGGCGACCTGCCCTCGCCGTTGGCGCCGCCCAGCGGCTGCCGGTTCCGCACCCGCTGCCCACGGGCACAGGAGCGTTGCGCGGCCGAGGAGCCCCAGACTCGGGAGGTGGCCGAGGGACAATTCGTGGCCTGTCACTACCCCCTGGTCGGGGAGCAGGCGGCGTCCACACCGGTGGAGGTGGCGGCGGCGCAGGGTTAGGCGCCGGTCAACCCATGTCGTCACCCGCCGAATCCGCGCCGCCGTCGACCCATCGGCCCGACCGGTCGACGCCGGGACGCCGCCGCCTCGAACCCGAGCGCCGCCGGGCCGAGATCGTCGAGGCGGCGTCGACCATCTTCCGGGGGCGCGATCCGGCGACGGT
>Ga0299914_10002493_pt1 | contig 12689 bp, 10 predicted proteins | sample RVTome_10_FD_201361 | JGI IMG/M metagenome (GOLD analysis project Ga0299914, IMG submission 201361) | Soil microbial communities from uranium-contaminated site in the Upper Colorado River Basin, Wyoming, United States - RVT153D57 (version 2) ...
TGAGCCAGGCAGGCACGGACAGCCACTTCGACACGGTCATCGTCGGCTCGGGCTTCGGCGGGTCGGTGATGGCGTGCCGGCTCGCGGAGGCGGGGCAGCGCGTCTGCGTGCTCGAGCGCGGCCGCGCCTACCCGCCCGGCTCGTTCACCCGCAGCCCGTACCGCGCGCGCGAGAGCTTCTGGGACCCTGGGCGCGGGCTGACCGGCATGTACCACTACTGGTCGTTCAAGGGGATCGACGCGCTGGTGTCCGCGGGCCTCGGCGGCGGCTCGCTGATCTACGCCAACGTCTTCCTGCGCAAGGACGAGCGCTGGTTCGTCCACGAGGATGTCAACGACGGCGGCTACGAGTACTGGCCGGTCACGCGCGCCGACCTCGAGCCGCACTACGACCGCGTCGAGGCGATGATCGGCCTCCAGCGCTACCCGTTCGAGCACGAGCCCTACGCGAACACGCCGAAGACGATCGCCTTCAAGCTCGCGGCCGAGCGCAACGGCATGGAGTGGTTCCTGCCGCCGCTGGCCGTCACCTTCGCCAACGAGGGCGAGGCGCCTCGGCCCGGCCAGAAGATCCAGGAGAAGCTGCGCAACCTCCACGACCGCGACCGGGTCACGTGCCAGCTCTGCGGCGAGTGCGACGTCGGCTGTAACTTCGGCGCCAAGAACACGCTCGACTACAACTACCTCACGCACGCCGCCCACCACGGCGCGGAGATCCGGACGCTGTGCGACGTGCGCACGCTCGCGCCGCGCGACGGCGGCGGCTACGCGGTCGGGTACGCCGCGCTCGATGCCGAGGACGGCGCCGGATCCGTCAACGGGCGCCCGGCGCCGCTGCGCACGCTCACCTGCGACCGGCTCGTGCTCAGCGCCGGCACGCTCGGCACCACCAACCTGCTGCTGCGCAACCGCAGCGCGTTCCCGCGCCTGAGCCGCAAGCTCGGCACCCGCTTCTGCGGGAACGGCGACCTGCTCACGCTCGCCCTCAACACCGCCGAGGTGGTCGACGGCCGGCGCGTGCCGCGGATCGTCGACCCTGGCTACGGCCCGGTGATCACGAGCACCGCGCGGATGCCGGACGCGCTCGACGGCGGCGACGGGCGCGGCTTCTACCTGCAGGAGGCGGGCTATCCGCAGCACCTGGCGTGGATCCTGCACGTGCTGGCCGCGCCGAGGACGCTCTGGAACTGGCGCGACCACGGGTTGTACCTCGTCAGGAACTGGCTCCGGGGTTCGCCGGACACCGACGTCACCGGCCACATCGCCGACCTGCTCGAGTCCGCCGAGCTGTCGGCGGGCGGGCTGCCGCTGCTCGGCATGGGGCGCGACGTCCCCGACGGCCGCATGTTCCTGCGCAAGGGACGGCTCGACCTCGACTGGAAGACGGAGAAGTCGAACCCCTACTTCGAGCGCCTGCGCACCACGTCGCGCGGCTTCGCCCGCTCGCTCGGCGGCCGGTTCGCCGACAACCCGATCTGGTTCCTCAAGCGCGTGATCACGGTCCACCCGCTCGGGGGCGCGCCGATGGGCCGCTTCGCGAGCGAGGGCGTCGTCGACCCGTACGGGAACGTGTTCGGCTATCCGGGCCTCTACGTCGCCGACGGGTCGGTGATGCCCGGCCCGGTCGGGCCCAACCCCAGCTTCACGATCGCCGCGCTCGCCGACCGCTTCGCCGATCGCATCCTCGAGCCCACGACCGCCGCGGAGGCCACCGCAACATGACCCTGCCAGCCAGCGTCCGCTTCACCGAGGACATGCTCGGTCACGTGACCTTCGGTGAGGAGGACTTCGCCCGCGGGGCCGCGCCCGACCGGGACGGCGCCGTGGCGCTGATGTTCCGCCTCACGATCGTGGTCGACGACATCGAGCGCTTCAAGGCCGACCCGCGGCTCTCCGCCGGGGCGATCGGCTACGTCGAGTGCGACGGGCTCGGCGGGCGCCTGCCGGTCGAGCACGGCGAGTTCAACCTGTTCGTCGACACCGAGCCCGGTGTCAAACGGATGCTGTACCGGCTGTTCGTCCGCGACGGCGCCGGCCACCCGCTGACGCTGACCGGCTTCAAGCTGGTCAAGGACGACGCCGGCTTCGACGTGTGGAAGGACACGACGACGCTGTTCACGCGCGTGCTGCGCGGCCACGTGCGCGAGGAGGACGAGGCGGGCGCCGAGCTCGTCGCCTCGGGCGTGCTGCGGATCCGGGCGCGCGACTTCGCGCGCCAGCTCACGACCTTCCGCGCGGGCGGGCCCGGCCTCGGCGCCAAGCTCGGCGCGCTGGTCAAGTTCGGGGTGATCTTCCTCGGCCAGCTCGCCGAGGCCTACCTCCGCAAGGGACGGCGGGCGCATGCCCCTGCGCAAGGGTAAGCGGCTCCAGGAGGCCAAGCAGGCCGGGACCAAGCCGTCCGGCCGCACCCACCTGCTCGGCGCGCTGGCCGGCGGCGCGGTGGTGACCGTGTTCGGCGCCGAGGTCGCTCGCGTCTGGCGGCTCGGGATGCTGCCCGTGAGCCGCGAGGAGGCGGCATCGGCCGAGAAGATCGGCAAGGTGCGACACGCTGCGCGCGTCATGCGCGAGGGCTACTCCGTCAGCCGCACGCGCGAGAACTCGCTGTTCAACATGCTCGCGTCGTTCTCCGTCACGTTCGGGATCACGCGCGGCATCACCTGGCACATCCGCGAGCACGGCGGCCTCGGCCCGATCCAGAACGTGATCGTCGGCAAGCGCCACATCCACCACTTCATCCCGGGCGGCATCCTCGCGATGTCGGCGGGCGCGCTGGCGATCGGCATGAAGGGCGACAAGGCGGACAAGTACCTCGCGCTGCCGTTCGGCATCGGCGTCGCGCTCGTGCTCGACGAGTCGGCGCTGCTGCTCGAGCTCGAGGACGTGTACTGGACCGAGGAGGGCGTGCTGAGCGTCCAGATCGTGTTCGCGGCGATGGCGATGCTCGCCGCGCTCGCCTACCTGATCCGCATGCTGCGCACCACCGAGGGCCAGGACACGGAGACCGACTGGGAGCTGGCCGCGAAGGCGTGGGACGACCTGCAGATGATCCCGGGCTCCGGCGGGGCCCCCGGCATCGGGCTGTAAGCGACGACAAGGAAGGCGCGCAAATGGCGCAAACCGTTGGGCTGCGGACGACCGCGAAGCAGATGCTCGGAAGGCCGGACGTCCGGCCACAGGCCACCCCGCTCGAGGACGCGATCACGGTCGCCCTGGCGACGCTGACGCTGTTCGCGGTCTTCTGGGACGGCCTGCTGCACAACAACACCGGCGAGCTCGACAGCTTCTGGTCGTCCGCGCACATCGGCATGTACACCGGCCTAACGGCGCTCGGCGCCTGGATCGGCCTCGTCTTCCTGCGCCACCAGCCCAAGGGCCGGCTCGAGCTCAGCCTGGCCGCCGTGCCGCGCGGGTACGGGCTGGCGCTCGTCGCGCTGCCGCTGGCCGCGCTCGGCGGCCCCGGCGACTTCATCTGGCACGCCATCTACGGCTTCGAGAACCAGGTCGACGCGCCGTTCAGCCCGACCCACCAGATGCTGTTCCTCTCCGGCGCCCTGCTCGGGGCGATGCCGCTCGCCTCGATCTGGTGGCGCTCGGGACGGGTTCCGTCGCTCAGGGACCTGTGGCCGGCCGTCCTCTCGATGACGGCGGTCGTGGCGATGGTCAACTTCACCTTCATGAACCTGCTGCCGTTCTTCTGGGTCGTCGTCCCCACGGAGGCGTTCCAGCAGGATCTGCTCCGCTACGACGACGCGTACGCGCCGGGCGCCGACATCGTGCACGCGGAGGGGCTCGGCGAGGCCGCCGAGCGGCTCGGCGACGGCCCGTTCCCGTACTACCTGTTCTCGAACATGCAGGTGATCGGCGGGATCCTCATCTTCACGGCGGTGATCGTGGCGGCCGTTCTCTACCTGCGCCGCCGCTGGGTGCTGCCGTTCGGGTCGCTGACGCTGATGTTCTCGCTGCTCGCCGTGCTGTTCCCGTTCTTCACGGCCTTCCGGCACCCGGAGTTCATCGCCACGCTGGTCGCCGCCGGCGTCGGCGCCGACCTGCTGGCGCGCTGGCTGGTGGCCGACGACCCACCGAGCATGCTCCGCGTGCGGGCGTTCGCTGCGCTGCTGCCCGCGGTCCTGTGGGCGTGCTACCTGCTGACGGTCGAGCTGGCGAGCGGGCTCGGCTGGAACCCGACGGTGTGGACCGGCATCATCTCGACGACCGCGGGCGTCGGCTACGGCGTCTCCCTGCTCGTCTTCCCACCGGCGCTGCCCGCGCCGGACGCAGTCGAGGGGGCGTGATCCGTGGCGCCGAAGACGATCGCGCTCACGAAGCTGATGCTGTGGGGTCGGCGCGCCCCGCTCGACCGCTCGCCCGCGGACGTCGGCCTCGAGTTCGAGGCCGTCGAGTTCCCGGCCACCGACGGGCTGACCGTCCGCGGCTGGTTCATCCCGCGCGAGGATCCCGAGCCCGGCCCGGCCGTCGTGTTCCTGCACGGCTGGCTGTGGAACCGGCTCGGCAACAAGGGCGGCCAGGTGCCGGTCGCGGACAAGGACGTCGACTTCCTGCCCGCCACCCGCGCGCTGCACGACGCCGGTTACCACGTGCTGCTGATCGACCTGCGCAACCACGGCGAAAGCGACGGCGACCCGCCCATCACGTACGGCCCGTACGAGTCGCGCGACTACGCCGGAGCGGTCCGCTACCTGCGCTCGCGCCCGGACGTCGACGCCGACCGGGTCGGCGCGCTCGGCTGCTCGATGGGCGCCAACACGGCGCTCTACGGCACGCCGGACTGCCAGCCCGTCAAGGCGATCCTCGCGGTCCAGCCGGCGGTGCTGGCGCACTTCAACGCCAACTTCGCGCGCACCGAGTTCGGCCCGCTGGGGCCGGCCATGCTCAAGCCCGTCGACCCGCTCTACCGCGTCCTGCGCCGCCCGATGCCCAAGCACCACAACCCGGCGATCCCGGCCAGGCGCCTGGGCGACACGGTCGTGCAGTACGTCCAGGGCACCGGCGATCCGTGGGGCACGATGGAGGACGTCGAGGCGATGGCCGCGGCCACCCCCAACGCCCTCCCCGTCGTTCGCTTCCCGTCAGCCGGCCGCTACGAGGGCTACCGCTACGTGAACGAAGCCGTCGACGACGTCGCCGGCTTCTTCCGCGAGCACCTGTGAGCTACTCCTCGGCTTCGACGAGGCGCGGCCCGTAGGCCGGCGGCGCGATCAGGAACGCCACGCCGAAGCCGGTCATCACGCCGACCACGAGCGCGCCCACCCACAGCGTCGGCTCCCACCCGATGCCGTCCTTGAGAGCCACCACCGCGTAGTAGGAGAACCACAGCACGGCCGCGATCGCCGGGCCGGCGAGTCGGATGCCGCCGAGCGAGATACGGCCGTCCTTGCGCTGCATCCCGAGCCGCTGCTGAAGAACGTCGGCCGTCACGCCGGCCAGCAGCAGCGGGACGATCAGCACGATGTCGCGGTACTCGGTCATGATGTTCACGAGCAGCCCGAAGATCGCGAAGATGATCGTGAACGCGCCGAACGGCACACGCCAGCGGCGCATGATCAGCAGGGTCGGGCCGAGCAGGATCAGCCCCGTGATGATCATCGACGCCATGCCGTGGCTGACGCTGTAGAAGTTGTACGCCCAGCGGTCGTCCCCGTAGCCGGTCAGGCCGGCGTTCACGCTGATCGACTGATCGGCGCGGACGTCGTCGAAGCGCGCGAGGTCGTCGACGAACGCGGTCGTCATCGTGACGTTGGTCATGAACGCCGACAGGTACATCGTGATGAAGCCGGCGACTGCGATGAACATGGCCGCCGACAGGATCACCGGCGCGAACGTGCGCAGGTCGGGCGCGATGTCCTGCTTCGCCCACATCGAGCGTATGCCCGTGGTGGTCGCCAGCATCGCGCCGAAGAACAGGCACAGGTGCGACGGGCTGTAGATGGCGTCGACGCCGACCTCGAACCCGTATAGCTCGTGCCAGATCAGGTCCCACGGGCCGGCGATCGTGAGGATGCCGAGCCCGATGATCGCCACGCCGTAGCCGACCGGGATCGCCGAGAAGTCGATCATCAGCCGGCGCACGTTCACGCCGGCGGCGAGCTGGTGCTTGACCACCACCCACGTGATCCACAGACCGAGCGCCGTGGCGCCCGTGTAGAGGACCATGTGGGCGAGCGAGAAGAACGACTCCTGGCCGGTGTCGTTGTTGTGATTGCGCCCGTCGAAGAACATCGCGGTGATCGGCCAGACGGCGAGCGCCATCGTGATCAGGTCATCGCGCCACTCAGTGAGCGGTCTGGCGCCTCGGACCGCCTTCGGTGCGCTGCGGGCCATCTCGTTCAGCTGCGTAGCCATCCGTGATTCCTTCTCTCAGAGCATCTTCGTGTTGGTTCCGCGCCGCTGTCGGACGACTCGCCGCCCGGTGCGGACGAGCGCGAGCGGATGGCGGAGCGCGCTGAGTGCCATCGCCTTCTTCCCGCCGCCGGAGAGGCTCGCCTTGCCGGACAGCGCGAAGATGTCGTTGATCATCTTCTGGTCGCGTTCGAGCAGCCAGTACTCGCGCATCTGGCCGTTCTCGAGGTGGAAGACACCGATCGCCTCGCCGGTCAGCTTCTGACCGGCGCCGAGCACGAGCGTGTACTTGATCAGCGCGCAGACGTGGTCGTCCGAGGTGACCCCGTCGTGGAACTCGCCGATGAAGGTGCCCTGCTCGATCCCGATCTTGTACAGCTTGGCGTAGAGGTCGACGACCGCCAGCTTGCCACGATGGTCGCCCGACAAGAAGTGGTTGCCGGGGTAGTGGACGAGGCAGTCCTCGTGGACGAGCGGCGCGAACGCCTCCATGTCCCCCGCCATCAGTGCGTTCCAGTACTCGCCGAGGAAGTCGCGCTTGTCCTGATGCGGGTCGGCGACGGCCTGGGGCTGCTCGGCTTGCTGCGTCACGTGATCCTCTCCCTGGCTAGACGGGCGCGGGCTCGCGATCCTCGTCTCGCTGCTCTTCGACATCGGTCTCGAAATCCGCATGCGGCAGGATCCGGTCCAGCCGGTCCGGCAGGTACCAGTTCCAGTCGCCCATCAGCTCCATCGTCGCCGGCACCAGCACGAGGCGGACGATCGTCGCGTCGAGCGCGATCGCGACGGCGAGGCCGAGCCCGATCTCCTTGATCTGGGGGATGCCGGTCAGGGCGAAGGTGCCGAAGACGACGACCATGATCAGCGCCGCGCTGGTGATCACCTTGGCGCTCTGCTGGAGGCCCTCGGCGACAGCGCGCCGGTTGTCGCCGGTCGCCAGGTAGCGCTCGCGGATCCGCGACAGCAGGAAGACCTCGTAGTCCATCGACAGGCCGAACACGATCGCCAGCAGCAACGGCGGCGTGATCGCGTTGATGAAGCCGAGCGAGTCATAGCCGACGAGCGAGTCCAGCCAGCCGTACTGGAAGACCGCGACGAGGACGCCGTAGGCGGCACCGACCGTGAGCAGGTTCATGACCACGGCCTTCAGCGGCAGCAGCACCGAGCGCAGCACGACGAGCAGGATCAGGTAGCTGCAGACCAGGACGAACAGGATGATCTTCCAGATCCCGCCCGAGATCAGGTCCGCGAAGTCCACGGTCTGCGCCGTGGCGCCGCCGAGGCTCACCGTGGCCAGCTCGTCGAGCCCGGACACGCTGCCGCCCTCGGCGCGCAGCTCGTCGATCACCGCCAGTCCTTGCTCGCTCTCCGGATTGCGGTCGAGGATGACGGTCAGCAGCGCCGCCGTGCCGTCGTCGGAGATCTGCGGCTCCTGCACCTGGGCGACGCCCTCGGTGCCCTCGAGCTCCTCGACGTAGCGCTGCAGGGCCGCCTGGTTGTCGCCGGCGACGTCGCCCTCGTCGAAGTCGGCGACGACCAGCACGGGCGCGGACGCCCCCGGGCTGGCCTGCTGGGCCGCGAGCTCGGCGCCGCGACGCGTCTCGTTGCTCTCGTCGAACTGCGCCAGCGCGCCGTTGCTGAAGTTCAGCGACAGCGCCGGGATCGCCAGCACGAGCATGAACGCGGCGGCCAGCGACGCGTACAGCAGCGGGCGCCGCATCAGCCGCGCGGTCCAGCGCACCCAGAAGCTCGGCCCGGTGCGCGGCGGCCGGTTCGCGCGCCCGGTGAGGCGCTTGATCAACAGGCCTGTCGCGCTCACCACGCGGCCGGGCTCGTCGGCGCGCCGGCCCAGGATCGCGATCAGCGCGGGCAGCAGCGTGACGGCGCCTAGGATCGCGAACAGCACCACCACGATCGCCCCGATCGCCAGCGACCGCATGACCGCGGCGTCGAGCAGGAACAGCCCGGCCAGGGAGATCACCACGGTCAGGCCGGAGAAGACCACGGTCGCGCCCGACGTGCGCATCGCGATGTCGAGTGCCTCGGGGCGCGAGCGGCCGGCGTGGATCTCGTCGCGGTAGCGCGCGAGCAGGAACAGCGAGTAGTCGACCGCCACGCCGATGCCGAGCAGCGACGCCATGTTCGTCACGAACACGGACATCGTCATCGCCAGCGCGAGGAAGTAGATGACCGCGCCGGTGACGATGACGGCCGCGATGCCGAGGCCGACCGGCAGCAGCGCGGCGAGCACCGACCCGAAGACCGCGAGGAGCACGATCAGGATCGCCGGGAAGCCTGTGGCCTCGGCCTTCTCGAGATCCTCCTTCTGCACCTCCTGGAGCCCGGCCCAGAGCGCCTGCTGGCCGACCACGTAGGCCTGCACGCCGTCTTGCACCTCGCCGACGTCCAGCTCCTCGCGCAGGTCCTTGGCCACGTCGAGCGCGTCCTCGCGGCTGCCGCTGACATCGAGCGGGATGAGCACGACCTGCTCCTGAGCGGCCGCCTCCCGCGCCGCCGCGGCGGCGGCGTCTCCGAGGTCGACGTTGTCGGTGGCGGCCGCGGCCTCCTGGACGCGGCCGACGGCGGCCTGCAGCTGCGCCGTGTCGCCGCCGCGCTGCTCGAGCACGATCCCGAGCGGCTCGAGGCTCACCTCGGGGAAGCGTTCGACCTGGGCGTCGACCTCGGCCGACTGCGTGCCCGGGACCTCGAAGCCGCCGCTGGTGAGGTTCTCGGTCTGACGTGAGGCGAACGGGACCGACGCGACGAGCAGCACGACCCAGGCGGCGAGGACCAGTTTCCGGTGGTCGCGCACGAACACCGACAGACGGTTCATCGCCGATTGCATCCAGTGCCTCCAGGTGGCCGCGTTCGCGGCGTGGTCAGACGCCAGCAGGGCAGATCGCGAGCATAACCGCGCCATCGCCCGGCGCGCTAGCCGTTTGTGCGGCGCTAGACGTTTGGACGATAAGTTCCTTGATCTGACCTGCCCGCCCGGATAGAAACGCATGGCTATCAGTCCCGCCCGGCCCTGCGCGCAGCCAAGGAGAGCCTGAATGGAGCCCACGACCGTTCCGAGCGGCCGCAGTCCGTCGCTGCCGCAGCCGGAGATCCACCCCGTCGCGACGTCCGACGGCACGGAGATCCGGCTCACGCGCTACGCGATGGGCACGAAGGGCCCGGTCGTGCTCGCGCCAGGCTACGGCAACGCGGCGCGGGCGTTCGCGCTACCGACCGTCCCGCTCAGCTACGCGCAGTTCCTCGGCGAGCACGGCTACGACGTGTGGCTGCTCGACTACCGGGCCAGCCCTGACCTGCCGTCGAGCCTCTCGCAGTTCACGGTCGACGACATCGCGATGCGCGACTGGCCGGCGGCGATCGCGCACATGCGCGCCGCGACCGGCGCCGAGTCCGTGCAGGCCTTGGCCCACTGCGTCGGCGGCCTGTCGCTGTTCATGGCGATCGGCGGTGGTCTCGAGGGCGTGCGGTCGGCGACCTTCTCCGCCCTCGCCGGCCACCCGATCCCCACGACCGGCAACAAGCTGCGCGCCGGCGTGCGCCTCGCCACCGTCTTCCGCAAGCTCGGCATCGACGGCCTGAACACCGACTACCGGCCCGGCTCGCTCCCCGACCGCGCGGTCGACGCGGTGATGCGGGTGCTGCCGTTCAGGCACGCGCACGACAGCGTGGCCGGACGGCGCATCTATTTCATCTACGGGGACGTGTTCGACCACACGCGGATCGACGAGGCGACGATGGCCGAGTCGGTCCCGAGCTTCTTCGGCAACGGCAACATGACGTTCTTCGAGCACATGTCGCTGATGATCCGCAAGGGCCGCGCGGTCGACGCCCAGGGCCGCGACGTCTACCTCTCCAACACCGACCGCTACCGGATGCCGATCGCGTTGATGACCGGCGCGCACAACCGCATGTTCGTGCCGCAGGGGATCGCCCGCACGCACGAGATGCTGCGCGCGGCGAACGGGCCAGAGCTCTACACGCGCCACGTGTTCGAGGACTACGCGCACCTGGACTGCTGGATCGGGCGCGACTCGGCGCGCGACGTGTTCCCGACCGCCCTCGCCGAGCTCGAGCGCCACAACCCATGACGGCACCCGAGACAACCGCGAGCCACGCGGGCCTCCAGGACCTGCTCTCGTACCCCGTGGCGGCCTGCCTCCAGGACCGCCGCACGCGCCGCGTGGCGCAGGGCGTCTCGCTGCAGGCGGGGGAGATGTCGTACGAGAGCCCGAACGAGCCGTCGCCGCTGACGCCGCTCGAGGAGGCGATCCTGATCGCCTCGACCGGGCCGACCGGCGCCGTCATGCACGACGGGCCGATCGACAAGCCGGACGGCGGCAAGGAGCTCGGCACGCCGTTCCTGCACGTGACCGGCCGGGCGGCGAGCAGCGCCGACAACGCACAGGCCACCTCGTTCTTCATGATCAACGACGAGGGCATCTGGCTGATCGAGCGCCCGCAGGAGCGCGAGGCGATGCAGCTCTTCGGCCAGATCCCGCCGCGCTGGGAGGACCGCACCGAGGACGACTGGATCTCGTACGCGAACGCGGTCAAGCGCAAGGTCTACGACCAGCGGTTCGAGTTCCCGCGCGAGTGGCCGTACTACCTCGGCTGGAACGCGCAGCACTCGAACGCGCCGGGCACGACGTGCTTCCTGCCGATCGTCGACAACACGCGCCAGTACATCAACGTGCTGCTCATCCTGCTGTCGGAGACGAGCGGCAAGGCGCCGCTGTTCATCGACGACTGGCGGCCGTTCCGGCCCAAGGGCGCTGCCGAGTGGGTTGCGTGGCTGGCGTCCAAGATCGGGCTGGTGGACCCGATCCCGTACCAGCCGATCGGCGGGATCAAGCGCGTGCGCAGCGGCTTCGTGAGCACCGAGGTGCCGGCGCCGATGGGCAGCATCGGCGAGGTCCGCACCGAGCACGAGGCGTACTTCCTGATGCAGAACCTGATGCTCACGGGCGAGGCGCTGCGCCTCGGGGGCTGGGTGCACGGCGCGCCGATGATCCCCCACGTCATGCGCCGCGACCCGGAGAAGGGCCTGCTCGGGCTCGGCTTCCGCGAGCACCTGGCCAGGCCGGCGCCCGGGCGCTGGCGCCGCTGGCCGCCGGTCCCCGCCTCACAGCCGAACTTCGTCGGCATCGACGGCGTGCTGGAGGGCCTGTGCCCGCCGTACGTGACCGACATGGACGCCGCGGTCGACCAGGTGGTCGAGGAGAAGCGCGCCGCGTACGGCGACCCGGAGGTGTTCGGGCAGTCCTACCGCGACCGCGCGAGCGCCGAGGCCTACCTCAACCAGGCGCCGCCCCACCCGCCCGAGGCGATCGCCTACACCAAGGAGATCTGCCGCTACCTGGTGGAGACATACGGGCGCTTCCCCGCGCACACCGATGCCTTCTACCTGCCGGGCACGTGGGTGCAGTTCTCGCACCTGGAGGTCGAGTACTACGAGCGCTTCGGCCATCCCGGCCACGCGCGCCGCGCCGCCGAGGGAAGGGAGATCTGGGGGCGCCGCTGATGGGCAACGCCGTCGGCCGCATGACCGGCCTGACGATGATCACGCCGATCCGGCCGCAGTGGCTGTGGTTCCTCCGGCTCGGCTTCTTCGGCGCGAAGTTCTTCCCGCTGGCGCAGAACGCCATCCTGAAGTTCGACTTCATCCACTACGTGCGCTGGGCGATCGTCGACGGGTTCCCCGGTGAGCGGCTGCGCTACCGGTACCTGCTCTTCGAGAGCAACTTCGACGGGCCGTGGCAGCACTACATCGACGCGTTCGCGTACGTTGTGCCGCGGTGGATCCGCCTGACGTGGGGGCGCGGGCCGGGGTTCCCGGGCCCGCCGCCGGCCGAGCCGCTGAAGGCGTGGATCGCCATGAACAGCCTCGACGGCGGCCACTACTACTGCGCCTATCCGCACGCCAGCACGCGGATGGTCAAGGGCGCGCTGTCCGTACGCGAGCGGTTCGACCGGCTCGTGGAGGACTCGGCGCGGCTCGACCCGGAGGCGTTCGCAGCCGCGTACGAGCGGTTCCTCGCGGAGTCGCAGGCGCACCTCTGATGGGCGAGTGGCGGAACCGGGCCGGCTGCGCCTACTCGCTGACCGTGGTGGCGCCGATCGCCGCCGGCTCCGAGCGGGCGGCGCGCGACGCCATCGAGGCGATGCCGGCCGGCGCCGACAGCCCGCTGGCGCGGCTCGACGACCTGCACTTCTCGCGCGTGCACGTAGTCGCGGACCTGGTCTTCCAGGGGCCGAGGCAGCGCCACCGGGAGCACCTGCGGGCGAGCCAGCTCGTCTTCACGAGCACGTTCGACG
>Ga0299914_10002494_pt1 | contig 12689 bp, 14 predicted proteins | sample RVTome_10_FD_201361 | JGI IMG/M metagenome (GOLD analysis project Ga0299914, IMG submission 201361) | Soil microbial communities from uranium-contaminated site in the Upper Colorado River Basin, Wyoming, United States - RVT153D57 (version 2) ...
GCGGTTCCGGAGGGGCAGGCCTGAGGGCCTGCGCTACGGCGGTCCGCAATGGCAGCGTTCGAGGGCGCGCGCTGCGGGTCGTCCGCAAGCTGCGCGAGCGTCGCAACCCCAACCCGCGGACGCACGCCCATGGACGACTCACTCGTCCAGACCGAGGGCGACGCCCACCGGCGGGCGCGTCTTGTAGGTCATCACGTTGTCGAGATGCCCCTCGACGTCGCCGAGGACGAGCGCCGACGCCGTGCCGAGCACGATCAGTTCAGGCGTTGAGTACCGCATGGCTGTTCACCTCCTCTCTTCGTGGAATGGCGGGCAGATCCCGCCGCGCCCGCAGCCAGGCTTCCAGCCGCAGGACCGAATGAATGTCGGCGCCCGTCTCGCCGCTGCCGTCGGTGAGCGCGCGGAGGGCGGCGCGGAGCCCCTCCGGGTCGATCCAGCCGCGCTCGACGCAGTCCAGACGTTCGGGCGCTGCCAGCGACGCCGCCATCTCCCTCGCCGCGCGGAACGCCGCGGGCGGGTAGTAGCCCTTCGAGACGCGGCGCAGGATCCGCGGCGGCACGAACCCGGCGAACGCGCGCCGCATGAGCGCCCGCGTCTCGCCCGGCGCGCTCACCTGCTCGCCGGGAATCGCCAGCATGAACTCGACGAGCGGCCTGTGCGTGAAGGGGCAGGCATAGACGATGCCGGGCGGCAGGAGCGGAATGTCGAGGCGGGCGCCGTGCGCGTAGCCGAGCACCATGCGCGCAAGCTCGCGCTTCGAGCGGCGGAACGCCTGGAGCGGGGGCGCCGGCGCCGGACTCCGCGCCAGGATTCTGAGACGCGGCGTCAGCAGCGCGATACCCGTCTCCGCGGGACGCTCCCAGCCCGGCAAGGCCAGCCGCCACGCCAGCTCGACGAACGGCTTGCGCGTCGCGCGGCTCCACAGCCGCAGATTGAGGAGCGCGCGAACGACGTCGCCTCGGGCGAGATCGTCCAGCACGGCGACGCTGTTGTCGGGCTGACACCCCATGACCGCGTCTCCCATGCGTCCGGAGAGCACGAGCCGGCCTCCCTCCCCGCGCACGCGGCGCACGCAGGCGAGCCCCACACCCTTGAGCGCGTGCGGCGTCACCCACGCGACCTCCGGATCGGTGCAGGTCTGGTGGTCCTCCACGGCGACGATCTCGCTCGCGACGCCGGCCTGGCGTTCGACCTCGGCGATGAAGCGCCGTTCGTCGCCTTCGGGCGATCGCAGCGTCGCGTGCGACACGAGGCGGATCGCGCGGGCTGGACTCCAGGCGCTCCGGAGCGCGCGGTCCGCCATGCACACGACCGACGAGGAATCGAGGCCGCCGCTCAGCTCGGCCCAGATCGTCTCCCTCGTCTCCATGCGCGAGACGACGGCTTCGCGCCAGAGCATCCGCAGATGCTCCTCGTAGTCGGCAAGGCGCGGGTAGCGGATGCGCCCCGGCTCGAGCCGCCAGAACCGCCGGCGCTGCTGGGCGCCATCGGCGGAGATCGAGAGGCACGTGCCGGGCGGAACGGCGCCGATGTCCTCGTAAGGCGTCACGCACGGCGCCGGCCGGATCGTCATGAACCCGGCGGCGAAGGCGTCGGTCAGCCTGCCCGCGCGACCGCAGCGAAGGGCGAGGTCGCCGAGGCTGGTGGACCACGCGACGAAGTGCGGATCGACGCAGTAGTAGAGGGGACGCGCGCCCATCCAGTCGCGCGCCAGGTGCAGCGTGCGGCGCCGGCAATCCCGGATTGCGAGGCTCCAGTCGCCGACGAGATGCGCGAGGCCGTCGACCCCCCATCGCTCGACCAGCGCGAGCGCAACCGCCGCGTCCGACGGGAACGCCGTCACACGGCTGCCGAGACGGAGCAGCAGATCGTCGCGGTTGTCGATCCTGCCGTCCCAGGTGATCGCCCATCCCGCCGGCGGATGCGAGCGCCCTGCCCCGCTCGCGCGACCGCACCAGAGGTCGTCGTGGTCGTCCGTCATCCACAGCCCGGGCTCCACACGGCCATCGGCCGGGGCGGGCGGCGTCGGGCGGCGATCGAAGTAGAGGATTCCCGACTGCATGCCCATGGCGCGCCTCACAGGCGATCGAGCACCACGAAGGCGGCCCGGTAGGCCTGGCGGTCGTTGACCACCCGGCCCTCGATTTCGACCCATGCATGCGACTCGAACGGGAGCGGCCGGCATCCGATGACCATCTCCGCCCGGAGCCCCTGCCCGCGCAGCAGCCACGTCGCGACAACGGACCGCTGCAGGCACGCGGCGCGCTTCGGGTACCACACGCAGGCCTCGTCCACGGCCCACACGATGTCATCGGCAGGCAGGAGGGAGACACGCGTGGAGGGACAGGTGCTGCGCAGCCAGGCGCAGAGGCGTGCGAAGCCCAGGGTCCGCGCGGCATCGAACGCGGCGAGCCCGAGGAACGCGCGGACGGTGAGCGCGGTCAGGCACAGCGCGCGCGCGAAGGCCGGGCGCGTCATGACGCGTCCTCCGTGCGGACCAGCCCATGCGCCTCGAGGTCGCGCACGAAAGCGTCGACGTCGCGCGCGGCGCGCTCGTGCGCGACCGCGTACTCGGCGGCAATGCGCTCGGCGATCTCCTGCGTCGTGCGCCCCTCGGCGACGAGGCTCCAGATGCACGCGCCGATGGCGTTCGACGAGAGCACCAGGCCTCCGCGCGCGTCGAGCAGCACGAGACCGTCAGCGGAGATCGATGCGCGCACCGATGGTGAGGGAGTGAAGCGCCGGCGATCCATGAGACCTCGCATCGCGCGGGGTCAGGGCAACGCCCGTGCCCGGGAGGAACGCACGGAATGCGTGAGGAAGCGGAGGGTTCACCCTGCGCGGCGGCGTGCGCGCCATGCGCGCGCGGGAGCGCGCGAGAGTCGTGCCGGCGCTCGCGAACCTTGGCACGACCTTCTTGCTTGTGTTTGGACGAGGATGGCGCTAGCCTGAGGGCGTTCGCTTGCTCATTCTCTCGCGCGAGCGCCCTTCCTTCGACTCACCTGCCGCGCTCGCCCGCTGGCACATCCGCGAGCGTTCGACGTCGAGTCGGCCCGGCAGCGCGCGTCAACACGCTGCCGGGCCTGAACCGTCCACCATCGCCGCACTGGTCAGACGGTCTGGATTCATTCTGCCATGCCGGACCGCGTCCTTCGTGCGGGAGTCTGCCGTCGAAGGAGGTTCTCCATGCGCCGCCGCCCGTCATCGTCCGTGCTCGTCGCCGAATGGTCCCCGGCCCTTCGCGGGCTCCTGCTCGCCGCGCAACGTGAATGTCCTCCGGGCCACGCCGAGGCCCTGCGCGAGCTGACCGCGCTCGCGCTCGTCAAGGTCCCCTCGCGGGGTATCTTCGACCCGACGACGCGCGGGGAGCACGAGCTGTTCGGGGCGATCGACGCCATCGCGGAGGCGCATCTCGAACTGGGCGACGCGCGGGCAGCCTGGCGGACCGCACTCCGCCGCTCAGGTCTGGCTCTGCCGGCTCGCGATGATGTCGAGGGCGCGGCGCAGCAGGTGCAGGGCGTGTACGACACGGCCTACTACTACACCGGGCTCGCGTTCGGCCTCGCCTGGGTCGCAGGATCGCGTGTGGGGTAGATCGGACCCCATTGACTCTGCCGTGCCGGCCGCCTGCGTTGCGCCGGACCTGTGCGTTCGAGGCCCTCCGCGCGTTCTACACAGACATGAGGGCCGGGTTTCAGCCGAGGCTCCTTCGCGGCGGGTCTGACGGTGATGAGCGCGGCTTCGACGAGATCGACGGCGCCTCGGCGCCGATCCGTGCGTTGCGGCGGCAGATGCTGTGCGTCGCCCGCGATCCGGACGTGACAGTGCTCGTCCTCGGCGAATCCGGGACGGGCAAGGAGCGCGTGGCGCGAGCGATTCACCGCGCCTCGCCCCGCGCCCGCGCTCCCTTTGTCGTCGTCGATGGCGCGGGCCTGTCGGCGTCGCTGGCGGAGGACGCCCTCTACGGTCACGTTCGGGGTGCATTCACGGGCGCCCTGCAGGATCTCCCCGGCCCCTTCGAGCGCGCCGACGGCGGCACGGTGCTGCTCGACGAGATTGGGGATCTCTCGCCCGAGCTGCAGATGAAGCTGCTGCGCGCCGTCCAGGCACGTACGGTGCAGCGTCTCGGCGGGCGCCACGAGGCGCGGTTCGACGTCCGCATCATCGCGTCGACGAACGTGGACCTCGCGGGCGCGGTGAAGCGCGGCCGGTTTCGGGAGGACCTCTACTATCGGCTGAAGGTCTACGACATCACCGTCCCCCCGCTGCGCGCTCGCGGATCGGACGATGTCGAGGCGCTGGCGCACGCGATTCTGGCGCGGCTCGCCGCGGCGCGCCAGCGGTCCCCGCCGGCACTGAGCGCCGCCGCACTCGAGCGGCTCGTACGGCATGACTGGCCGGGCAACGTTCGCGAGCTGGAGAACACGCTGGAGCGGATGCTCGTCGCGGCGGGTCTCGAGGGAACGCTCACGCCCGGCCATTTGCCTGAACGGTTCGGTGGCGGGAACGCCGATCCGCCGCGCCGGCCGCCGCCGTCGGCTGCCGAGCTGCTGGCGGCGCTCGAGCGGCCCGGCGTCAGGATCGCGCGTACAGCGGCCGCTCTCGGGATCTCCCGGCACCAGCTCTATCGGCTGCTGAAGCGCCACGGCATCGCGCGTCCCATGCCGCGGACGTGACGGGCGCGGCGGGCGCGCCGCGTTCGGCCATACGCGCCCACTGCCGCAGCCGCGCGAGGCCGCGATAGTAATAGTGCCGGATGCAGCCGACCGACACGCCGAGCCGCTCGGCCACGTCGCGGAGGCTCAGATCTTCGAAGCAGGTCAGCTCCAGCGTGGTGCGCTGCCGCTCCGGCAGGCGTTCCAGCCCGGCGCGCAGCACCCAGCGCTGCTCGTCGCGGGTCAGGGAACGCCGTTCGTCCCGAAGGGCCGCGTCCGCCGCCTCCAGCGGCTCGCCGGCGTACGCCGCTCGGCGTCCGAGCGCTGCCTTGCGCCGGAGCGTCCGATGATAGGCGTATTGAAGCAGCCACAGCCTGACCGATCCGCGGTCCGGATCGTAGAGGTGGGCCTTGCGGTACACCTCGAGGAAGACCTCCTGCGTGACGTCTTCGGCTTCGGCTCGGTCGCGGAGAATGCCGGCGGCCACCCGATGGACCAGCCTGACGTACCGGCAGAACAGCGTTTCGAACGCCTCCGCGCTCTCCTCGCGCATCTCACGCATCAGCTCGGCGTCGGTCCTGGCGTGACGCCGCCCGGTGCTGACACTGATAGGTGTTATGATCATACGCAGGTACCCTTTTTAGGTGGTTCTACAGGCCACGCCGAGTGCGGTACACAACAGCGCGTGGCCCGGAAGAAGCCTTCCGCAGACGAACCGAAGCCGAAATCGGCGGTGCTCCGCCCTCTCGGGGCACAGCTCCGCCGTCTGCGACACGATCGCGAGATGTCACAGGAGCGGCTCGCCGAACTTGCCGGAACGAATTACAAGTACATAGGCCGTATCGAGCTCGGGAAAGTAAATCCCGGCGCCGATCTCCTCGTCCGCCTGGCGCACGCGTTGGGCGTCACCGTCGGGGAACTCTTCGAAACCCTCACGCCGACGGGCCAGCCGCCGGCCTGGCCGGCCGCCGACGTCGCCACTGTCAGAGAGGCGCTGGCATCCCTCACCGACGCTCTCGAGCGCCTGCTCTCGTACGAGTCTCGCGCGGCGGTGGCCAGAGCTCCACGCCGTCCGACTCGCTGAACGCATCCGCTGGGGTCCGCGTCACCGGCGCCGTCGGACCGGGTGGACGATGACACTTATAGATGGTAGTTGTCAAGTCGTCATGGGAACGATAGGTGTTAGCTGGCTGGTGAAAATCGTGAGGGCGCCTGAGGTCAGCGGCGCGTCGGGCGGCCCGCGCGCGCCTTCACGCGACGGACCACGAGTTCGATCTGCGCCAGGTCGCGGCGCGTAAACGGCAGCGCCTCCAGATCCACGGCGCGCCGGCTGGGCGCTCCGCCCGCGAACAGGTCCGCGATATCAACGGAAAGGGCAGCAGCCACTCTGGACAGCACGTTGATGCCGACGTTGATCTGGCCGCGCTCGATGAGTCCCATGTGTTTCCATGAGTTTCCCACCCGTTCGGACAGCCCTTCCTGGGTCAGACCCCGCAGCCGCCGCAGGCGCCGGATGTTCCGGCCGACGCGAAGCCGCACCACACGCTGCTGATCTCGCATGCAGCCCGACTATTCGTCAACCCACCCCGCCCGAACACCCCGTATAAGTCCTCTCGACAGCCCTGACCGGACTTATAGTTCCTTGCCGCCAGGCGTAGCATCGCTCTCAGGCGGAGGTGGGCCGTGCCGTCCCGGGCGTTGTCGTCGGGCTCGATCTCGTCGTGGCCGTCGGGCGAAGAGGACCATCACGTCGATGCCCGCTCGCTGAAGCGGGCGCTGGCCCGCCTGCTCCCGAGCCTCCGGCGCCTGGCGCACGGCCGTCTTCCGGCGTGGGCCAGGTCCACCGTGGACACGGCCGACGTCGTGCACGATGCGCTCGCGCGGACGCTGGCCCGGCTGGACGCCTTTCAGCCACAGGGACGCCGGGCGCTCGGGGCCTACCTGCGGCAGGCCGTGCGCAACCGGATCAGGGATGAACACCGCCGCCGGGCGCGGCGTGGAATTCCTGAAGAGATCTCCGAACACCTCGCCGACCACGGCGCCTCGCCGCTCGAACACGCGATGGCCAGCGAGACCGGCCGGCGGTATCGCGCAGCGCTCGCGCGGCTCCCCCGCCGCGACCGTGAGTTGATCGTCGCGCACGTCGAGCTCGGCTACAGCCATGAACAGCTCGGATGCATGACCGGGCGGTCTCCGAATGCCGCGAGGATGGCGCTCTGCCGTGCGATCGATCGCCTGGCGGCGCACATGCGCCGCGGCTGACGCGTCGAGGCTGCGTGGCGAGGTCGCGCGCGCGTTCGCCGACCGCGCGCGCATCGACTGGGCGGCGCTGCTGATCCGGCTGCGCGATCCCGACGACCGGCGCTGGGCCGAGAGCCTGCGCCAGCTCGAGCGGCTGCGGCCGGCGGAAGTGGAGGCCGCGCGGAACGCTGCCCGCCCTCCCCGCCTTCTCCTGCCGCTTCTTGCGCTGGCCGCGCTCCAGACGGCCGACGCGCTCGGCGCGACCGTCTGGGCGGTCGCCTCCGGCATGCCGCTCCACGCGGCGGGCCCCGGACTCCCGCTCACCCTCGCGTTCGCGGGCGCGAGCCTGCTGCTCTCGGCGGCGGCGCCGCGCGACAGCCGCGTCCTCTTCCTGCTGACGACGTTCGCCTTCGCCGCGGCGGCCTTCGCGCGCGCGATTCCCGCCGGCATGCCGGAGGCCGCCGGGATTCTGTCCCGCGGGCTGTACCCGGAGGCATTCGCCCCTGCGGCGCTCTGGGAGTTCGCGGCCGTGTTCCCGCACGTGCGCCGGTTCGCGCCGTTCGACGTGCTGGCCAGGCGGGCCGCGGTGGCGGCCTGGGGTATCGGAGGCGCGCTGCTCCTGATCAACGTGGGGCTCGAATACGGAGTGGTCCCTGCGGGCGCGGCCCCGCTCGCGCGGAACCATCCCGGCAATCTGTTCTGGCACGCGTTCGCGCTGCTGGCGCTCCCCGCGCTGCTGGCCGTGCTGGTGCGCGCGCGGCGCGCCGACGCGGCGGAGCGCCGCAAGGCCGTGCGGTTCGCGACGGCGGTCTTCGCCTGCGCAGCGCCGTTGCTCGTTGCGGGAATTCTCCGCCTGGCGTTCCCGCGAATCGACGGCTGGGTCGCGGGCACCGCCGGCGGCGGGCATCCGTGGCTGGACCTGCTCGTTCTGGGCACCCTCGCGGCGCTGCCGATCCTGACGACGCTGGCGGTGGTCGTGGATCGGACGTTCGAGGCGCGCATCACGCTGCCGCACGCCGCGGAACCCGCCCCGCGGCCGGCCGCCGGTCTGTTCCGCTGGCCGTCCGGCCGGTCGCGCCATCGGGAGCGGCTGACCGAGGCGCTGGCCCGCGTGCGCGGCGCGCGCGGCGCACGGGAGCTGGCGCTGGTCCTGCGCAGGGAACTGGAGGCGGGTGTCAATGCCACGCACGCAACCCTCCTCTCCCCGTCCTCGCTGCCGCCGGGATCGTCGCTGATCCCGATGCTCAGCGCGTCGTCGTCCACGCTGGATCTCGCCGAGCACGGCCCGCTGTTCGCCCTGATGCCGCGCACCGATCGGGAGTGGCTCGCCGCGGCCGGCATCGTCCTGGCGGCGCCGGTCGCGCGCCGGGATGGCACCGTGACGGCCGTCGCGGCGCTCGGCGCGAAACGCGACGGATCGCCGTACGACCGCGCCGATCGCTGGCTGGTCGGCACGCTCCTCGCGGGATCGGCCGCCGTGTGGGATCTGCTCGTACCGCAGTACGGCGCGGCCGACGGGTTCGCCGACGCCGCCCTGGAGTGCCCGCGCTGCGGCGTGGTCGCGGACGCCGCGCCGCTCTCGTGCGGCTGCCCGGACGCGCCGGCGCCCGCGACGCTCCCGCGCCGCCTCGCGGGGAAGTTCACCGTCCTGCGCCGGCTGGGCTCGGGCGGCATGGGCCTCGTCTATCTGGCGCGCGACGAGGCGCTCGGCCGCGAGGTGGCGCTGAAGACGCTGCCTGCCCTGGCGCCCGGCGCGGTGTCGCGGCTCAGCGACGAGGCGCGGACCATGGCGGCGCTCAATCACGAGTCGCTGGCGACGATCTACGGGCTCGAAGTGTGGCGGGACACCCCCATCCTCGTCGTCGAGTACCTGGAGCGGGGAACACTCGCGGATGCGCTCGCCCGCGGTCCGCTCGGAGCGGCCGCGGCGATCGCCCTCGGCATCCGCCTGACGCGCGCGCTCGAATACATGCACGCGCGCGGCGTGCTCCACCGCGACATCAAGCCGAGCAACATCGGCCTGACGCTGGACGGCGAACCCAAGCTCCTGGACTTCGGGCTCGCCGCCGACCCCGGACCGCTCGCCGGCACGCCGGCCTACCTCCCGCCGGAAGCGCTCGATGGGGCCCCGCCGGACGAAGCGGGCGATCTGTGGAGCCTCGCGCTGGTGCTGGTGGAGGCGTGCGGCGGCCGGGACCGCGTGCCTCGCGGCCTGGCCGTCGTTGTCAATCGCGCGCTGGACCGCGATCCGGGAGCGCGATTCGGGTCGGCCGCCTCGATGCGCCGGGCGCTCGAGGAGGCGGCGGCCGCTCCGGCCTGATGGCTCGGCGCGGTCCGTCGTATCATCGTCACCACGCGGCCGGCTGGTTCCGGATCTTCAGCTCACCACAACCATGAAACGATTCACGAGTTCATTGGCTGCGATTCTCGCGCTCTCCTGCGCGGCGCTGCTCCCGACCCCCGCTGGCGGCCGGTCCGCCGGCGGTGCGCAGGGCGCCGGGGATGGGAACGGCACCACGGGTCGCGTGGACGCCATTTTCGCGGAATGGGATCGCCAGGATTCTCCCGGGTGCGCGCTCGGCGTCTACCGCAACGGCGCCATCGCGTACGCGCGCGGCTACGGGATGGCCGACGTCGAACGGCATGTCCCGATCGCCCCGCACACGGTCTTCGACATCGGCTCCACTTCCAAGCAGTTCTCCGCCGCCGCCATCGTCCTCCTCCAGCAGGACGGCCGGCTGACCCTCGACGACAGCGTGCGCAACTGGGTCCCCGATCTGCCGCCCTACGCCGCGCCGATCACGATCCGGCACATGCTGCTGCACACCAGCGGGCTGCGCGACTACATCGGCCTGCTCACGCTGGCCGGCGTCAGCACCGACAGCGTCACCGATGCGGACGACGCGCTGCGGATCATCGCGAGGCAGAAGGCGCTGAACTTCGAGCCCGGCGCCGAGCAGCTGTACAGCAACTCCGGCTACTTCCTGCTCTCGGTCATCGTCGAGCGCGCGTCGGGGAAGACGCTCCAGGCGTTCGCGCGCGAGCGCATCTTCGCGCCGCTCGGCATGACGCGCACGCACTACCTCGGCAGCTACGACGACGTCGTGCCCGACCGCGCGCTGGCGTACGAGCCGCGGCCGAACGGCGGGTTGCGGCTGGACGTCTCGCGCTGGCTCCAGGTCGGCGACGGCGCGGTGTTCACGACGGTCGAGGAGCTGCTGCAGTGGGACAACAACTTCTACGAGCCGAGAGTCGGCGGCGACGCCCTGCCCGCCGCGCTGCGGGCGCCGGGATCGCTGGCGAACGGCACGGCGCTCGACTACGCCCTGGGGCTCGGCATCGGCACGTATCGCGGGCAGCGCACGGTCAGCCATGGCGGATCCTGGGGCGGCTACCGCGCCGAGCTGCTCCGCTTCCCGGATCAGCGCTTCTCCGTGGCCACGCTGTGCAACCTGGGCTCGATCAACCCGACGCGGCTCGCGCGCCGCGTCGCCGACGTGTATCTGGAAGACGTCCTCGCGCCGGTGGACACCGCGGACGCCGGCGGAGGCGCGCCGGTGCACGTCCCGGCGGACGTGCTGGCGGGGTATGCCGGGACCTACCGGAATGCCGTCACGAGAACCCGGCTCGTGGTTGCGCTCGACGACGGGCGGCTCACCGTGTCGGGCGATGGCCGGTTCGAGCTGCGCCCGCGCAGCGCGGCCGTCTTCCATGCCGCCGGGACGCCGGTGACGTGGACGTTCGACGCGTCCGGGCGCGGCCATCCGTCGCGCGTGACGCGGCAGCGGGAGGGGCGCGAGCCAGAGGTCTTCGAGAAGGTCGCGCCGCTGAAGCTCACGGCGCGGGACCTCGCGGCGTATGGCGGCCGCTTCTACAGCGAGGAGCTGGACGCCACGTTCACGCTCGCGGTCGAGGACGGCGCGCTGACGCTGAGGCGTCGCGGCGCCCGGACCCAGCGCCTCGTGCCCGTCGTCGCCGACGAGTTCATGGCGGGATCGATGACCGTGCGCATCACGCGCGGACCGGACGGCGCGGTCGCCGGATATCTGCTCGACATCGGGCGGGTCCGGAATCTCCTGTTCGAGCGGCACTGAAGACGTGCGGCGTGTACGTTGGCGGGACTGCAATACCTGCAGGCTGACAGCCCGCCCACACGGCAGCCGCGGGAACCCTGGCGCTTTTCCATTTTCCATTCACCATCGTCCCTCAGGCCGTCATTCTTCAACGGCCTGTCAACCTCCGGGCGCCGCGGGCGCGAGACCCGGCGCGCCTCCGGCCCGGCTCTCCACGAGCTGACGGGCGAGATGGTTGACGACCGTCACGTCGTTGCGCGCCGCGGCCAGGTAGGCGGCTCCCAGCAGCTGTTCCTTCCGCTCGCGCAGCACGTCGGCGATCGCCTCCCGGACGCCAGGGGTGCCGAGGTCGCGCTGGCCCGGCTCGTCGCGCGAGACGATCAGCACGATGATGTGCCCGCCGCCGCCGCTCACGGTGGTCACGTCGCCGGGCTTGGCCTTCAGAACCGCCTGGCGCAGCGCCGGAGCGACCTGGTTCAGCGCTGAAGCGGGGATGAACCCGAGGTCGCCGCCCTGCGGCGCCGACTGCGGATCCTCGGAGTAGTTCCTGGCCAGCTCCGCGAAATCCGCGCCCTGCTCGAGGCGCTCCACCAGCATCTGCAGCTTGCGCTTCGCCTCCGCCGGCGTGGCCGCGTCGTCGTTCGCGCCGTTGCGGACGCGGGGATCGCGCTCCGGCGAGATGACGATCTGCGCGATGCGATGCCGCGTCTCGGTGATGTTGAATTGCGCGCGATTCTCCTCGTAGAAGCGGCGAACGGCTTCGTCTCCTACCTGGATCTTCGATCCCACTTCCTGCCGGAGCAGCTTCTGGACCATCAGCTCCCGGCGCAGGTCGCCCTTCATGTCGTCGAGCGTGAGGCTGCGCTGCGCCAGTGCCTTCTGGAACGAGTCGTCCGGCATGTTGCTCTTGCGCTCGTTGAACGCCTCGTTCAGCTCGGCGTCGGTCACCTCGATCTTCAGCGTCCGGGCACGCTCGAGGAGGATGTTCTGATCGACGAGTTCGTCCAGGATGCGCAGCTTGGCCGAGAGCGCCTCGTCCTCGGAGGGCGCGGGCGCGGCGGGCGCGACCCGCCGATACGCCCGCTCGACTTCCTCGCGCGTGATCTGGCGGCCGTCGACGACCGCCCAGACGTCGGCGGGAGGGGGCGAGGGGGGCCCCGGCGGCTCGGTCCCGGAGCAGGCGGCGGCGAGGCAGGCGACGACGAGCGCGGGCGCCGCGCGACGCGCGAGCGCCCGCGCCGGGGGAGCGGAATCGGTCTGAGGCATGGCTGTCACGGTAGCAGGTTCAGCCCATCTGCGCCAAGCGGCGTGCGGGCCCCATCGAAGTCCGGACCGCGCACGGCGACGAACCCGCGAGCGTGCCGCTACGGCATCATCTTCACGATGGCGTCGAACTCGTCGGGCTCGTACGCGCGCATCGTGGTGCTTCGCACGTTGCCCTGCGCGGCGATTCCGAGCGCGAACGCCGTCGCGGCCTTCTCGTCGGCGGCCTCGGAGATCACGACGAGATCGTAGGGCCCTTCGGTGTAGTACGCGCCGACGATCTTCATTCCGATGCTCTCGCCTTTCTTGACGGCGGCCTTGAGCCTGGCGGGCGAGTCCTTTACATTGCGGATACCCTGCTCGGTGAACTGGTAGAGCGTCACGTATCTGGTCATCGGCGATCTCCTCTCGAGTGAGGCCGCCATTGTACTGGCGTGCCTCGGCCCGGGCCCCGTCG
>Ga0299914_10002495_pt1 | contig 12689 bp, 7 predicted proteins | sample RVTome_10_FD_201361 | JGI IMG/M metagenome (GOLD analysis project Ga0299914, IMG submission 201361) | Soil microbial communities from uranium-contaminated site in the Upper Colorado River Basin, Wyoming, United States - RVT153D57 (version 2) ...
AGCGTTGTTGTTTTTCGGAGAAGATGTTGTCTACAGGTGTGTCGTCCTCCGTTATCAGGTGCGAAATGTCGGGGCGGATGGTTTCAGTTTGTTCTGCTTCTAAAATGATGTCGCTCATTTTTTGCCTCTTTAATTGAACCTGGTGGGATTATAACATAGTTCGCAAGTGCGGGGCGACTTTGCAAAGGGGGCTAATTTAGGGCCAATTTTTCGACATAGGTGAGGCATTTTTCGAGGGCGGCGCGGGTGTCTTTGCACTGTTCGGCCGAGAGGGCGCGTTCGTATTGGGTATCGGTCAGCTTGACGGCGCGGTTGATTTTGGCTTCGCTGAGTTCGGCCGGATTTTCCTGGATGGCCTGCCAATGGTCGCGGATCATGTTGTCGAGACGGCCGATTTCGTGGGCCTCGAAGCGGAGTTCTTCCCATTTCTGGTTTACCAGCTCGGTCTGAAGCTGGAAGTCTGAGAGACGCTTGTTGACTTCTTCGCGAGTGTTGGCGGTGAAGGTGGTTTGGTAGATGTTTTCAAGGGAGGTACGCAGGGCGGCCAGTTGTTCGGCCAGCCGTTGGAGGCAGAGCCAGTCCTGGGCCATTTCCTGGGCTTCGGCCAGAATTTTGGGCAGACGGCCGAGGGTTTCTTGCATACTGCGCTGGTGGTCTTGGAGGGTGGCGCGGGTAGCGTTTATCTGGTTGGTAAATTGTCCGGCTTCGGCGATGAAATCTTCCAGCAGGTCGGGGACGCCTCGTGCGGCTTCCCGTTTGGGCCAGAGGGCGTGATATTTGCCGGCCAGGGGGTCGGGCTGGGCCAGGGGCAGGATGGCTTGCAGGCTGTCCCAGGTGGCGGCGAGGGTGTCGAGGGTCTGGTCGGCCCGCGCTTCTATCTGGCCGATAATGCGGTGGTGTTCGGTTAAGATATGTTGGGCCTGGGCTTGAATTCGGCCGGACATCTCGTACAGGGCGTGGGTTCCGGCGCTGACATTGGTGTTGTTGGGTTGGAGCAGTTGGTGGGACTGCTGGATGAGGGGCGGCCATTGGTTGAGGACGGGCTTAATCTGGTCGGCGAGGGGCGAAACTTGCTGTATTTCGACGAGCTGCTCTAGTTCCTGGCCGGTCTGGTAAAGCCGCCAGCTAAGTTCGGTGAATTGCCCGGCGACGTTGAGGCTTTCCTGGGATTTGTCGAACTCCTGACGGCCGCGCTGCCGGTCGGCATTCTGGAAGAGAGCGTCTATGTGCTGGAGGATGGGAGCCAGATTTTCGGGGGTGCGATTGGGGGGCAGGGATTGGAGGAAGGTGGTGTGGTTGGCGTGGATTTGCCGGTGGTGACTGTCCAAAGCCAGGCGGCGTTGGTGAAGGGCGGTGATTTCTTCTTCTAGTTGGGCAGCGGTGGTGGTTATGGCTTCTAGTTCGAGAGCGAGTTGGTCGGCCTTATCGTCCTGGGCGGCGGGGCCGGTGCGGAGGTTGGCAGCGAGGCCGGCCGTTCGTTGTTGGAGTTGTTGGAGACGGCCGTCGAGGGGTTCGAGGCGGCCGAGTCCGGCGGCTTTTTCGGCTTGCAGGGCGTGGGCGAGGGCGGGCAGGGTTTGGTCGCGGAGGTCGGCGGCAGCCTGGCGAAGGGCCTGGGGCAGTTGGTGGAGGGTTTCTTGTTCTGTGGCGGCCGTTTCCAGGCTGGCCCGGATTCTGGCGGCGTGCCGGCCGGCTTGCCACAAATGCCAGCCGTCGAGGGGGATGGTGACGTAATGGGCAGGTTGGCGCAGAAAGAATTCGCCGGGCCAGCCTGTGGCCGGGGGTTGAACCTGGCGCAGCCGGGCCAGACGGCGGTCTATACTGCGTCGTTCTTCGTTGGCTTGGAGGAGGTGTTGGCGGACGGCCTGGCGTTGTTCCTGGAAGTGGACGGCCTTCATTTTGCGGAAGGGGCGGAGGCGTTCGGCCGAATCGAGCAGGCTGTGGTCGAGGGCGGCCGTTTCACCGTAGAGGCGGCGGCGCGTTTCGCGGTTCCGGCCGGCCAGCCAGCGCAGGCCGAACGGCAGCAGCCCCACCAGGAGCAGAAGGGAGAGTACCAGGATAGCTAGAAGGATCAACGGGCCGGATAAGGACACGGGTTTTCCAGTTTGCAGTGAACAGTTGGCAGTAAACGGTGAACAGTGGGTATTCTTTGATTTTTACTGCAAACTGCCTACTGTTTACTGTTTACTGGACTTTTTCCTTCCAGTATAGGCAGAACTGTTTTATTGTCCAGAGGGGAAAGGGCTTTTGATGAGAAAAGCCTGGCTTTGGGTTTTGGTGGGTGTCGAGGGTGGGGGGAAAAGCCAGGCTTTGTGGGGGAGGGTGGTTAATCGCCGAAGCCGTATTCTTTCAGCGGGGCAAGGGCTTCGGGGGTTCCTATAATGCGGAGGGCAACGGCCGTGCTTTTGTTGAAACTGATGGCCTTAAAATTGATGGCGTTGATGAGGGAGGTGACGGCTTGTTCTCCGAATTGGCCGAGGGAGACGGCCGCGCCGGCCCGAACTCGCCAATCGCAGTCCATCAGGGCGTTGATGAGGGGTTCGACTGCTCGAGTATCTCCAAGTTGGCCGAGGGCAACGGCCGCGCTGCGCCGAACGGACCAATCTTTATCTTTCAAGGCGGCGATGAGCAGTTCTATTTCCATGATTCCCAACCGGCTTAAGGTATGGACGGCCGCATGACGGACGTATTCACGGGTATCTTTCAAAGTGTCTTTAAGCAGTTCGACTGTCTGGTCGCCGCCAAGTTGGCTCAGGGCTTCGATGGCCTGACTGCGGACGTTTTCGTCTTCGTCCCCTAAAAGAAAAATGAGGGGTTCGGCCGCCCGGCGGCTGCCCAATTGGCCCAGCAATTGGGCAGCATGGCAGCGAACGCGCTTATTCTCGTTTCCCAAAGCAAATATGAGTGGTTCCAGGGTTGATTCACCTAAGTTGCCTAAGGCTTCGGTTGCCCGGTCTTGAACCCGGCCGTCAGGGTCGCCCAGAGTGACAATAAGGGGTGCTATGGCGCGGGTATCTCCCAACAGGCCGAGGGCTTTGGCGGCTCTATCACGCACCCGCCAATCTTCGTCACTCAAGACATTGATGAGGGGTTCCACAGCCCGGCTGTCTCTCAGCTTGGCTAAGGCTCTGGCGGCCGTATAGCGCACCGGGCCATCTTTGTCGTTCAGGGCGGCCATGAGCGGCTCTACGGCGCGGTTGTCTCCGAGTTGGCCCAGGACTGTGGCGGCACTGCTGCGAACGCGATCATCCTCGTCTCCTAGAGCGGTCTTGAGAGGTTCCAGAGCCAATTCGCCCAGTTGGGTCAAGGCTTCGATTGCGCCGGTGCGAACCTGGATTTTCTCGTCTCTCAAGGCGGCCAGAAGGGGGGCTATGGCGGGCCGGCCGAGTTGGCCTAAAGCGGTGGTGGCGCGGCTGCGTATGACGCTGTAATTATTTTCCAAGATGTTGATGAGGGGTTCCACGACCCGGCGGTCGCCCAGTTGGCCGAGGGCTTCGACAGCCCAGATTCGGACTTCTTCCGACCTGTGTTTCAGGGCTGAAAGGTAGAGGGCTAGTTGAGCGTCGTTGTCGTTGTCTTTGAATTTTTCGCAGTGGGGAAGGAGGAGCGCCAGCCGTTCTACCGGAATGAGGGTGCCGTGTATACGCCAGGTGGTTGTTTCGCGGGCGAGCAGTTCTTCGGCGTGTTTGAATACGAGATCGCTCTGATCGATCCAGCGGCCGATTTCGGCAATCAAATATTCGTGGGCCATTTCGTAGCTAATGGTTCCGGCCGTTTCCCAACGGTGGAGCAGGCGGGCGTTTACCAGCCTTGTTAAAGTCTCATCCAGAATTGCCTTTTCGATTTTAATCCGTCCGGCCAGGGATTGGTAAGGAAGCACCCGTTTGGTGGACTCGGAGCTGACCAATTCTTTGAGGATTTCTCTAGCGATTTCGGATTGACGTCCGGGGAGCTTCTGGAGTTCGGTTGTGAGGTAGCTGCCTAGTATGCCTTCTGTCCCACCCAATTTTTTGTAGAGAGATGAGGTGATGCGTCTGTCGCCATTTCCTGCGGCGGCGTAGAGCCGGTTGCAGATAATCTGTAAATGGGGCAGTTCAACACCGCCCCTGAAAAGTTCGTCGAGCAGGTTGTCGAGCAGGTTTTGTTCGTAGTTGATGTTGTTGTTCAGATAGGCGAGGGGACCGACGACGGCCGATTCAGCCTCTTTTCGGGTCATATGGTTCAACCGGTATTCGTTGAAAAAGATAGTTGGGATGTTGTCTTTGAGTTCGGCTAGATCGGAGTAGTAATCTTTGCGGATGGCGACGACAAAGCGAATGGGCAGATTCTTGTCGTTGATGCAGGCAGCGAGATCGGTGATAAATGGCTGTCTAACGGCATCTTCGGGGGGGAATATGAAGAACTCTTCAAACTGGTCGAGAATAATAACGAGTTCTTTTACCTGGCGACTGAGATGGATGCAGGCCAGACCGAGAAATTCGTCTAAGTCCAGCTCTTCGAACAGCTCCGGCCAGGGGCCGAGTGAAGGTGGAATGACGGCCTGTTTTATGGCCGCAACCGGGTCTTCGTAGGCACGGGCATAGACGGGGAGACGGCCGCTCTCGATCAATTTTGGCGATAAACCGGCATTGAGCAAAGAGGTTTTTCCAGCTCCGGAATGGGCGTGGAGGATGGTTAACTGGTCTTTTAGAATGGCCTGATAAAGCTCGTGGGCGGCTGTTTCCCGGCCATAAAAGATGTCACGATCTTCAATCTTAAATGAGTATAGGAATTTGTAAGGATGTTGGGGCTGGGGTTGGGGGCGTAATAGTTGAAACATGCGGGTCTCAAAACGAGAGACCGACTTTTGGAGAAAGTCATCCAGTTCGTTTACCTTGGAGCGGGTATAGACGATTTTGTCACGGCCGACTTTATCACCCTGGATTTTGTCGTCCGCGACTTTATCTCCTCTAACGGCATCCCCGCCACTGGTATGGATCGGTACTTCGTATATTGACGCGTTCCCTCGAGTTACTTCTTCTTGGGACATTTTTTTTGCACTTCCCTTGAGTTACTACTTCAATGGGTAATATGGATAGCATTATAAAATAGTATTACGAAATACGATATATGCCTTTGGTCATGTATGAAATGTTAAAAGGAGAGTATAGAGTGTGTGGGAAGGAGTATAGGCAGCAACACAATGATATGGAATATTATTCGTGTAGTAATAGTGATAAAGAGAGAAAAGGCTTCTGATTTAACAACTGCAAAGCGGCCGACCTTCACATCAAGCGGAAGTAATGAGGTGAAATGTGACTATGGACGTTAAATTTCGTATAGTAACCAGTAAATAATTAATTTGTGAATTTGTGAATTATTAATATCCCTGTTAATGCATGAAAATTGCCAGTAAGACCGTTTGGGTTGCGGCGGCAAGGAGGGTGGAAAGGAGGACGGCCGTTCCCATGACGCGGAGGCATTCCTGATATTTTTGGGCGAACATGTAGGCGTTGATGCCGATGGGCATTCCGGCGGCCATGACGGCCACGGCGGCCCAGAGGGGGTCTATGTGGAAAAGTTGGGAGGCGAGGAGCCAGACGAGGAGGGGGTGGATGACGAGTTTGAGGATGACGAGGACGGCCGTTTCAAATAGTTCGCCGCCGGAATGATTTGGGGTGGGGCCAAGTGTCACTGGATTAGCGGCGGCGGGCCGGAAAACGGCGAGGGAGCCGCCGAGAACAAAGAGGGCGCAGGGTAAGGAAGTCTGGCCGAACAGTTCGAGGGTGTTAATGATAACCTGGGGCAGCAGCTGCGGCAGTTGGTTAAAGGTGAGGCCCAGAATCATGCCGATAATGATGGGGTTGCGGATCAGGCTTTTCAGGGAGCGCCAGCCGGTTTTTAATAGGCGTTGGTTGCGGCTCTCGTGGGCTGCGTTCTCTCCATCGTCTCGTTCGGTGACAACGGTGCCTATAAACCAGAGAATGCCGGCGTGGATGGAGATGATGGTTAGCAGGGGCAGGAGGGCTTCTTCGCCGAGGCCGATGGTGATGATGGGCAGGCCGACGAGGCCAAGATTGGAGTAGGTGGCCCCTATAGCAAATACGCCCTGTTGGCCGGGGGTGAGGGTGAATCGAAAACGGCCGAGGCCGACGCTAAAACCAAAGATGAGCAGGACAACGACGTAATAGGATAACAGGAACTGCCAGTTGATTTCGGGGGGCAGTTCCAGGCTGTAGAGGGCGTTGAAGAGCAGGACGGGGATAGCGAGGTTGAAGACGAAACGGGAGAGGCCGCGAATGTCGTTTTCGCTGAAGATACCGATCCGGGTAGTAATGTAACCGGTGATGGCAATGGCGAAGACGGGAAAGATGGTGGTGAAGATTTGCATGGTTGTTTTTTGGGGTATTGTGGCTGATGGGGAGGAAGAATGCAAGAGGGGAGGGAATAATGAATTGTGAATAATGAATTGTGAACCCGGAGACGGCTATTCGCATCTTTTTGCAACTGGTGGTTAACAGCGGCGGTTTACCATTTCAACCTACTGCTAAAAAGCCCAATTCCAAAACAAGGGCGGCCATGAAGGAACTTGAGGAAGGTGGCGGAAAGGTGGTTTCGACTACAGAGGAGTTATTTGGGTAGTTAAGATTTTCGGGAGGTGCGGGCGGCCGTTTCCTGGGCCAGGAAGAGGAGGACGGCGACGGTGGCGAAGAAGAGGGCGATCAGTTCCAGGCCGTATCTGTCGCCGAGGACGCCGGCCAGACCGGGCAGAATGGCGGCTCCGATTCCGGCGGCCCCAACCTGGAAGCCGATGGCGTTGGGGGCGTGGTCGGCCCCGATGCGGAGGGGGGTGAGGGCGATGAGGGCGGGGAAGACGGGGGCGAGGCCGAAGCCGACCATCATTAAGCCTGCCAGACTGAAGGCGGGATTGAGATTGAGGGCGAAGAGAGCGCCTCCGGCAACGACCAGGAGCAGGGCGAGCCGTACCAGCCGTTCGGTATTGGTTTCGATGAAGCCGAGGATGATGCGTCCGGCGGTGAGGCTGCCCCAGTAGAGGGTTGTCCAGACGCCGGCGGTCGTTTCGGCAATGCCGCGTGATTCGGTTGCCAGGGTAAAGCTCCATTGACCAAGCCCCAGTTCCAGGCCGGTGTAGAGGGCGAAGGTGACGATGCTGATCCAGACGATGGGCAACTTCAGGGTGTCGCGGCTGCGGATGTTGGTGGGCGGGGGTTGATCGGCCGTTAAATCTTGATGGGGCAGGGTCCAGCGGTCGCGGGTGAAGGCGAAAACGACGGCCAGGGTCAGATTTACCCCGGCCAGCAGCCCGAAGCCGAGCCGCCAGTTTTGGCCGGCACCGAGTAAGGCGGTCATTACCAGAGAGCCGAGGGATGCGCCGACGGCGAAGCTGGCGTGGAGCCAGTTGAGGAGACGCGGCCGAAAGCGGGCGGCGGCGAAGGTGTTCATACCGGCGTCTAACATGCCTGCGCCCATGCCGCTGAGAAAGCCGACGCCGACGACCAGGAGCCAGGTGGGAGCGAGGGACTGGGTCAGGAATGCGCCGCCTCTGAGGGTCAGGGCGAGCATTAAGAGGGTGGAAATGGCGGTTAGTTGGAGGAAGCGGCCGTTGCTGAAGCTGGCGATAATGTGGCCGGAGGTGAAGGCCAGGAGGAGGATGCCGAAGGCGTCAATGGGGAGGCCGAAGGTGACTCGCATGGAGGGCCAGGCGACGCCCAAAAGACCGTCCATGAGGCCGAGGGCGATGAAGGCGGTGTAGGCGATGATGATGACCATCAGGCCGGGTCGTTTGGTCAGGGTGGTTGTTGTCATGTGTTCTCACAAAAAAAACGGGCTGTGGTCAGCCCGTGATAATGGTTGGTAATGATATTTGGTTTTTGGGGTTAGGGCAACAAAATGATTAGCCGTAGTTGGTGTATTGCGGTTGATACATGCTGGCGCGGACGGCCGCTAAGAGGTCGTCGGGCTGCGGTTCGGTTGCCAGGCCGCGGCAGTAGGCAACCTGGGCTACGGCGGCGGCCAGTTTGGCGGAGACTTCCCGGATGTGGGCGAGGGGGGGCATGATGCAGCCTTTTTCGAGGTCGGCGGTTGAGACTTCGGCGGCCAATGTCTTGGCAGCGGCCATGAACATTTCGTCTGTCACCAATCTGGCTCCGCTGACCAGCACCCCCAGACCGATGCCGGGGAAGACATAGGAATTGTTGCCCTGGGCCGGGACGTAGGTTCGGCCGTTAAACGTTACGGGGTCGAAGGGGCTGCCGCTGGCGAAAATGGCCCGGCCGTCGGTCCAACGGTAGGCTTCTTCGGCGGTACATTCGGATTGGGAGGTGGGGTTGGAGAGGGAGAAGATGATCGGCCGTTCGTTCAATTGGGCCATTGCCTCCAAAACGGGTTGGGTGAACATATTTGGCCTGCCGCAAGCGCCGATGATGGCGGTTGGTTGGAGGGTTTGGACGGCTGTTAGAAAGTCAGGTAAAAATTCGTGGTCGTGGGCATAGGCTCGTTTATAGCCGGTTAAGTCCTGGCGGATTTTGACTACCAGCCCCCTTGAGTCTACAAACCAGCACCGCTGCCTGCCTTCGGCTTCTGTCAGTCCCTCTTCCATCATGGCGGAAACGACGAGATTGGCGATTCCGGTTCCGGCTTCGCCTGCACCCAGGAACAGTAGACGCTGGTCGCTGAGCCTGCCCCCGGTGAGGCGCATTGCGGAATAAAGACCGGCCAGGCTGACGCCGGCCGTTCCCTGGATATCATCGTTAAAGGTGCAGACGCGTTCCCGGTATTTTTCGAGCAAGCGAAAGGCGTTTTCGGTGGCGAAATCTTCGAACTGGATCAGAACCTGGGGGTAGCGATCCGTAACGGCCGAAACCAGCTCCTCGACCAGTTCATCGTAAGCCTCACCACGCAAACGGGGTTGGGACAGACCGATGTAGAGGGGGTCATTGAGCAGGGTTTCATTGTTGGTGCCGACATCGAGGGTGATGGGCAGCGTTTGGGTGGGGGGGACACCGGCGCAGGCTGTGTAGAGAGATAGTTTGCCGACCGGAATGCCCATGCCGTTGGCTCCCAGGTCGCCCAGGCCCAAAATGCGTTCGCCGTCGGTTACAACGATGACGCGCACGTCGTCATGGGGCCAGTTGTCCAGGATGGCGGCGATTTGGCCTCGATCTTCGGCCGAAATGTAAAGGCCACGCGGGCGGCGGAAGATGTGGGCATATTGCTGACAGGCTTTGCCCACCGTCGGGGTGTAAATGATGGGCATCATTTTTGCCAGGTTGTCTACCACGACGCGGTAAAACAGCGTTTCGTTGCGGTCGTCGAGGGCGATCATGTAGATGTATTTCTCAAGGTCGGTGGGCTTGCGTTCAAAGTTTTCCAGTACCCGCGTTACCTGTTCTTCCTGGGTGAAAACGCGTGGCGGCAGCAGGCCCCGCAGCCCCAGCGCCTCTCGTTCGGCGCAGTTGAAGGCGGTGCCTTTATTAAGTTCAGGGTTGTGTAACAGTTCGATACCCTGGCGATTAGGGGATGTCATGTAATACCTCCTGTGGCGGCTCGGCCACAAAGTAAAAGTTCAAGTTCAATAATCAATGGGCTGATGTCTAAAATAAGTGCCAGGCACTTTGCGCCGCAGTGAATCAGTCCGGCGAAAAAAACGAGTACCTGGCGCTTTTGCACTATAGCGGCACTATACTGCTCAAAGGGTAGAGGTTACAGTGGCATACCGCATAAATCGGGGTGACAATTGTCACTATTTAGGTGGTTGGACAAATTTCGTCAAAATCGGTAAATTCTGCTGAGAAACCGTTGGGATTTGTTTGGATAACGAGCCTAAAAATGATAGCATTGGGCAGATATGGAAAATAAAATTCGTTGCACCTGGTGCGGGGATGACCCATTATATGTGCAGTATCATGATGAGGTGTGGGGCGTGCCGGTTTATGATGACCGGCAGTTGTTTGCGAAGCTGATTTTGGATGGGGCGCAGGCCGGATTAAGCTGGATTACGATTTTGCGGAAGCAGGAGAATTATTATGCCGCTTTCGATAATTTCGACCCGGAGAAGATTGCCCGGTATGACGAGGGGAAGATTGCGGAGTTGTTACAGAATCCGGGGATTGTTCGGAACCGGTTGAAGGTGCAGTCGGCCGTAAAAAATGCCAAAGGGTATCTTGCTATTAAAGAAGCGCACGGGTCGTTCAGTGACTTTCTGTGGCAATTTGTAGGTGGGGGGCCTATGCAGAATTCGTGGGGGAAGATGGGAGATATACCGGCTGAAACGGCCGAATCCCACGCCATGAGCAAAGCCCTGAAACAGTACGGCTTCAACTTCGTTGGCCCAACAATCTGCTACGCATTTATGCAAGCCGTTGGATTCTGTAACGACCATGTTGTGGATTGTTTTCGCTACGAAGAATGCAAGATTTTAGCTGCTCCACCCCTATAAATTTACTCCCTTAACCGTTCCGGTAATAATCCCGGCTTTCGTCTTCGCGTCCCCGTACTACTCGCTTCCCCTCCAACGCGCCTCGTGTCTCGGTGACAATCGTTACCTGATCCTCTTCTCCGTTGCGTTTGTAATACAGCACCACCCAGTCGCCGGTCTTGTCTAGCTTATGGGCCAGGGCGGTGTTGGAATAGAGAGCAGTGAAGTCCCAGCCGGCACGTTCGGTGTGCAGGACCGGCAGCCAGGCTTTTCCTTCCGGGTTGAAACGCCTGGGGGCAATCTTGTGGAGACGGCCGGCCTTAGCCTCGCGTCTATAGGCCCGGTCTACTTCAAGCAGTACTGCTGCCTCGGGCTGCTCCTGAGGCGTTTTCTCGCCGCCGGCGCGTCGCCTGGATCGCTGGGCGGCCGTACTCATCATACCGGCCAGGCTGACCTGGACATTTCGTACCGTTTCATCACCAAATCCTTCCAATTCCTGAAGTCGGCCGTTGTGTGCTGCCTGCTCCAACTCCTCCAGGGTTGAAATATCCAGTTCCGTGACTATCCGCCGGGCCAGCTTTTCACCGATGCCCGGCACTGTTTGAAACAATGTTTCCGGCCCGCTTTCGCTTTGAAGCTGTTCCAGAAGGTCCGATCGGCCGCTGCGGACATATTCGCTGATAACCCCGGCGATACCTTTCCCTATATTGGGCAGCTTTTCCAATGCCTCCTCGCCGCCTTTACGAGCCAGTTCGGTGATGGATTTTTCGGCCGTGCGAACGGTATCGGCTCCATCACGATAAGCCTGGATCCGAAAGTAGTTGGCCTCCTGCGATTCAAGCAGGTCGGCGATTTGCTCTAATACATCAGCGATTTCCTCGTTCGTTGGTCTTTTTGTGGCCATTGTGCTTTTCCTCATTATAAAGATAAGAAACCATCCAACTGCTGTGGCCGGTCTCCAGACCGCGCCCAACCGGCTTTCATGTACAATAAAAAAAGGCCGGTGGCTTTTGAATAGACCCTTGTACAGCGAGCGATACAGATAAAGATATATTCCTTACCGATCAATGACATAAATCGTACACACTCACTACGAATATCACTATTATTCCCTGCTATAGGAAACTATACTGGGGTGTGATGAGTGTCAATCAAGTAGAAGCTGTCTCTCAGATCGTTCGATTGCGTATCCTGGTGACGGGGGTGGTGCAGGGCGTTGGCTTCCGGCCGTTTGTTTATAATCTGGCGCGGGCGCAGGGGCTGACAGGCTTTGTGGGCAATAACGGCCAGGGGGTGTTTATCGAAATTGAGGGAGAGGAAACGGCCGTTGATGTTTTCTGCCACCGTTTACAGTTTGAAGCGCCGCCCCTGGCCTATGTTAGCGGTATATCCTCTGAGATAGCGCCGCTTGCAGGGAGTCGTGCCTTTTCAATTGTGCAGAGCCAAAACTCGGCCGAAGCCGGGACGCTTATCCCTTCTGACATTTCGATTTGCGATGATTGCGAACGGGAACTGCTCGACCCGCGGGACCGCCGCTATGGTTACCCTTTTATCAACTGCACCCACTGCGGCCCTCGTTTCACGATTATCAAGGCGATGCCTTATGACCGGCCGTATACAACGATGGCCGGTTTCTCGATGTGTCCCCGCTGCCAGGCCGAGTATGACGACCCCTTAGACCGTCGCTTCCATGCCCAGCCTAATTCCTGCCCCGTCTGCGGCCCCCATATCTGGTTGGAGACGGCCGACCAGGATCACGATTTGCCGGTTGGACAAGGGCCGGTTGCGGCAGCACAAAGCTTGCTGCGTAAGGGAAAGATTGTGGCTGTCAAGGGGGTGGGCGGCTTTCACCTGGCTTGCGACGCCGGTAGTGATGAGGCTTTGGGTACTCTGCGCCAGCGGAAGGGGCGGATTGACAAGCCGTTGGCGGTGATGGCGAAGGATTTGGCAGCGGTTAAGCAGTTTGCTTTTGTTTCAGCGGCTGAAGAAGCCTTGTTGACCTCGAAAGAACGGCCGATTGTCCTGCTGCGGAAAAAAGTGGAAGGGCCGCTTGCAGCAGGCCCGCTTTCGCCCCAGGTTGCGCCGGGCAATAATATGGTTGGGGTTATGCTGCCGTATACGCCGCTGCATATTTTGCTTTTTCATTCATTTGTTGCGGATTCTGACGCTCCCTGCCCGGTGCTGGTGATGACTTCCGCCAATCGCAGCAATGACCCTATCGTAAAAGATAACGATGAGGCCCGCGCCGTTTTATCGGGGTTGGCGGATGCTTTTT
>Ga0299914_10002497_pt1 | contig 12688 bp, 9 predicted proteins | sample RVTome_10_FD_201361 | JGI IMG/M metagenome (GOLD analysis project Ga0299914, IMG submission 201361) | Soil microbial communities from uranium-contaminated site in the Upper Colorado River Basin, Wyoming, United States - RVT153D57 (version 2) ...
GCACGACCTCGGCGTCCGCCGGCAACGTCTTCTCGCAGGCGCCGGACTGGGTCGCCCCGGTCACCGGCGCCTCGGTCCTCGCGAAGGCCGCCGGCGGCACGCCCGGCTACATCCGCCAGGGTGGCGCCTTCCACGTCTACGCCGCGGCGACCGACACCGGCAACCCGCCGAGCGGCGTGGCCGCGGTCACGGCGGCGCCGAGCGCCGTCCCTCTGGCTCCGGGGGCGTACTCGGTCGGCGGGGGCGGCCTACGGGCACCGCAGCGCCACCCTCACCGCGGCCGCGGCGCTGGCGGAGGGCTCCCGCGGCTACTCGGTGACGGCCGTGGACGGCGCCGGGAACCGGGCCACCCGGACCGGCCTCGGCTACGTGGTCGACAACACGCCGCCGGAGGGGGTCGACGTCCAGACGGCCAACGCGCCAGGGGGCACCCCGGGCCGGGCCGAGATCGGCGACCGGCTCGTGCTCACCTTCAGCGAGCCGGTCGAGCCGTTCAGCGTCCTCGACGGATGGGATGGCTCCCCGGCCCCGGTGGTGGTCCGGCTGCGCAACGCCCTGGTGGGCAACCACGACGGGATCACGGTCCACGACGCCTCGGGCACGACGCAGGCGTCGCTCGGCGAGCTGAGCCTCGGGCTGACCAACTACGTCACCGCGGACCGCGCCTTCGGGGCGACCGGGAGGCGTCCACGATCGCGATGAGCGGGAGCTCGGTGACGATCACCTTGGGGACCGCCTCCGGCGGCACCATCGGCGCGGGCTCGGCCGGCACCATGTCGTGGCGCCCGGAGCCTGGTCCGTTCGACCACGCCGGCAACCCCCTGGGGACCTCGGCCGTGACGGAGTCGGGCGCGGCCGACCGGGAGTTCTGAGGGTCCCCCCGGGCCGGCCCCCGGTAGCGTCCCGGTCGCCGATCGACGACCCGGGGGCCGGATGCGGACGCTGGAGGAGGACATGCAGACGCTGGCGGGGTTCACCGCCGGGGGCCCCGGCGTGACGCGGCTGGCCTGGAGCCCGGAGCTGCGCGCCGCGTACGACTGGCTCGCCGGCCGCTGCCGCGAGCTCGGCATGGAGGCCGAGGTCGACGCGGCCGGCAACCTCCTCGCCCGCTGGGAGGCCGGGAGCGGGCCCGCGGTGCTGATGGGCTCGCACATCGACACGGTGCCCCAGGGCGGGCGCTTCGACGGGGCGCTCGGGGTGATGGGCGGGCTGCACGCGATCCGCCTGCTGCGCGAGTGGGGGGTCCGCCCGCGCAGGCCGGTCTGGCTCGTCGCGTTCATGGACGAGGAGAACACGCGCTTCAACACCGCGCTCTTCGGGAGCCGCTCGTTCTGCGGGGAGGACGTCGGCGGCCTGGGCGGCCGGCGCGACGCGGACGGGGTGACGCTGACCGATGCGATGGCGGCCTGGGGCCGGGACCCCGAGCGCCACGGCGAGGCCCGGCGCATCGACGCGGTCGGCCAGTACCTCGAGCTCCACGTCGAGCAGGGGCCCCGCCTGGAGGCGAGCGGCACGGATGTCGGCGTCGTCACCTCGATCGTCGGCCTCGTCGGCTACCGCGTCCGGGTGATCGGCCGGACCAACCACGCCGGGACCACCCCGATGCCGCTGCGCCGCGACGCGCTCGCCGGCGCGGCGCGCATGGTGCTGGCGGTCCGCGACGAGGCCCGCCGGCGCGAGGACGCGACCGCCAACGTGGGCGTGATCACGGTGGCGCCCGGCAGCAGCAACGTCATCCCGGGGCGCTGCGAGCTGTCGATCGACCTGCGGGCCCCGTCGTCGCAGGGGGTGCGCGAGCTGGACGAGGGCTGCCTGGCGGCGCTCGCGGCGATCGCAGAGGAGGAGGGGCTCGGGCTCGAGCTGGAGGAGACCTACCGGGTCGCGCCCGCGCCGATGTCCGGCGAGCTTGTGGAGGCGATCGAGCGCGCGGCCGGCCTGGAGGGCGCGAGCGCGGCGCGCATGCCGAGCGGCGCCGGCCACGACGCGATGGTGCTGGCGGCCCACGTCCCGGCGGGGATGCTGTTCGTCCCGAGCCGCGGCGGGGTGAGCCACTCGCCCGACGAGCACAGCTCGCCCGAGCACTGCGAGCTCGGCGCGCGGGTCATGGCCCGGGCGGTGGCCGGCCTGGTCTCGTGACGCCACGACCGACCGTGGCCAGTGTCCCGAGTCGCAGGTTCGCATGCAGCGCCATCTGTGACTCGGGACACTAGGATCCCCGCCGTGATCGTCGTCGGCGTCGACATCGGTGGCACCTTCACCGACCTCATGCTCTACGACACGGACTCGGAGGCCGTGCGGGTCCACAAGGTCCGCTCGACGCCGGCGGAGCCCGAGCGCGCGATGGTGCGCGGGCTGCTCGAGCTCTGCGCCGCCTCCGGGGTCGAGCCGGCCGAGGTCGGGGCCGTCTACCACGGGACGACCGTGGCGACGAACGCCGTCCTCACCTTCGAGGGCGCCACGGCCGGGATGATCACGAACCGGGGCTTCCGTGACGTGGTGCACATCGGGCGCCACCAGCGGCCCGAGCACTACTCGATCATGCAGGACATCCCGTGGCAGGCGCGGCCCTTCGTGCGCCGGCGGCACCGCAAGGTCGTGTCGGGGCGGCTGGCGCCACCGCGCGGCGCCGAGCTGGAGCCGCTCGACGAGGGCCAGGTGCGCACCGCGGCGCGGGAGCTGCGCGAGGCCGGGGTCGAGGCCGTGGCCGTGTGCTTCCTCTTCAGCTACCTCAACCCCGAGCACGAGCGGCGCGCGGCGCGGATCGTGGCGGAGGAGATGCCGGGCGCGTTCGTGACCGCCAGCGCCGAGGTCTTCCCCCAGTTCCGCGAGTTCGAGCGGTTCACCACCGCCTGCATGAACGCCTTCGTGGGCCCCCTCACCGGCCGCTACCTCGAGCGGCTGGTGAGCTCGCTGCGCGACGCGGGGGTGCCGGGGGAGCTGCACGTGATGATGTCCAACGGCGGCGTCGCGAGCGCCGCGCAGGCGGCGCGCCGGCCCGTCACGCTGATGCTCTCGGGCCCTGCCGCCGGCGTCCTCGGCGGCCTGTGGGCCGGGGAGCTCGACGCGCGCGCCCGGCTGATCACCTTCGACGTGGGCGGCACGTCGGCCGACATCGGGATCGTCACCGAGCGCGGCGTCATCGAGGCCCAGGCGCGCGACACCCAGCTCGCCGGGTACCCGCTGCTCGTGCCGATGGTGGACATCCACACCATCGGCGCCGGCGGCGGCTCGATCGCCCACCGCGACCAGGGCGGGGCGTTTCGCGTCGGCCCCCGCAGCGCCGGCGCCGATCCCGGCCCGGCCGCCTACGGCGCCGGCGGAACCGAGCCCACCCTCACCGACGCGAACGTGGTGCTCGGCCGGATCGACCCCGACCGGTTCCTCGGCGGGGAGATGCGCCTCGACCGCGCCGCCGCCGAGGCCGCCGTGGGCGCGCTCGCGGACGCGCTCGGGATGTCCCTGCTCGAGACCGCCGAGGGCATCGTCACGATCGCCAACGCCAACATGGCGGGGGCGATCCGCTCGCGGACGGTCCAGAAGGGGCACGACCCGCGCGAGTTCACGCTGGTGGCCTTCGGCGGCGGCGGGCCGCTGGCCGCGGCCGAGGTGGCGGACCTGCTCGGCGCGCCCGAGGTCCTCGTGCCCCCGTTCCCGGGCATCACCGCCGCGAGCGGGCTGCTGACCAGCGACCTCAAGTACGACCAGATGCGCACCGTGTTCATGATCCAGGGCGCCATCGACGCCGCGCTCATCGACCGCGAGCTCGAGGACATCGCCGCCGAGCTGCGCCGGCGCCTGCACGACGACGGGGTGGACGACGCCGACGTCCAGGTCGCGGCGGCGCTCGACTGCCGCTACCTCGGCCAGGGCTACGAGCTGCGCGTCCCGCTCGCGGACGGCCGCTTCAGCGAGGCGGCGCTCGACGAGTTCCACCGCATGCACCGCCAGGAGTACGGGCACGCGTTCACCGACCCGATCGAGGTCGTCAACCTGCGCGTCACCGCGACCGGCGTGCGGCCCAAGGTGGAGCGGATCCCGCTGATCGCCGGATCGATGCGCGAGGCCCTGATCGGCGAGGGCGAGGGCGTCTTCCGGGTCGACGGCGCGCTCGCCACGCTGCCCACCCGCCACTACGAGCGCGCCCACCTGCCGGTGGGCGAGGACTTCGAGGGCCCGGCGATCGTCTTCCAGCGCGACACCACCGTGCTCGTCCCGCCGGCTTGGCGCGCTTGTGCGCAGCCCTCCGGCAACCTCATACTCGCCCGATGAGCACCGCTCCGACACGGGTCGACCCGGTCCTCGCCTCGGTGGTCGCCGGCGCCCTCGACTCGATCGCGACCGAGATGGGGCACAAGCTGGCGCGGATGAGCTACTCGCCGATCATCCGCGAGAGCGAGGACTTCGGCTGCGTCATCTGCGACGCCCAGGCCCGCCAGCTCTGCGAGTCGCGCGAGTCCACCCCGCTGCAGTCGGGGCCGATCCCCGGCTACATCCGCGGGATCAACCGCCGCTTCGCCGAGATCGGCGAGGAGTGGCGCCCCGGGGACGTCGTCGTGCACAACCACAGCTACTACGGCGCCTCGCACGAGCCGGACGTGGCCTTCGTCATCCCGATCTTCCACGGCGACGAGCTGATCGGGTTCTCGACCACCACGGCCCACCACCTGGACCTCGGCGCGCTGACGCCGGGCTCCTGCGGGATCGTGGACGCATCGGACGCCTACGCCGAGGGCCTCCAGCTCACGGCCATCAAGATCGAGGAGGGCGGGCGCCGCAACGAGTGGGTCTGGCGCATCCTGCGCGACAACTGCCGGGCCGCCTCGCTCGTGGTCGGCGACATGGAGGCCCAGATCGCCGCCGCCCGGACCGGCGCCGACCGCTTCCTCGAGCTGGTGGACCGCTACGGCCTCGACACCGTCCAGGCCGCCTCCGAGGACCTCATGGACTACTCGGAGCGGATGCTGCGCGCCGAGATCGAGCGGCTGCCCGACGGCACCTACGCGTCGGAGGGCTTCATCGACGGCTTCACCGACCACCCCGACCCGCGCTACCGGGACCTGCGCGTCGCCGTGGCGGTGACGGTGAGCGGCTCGGACATCCACGTCGACCTCACCGGGACCGCGGACCAGATCGACCTGCCGCTCAACATGCCCTTCGAGGGGACGGTCGACATCGCCGTCTACCTGACGCTGCGCTCGATCCTGCTCGACAGCGCCACCCACCAGCACGTGCCGGCCAACTCGGGCCTGTTCCGGCCGATCTCGATCCACGCGCCCGAGGGCTCGCTGGCGAACCCCCGCTTCCCCGCGCCCACGATCGCCCGCTTCTGCTCGGGCAACGTCCTTGCGGACACGCTCATGCGCGCGATCGCGCCGATCGCGCCGGACCGCGTCAGCGCGGGGGTCGGCAACCTGAAGGTGGTCGCCTACTCCGGCCTGCTGCCCCAGGGCGGGGGCCACTGGGTCTACATGGACATCCAGGAGGGCTCGTACGGGGGCCGGCTCGGCAAGGACGGCCTCGACGCCGTGGACACGCTCTACGCCAACACGCGCAACAACCCGATCGAGGACATCGAGACCCACTTCCCCCTGCGGGTCACCCGGTACGAGCTGCGCGAGGACTCGGCCGGGTCGGGACGCTGGCGGGGCGGGATCGGGACGATCCGCGAGATGCAGATGCTCGCCGAGGGCGGCTTCTCGCTGGAGGGCGACGGCGCCGAGCACGCGCCGCCGGGGCTCTTCGGCGGGGACGACGGGACCCCCGGGGCGGTGATCCTCAACGAGGGCAGCGAGCGCGAGCAGGTGCTGCCGTCCAAGTTCCCCTACCGCAAGGCCGAGGCCGGCGAGCGGCTGCTGCTGATCGCGCCCTCGGGCGGCGGCTACGGCGACCCGGCCGAACGGGACCCCGCCGCCGTGGCCGACGACCTCGCCGACGGCTACGTGGCCCGCTGAAGGTTGCCCGGGATTCCGGGGTCGCCATAGAGTCGCCACTCGGATCCCGCACCGGGATCAGCGACCAGGGGGGACAGATGAGGCTCAGGCGATGGTTCGCAGTGCTCGCGGTCGTCGCGCTCGCCGCCGGCGTGGCGGCGTGTGGAGACGACGACGACACCGGAGACGCCGCGGAGACCGCCGCCGCCGGCCCGGACATCGAGCACGCCCAGGCGCAGATCGACCAGTTCAGCGCCCAGCCCGAGTTCGTCGCGCCCGGCCCGCCGGTCGACGCCGCCGCCGCGGCGGGCGACAAGCTCGCGATCATCCCGGCATCGAGCAACGTGCCCTTCGTGACCACCATCGCCAACGACATGGTGAAGATCGGCGAGCAGGCCGGCCTCGAGGTCTCCGTCTTCAGGAACAACGGCTCCCCTGCGGAGTGGACCCAGGGCGTGACCGACGCCATCGCCCAGAACGCGAACTCCATCGACCTGCTCGCCGGCCTCGACCCGGCCGCCATCTCGGCCCAGGTCCGCCAGGCGACCGGCGCGGGCATCTCCGTGGTCGCCACCCACCTGTACGACGTGAACCAGGAGAGCGACCCGAACATCACCGCCGCGACGAACATCCCCTACGAGCAGGCCGGCCGCCTCCTGGCCGACTGGGTGATCGTCCAGACCGAGGGCCAGGCCAACGTCCTCGTCACCACGATCAACCAGGTCAATTCCACGGTCCCGATGACCGCCGGCATCGACGACGAGTTCGCCACCTACTGCGGCGACGGCTGCAAGGTGACCAAGATCGACTCCACGCTCGCCGAGCTGGGCAGGCTCCAGCAGCAGGTCCAGTCGGCGCTGACCCGCGACCCCAGCATCAACTACGTCATCAACCTCTACGACAGCGCCCAGGCGCCCCAGACCGAGGCGGCCATCAAGGCGCTCGGCCGTGACGACCTGAAGATCGCCACGTTCAACGGGACGCCCGAGATCCTGGAGCAGATCGGGCCCGACTCGGTGATCGCGATGAACATCGGCGAGAACCTCAACTGGATCGCCTACGCGGCCATCGACCAGCACCTGCGGCTGCTGACCGGCCTCGATCCGACCGACAGCCCGAACGTCCCGATCCGGGTCTTCGACGAGTCCAACATCGGTGAGGCGACGGGCCCCGGCGGGGGCTTCGGCGACTCCTACGTCGCCGGCTACGAGGAGCTCTGGGGGCTCCAGTAGACCCGTCGGCCGATACGCGGGCGGCCGTGAGGCCGCCCGCGCTGTCCGCCCGCGGGCTGTCGAAGCACTTCGGCGGGGCCCAGGCGCTCGCGGGCGTCGACCTCGAGGTCCGGGCCGGCGAGGTGCACGGGCTGCTGGGCGAGAACGGCTCGGGCAAGTCGACGCTGATCAAGATCCTCGCCGGGTTCCACGCGCCGGACGCCGGGGAGCTCGAGATCGCCGGCCGGCCGGTCCCGCTGCCACTGCCCCCGGGGCTCTTCCGCGAGTTCGGCATCGGCTTCGTCCACCAGGACCTCGGCCTGATCCTCAGCCTGACCGCGGTCGAGAACCTGCGCGCCGGGCTGATCGCCCGCTCCCGGCGCAGGCCGTTCGTGTCCTGGCGCGCCGAGGCGCGGCGCGCCCGCGCCGTCTTCGGACGGTACGGCGTGCGCATCGACCCGACCGCGACCGTCGCCGACCTGCGCCCGGTCGACCGCGCGCTGCTGGCGATCGTGCGGGCGATCGAGGACGTGCGCGAGGAGCACGAGGGGCCCGGGATGCTCGTGCTGGACGAGCCCACGGTGTTCCTGCCCCGCGCCGAGGTGGAGCACCTGTTCGCCCTGGTCCGCGAGATCACCGCCACCGGCGGCAGCGTCCTGTTCGTGTCGCACGAGCTCGACGAGGTCCGCGAGATCACCGACCGGGTCACCGTGCTGCGCGACGGGCGCGTCGCCGGGACCGCGGTCACCGCCGACACCGGCGAGTCGCGCCTCGTGGAGATGATCATCGGCCGGCGCCTGGAGGTCTACGCCGCCGAGCGGCGCGACCAGGCCCGCCACACCCGGGCGGTGGCCGTGCGGGACCTGTCCGGGGCGGGCATCGACGCGGTCTCGTTCGACGTCGAGCACGGGGAGGTCGTCGGCCTCACCGGGCTCGCCGGCTCCGGCTTCGAGTCGGTCCCGTACCTGCTGTGCGGCGCGTGGCGCGCGCGCGGCGGCCGGCTCGCCCTCGACGGGAGCGAGCACGACCTGACCGCCCTCGACCCCCACCGCGCGCTCGACGCCGGCATCGCCCTCATCCCGGCCGACCGCCAGCGGGGCGGCGCGGTCGGCTCGCTCTCGGTGACCGACAACGTCACGCTGCCGCGGCTGCCGGCCTTCCGGCGCACCGGGGTGCTGCGCCGCGGCGACATGCACCGCGAGACGGGCGGGCTGATGGGCCGGTTCGACGTGCGCCCCGCCGACCCGCGCGCCGACTACGGTGGGCTGTCGGGCGGCAACCAGCAGAAGGCGCTGCTGGCGAAGTGGCTCTCCACCGCGCCGCGCCTGGTGCTCTTCCACGAGCCCACGCAGGGCGTCGACGTCGGCGCCCGCCAGCAGATCTTCGCCACCATGGACGAGGCCGCCCAGGCGGGCGCGTCCATGCTCTGCGCGAGCAGCGACCACGGCCAGCTCGAGCAGATCTGCGACCGGGTGCTGGTGTTCGGCCGCGGCCGGATCGTGAGCGAGCTGAGCGGCGACGACGTGACCCGCGAGCGGATCACCGAGCGCTGCTACGCGGGGGCGGCCGCCCCTGTGGCCGAGTGAGCACCGCCGGCGCCCCGGCTCCCGCCTCCGCCCCGGCGGGCGGCACCCGGCGGCGCCTGCGCGTCGGCGACGTGGCCGAGCGGGCCGCCCTCCCGGCCGCCTGGCTCGCGACCGTCGTGGCGTTCTCGATCGCCAAGCCCGACACCTTCCCGACCACCGACAACTTCCTGATCAACATCTTCGGCACCCAGTCGGTGCAGGTGGTGCTCGCGCTCGCGCTGATCATCCCCCTGGTCGCGGGCGAGTACGACATCTCGGTGGCCGCCAACCTCACGCTGGCGTCGATGATCGTGGCCGTCCTCAACGTCGACCACGGCATGAGCATCGGCCTCGCGATCGTCATCGCGCTGGCCGTCGGCGCGCTCATCGGCGCGATCAACGGCGGGCTGATCGTGCTGGTCGGGATCGACTCGTTCATCGTGACCCTCGGAACGGCCACCTTCATCGCGGGCGTGGTGCTCTGGATCTCCGACTCGCGCACGATCGGCGGCGTCTCGTCCGACCTCGTCGACGGGGTCATCATCAACCGCTTCCTCGGCGTGCCGCTGGCGTTCTGGTACGCACTCGCCCTGGCCGCGGTGATGCTCTACCTGCTCGAGTTCACGCCGCTGGGGCGCCGCCTCCTGTTCGTGGGGCGCGGGCGCAGCGTCGCCCGCCTCTCCGGGCTGCGCGTGGCGCGCCTTCGCTGGGGCGCGATGATCGCCTCGGGCGTCATCGCCGCCGGCGCGGGGGTCATCTACGCGGGCACCACCGGATCGGCCGACCCCTCGTCGGGCCTCAACTTCCTCCTGCCCGCCTTCTCGGCCGCCTTCCTCGGCGCCACCGCCATCCAGCCGGGCCGGTTCAACCCCTTCGGCACGGTCGTGGCCGTCTACTTCCTGGCCACCGGCATCACGGGGCTCCAGCAGCTGGGCGTCGACACCTTCGTCCAGCAGCTCTTCTACGGCGGCGCGCTGGTCCTGGCGGTGGTGCTCTCCCAGCTCGTGCGGCGCCGACGCGCGATCGAGCTCGCGCCCACCGAGTAGCGGCGCACGGCCGCCGCAAGGCGCAGGTCCGCCCGCGCCGCCCACGCCCGGCGGGCCGGCCCCGTGAGGCGCTCCGCGACCAGCCAGGCCCCGACCCCGGCCGCGACGGTGGCCGGCAGCGCGAGCGCGAAGGGGACGACCTCGGCGAGGTGCGGCCACACCTGCCAGTGCGTGAGGTAGACGTAGAGCGAGGCGGCGGCGACGGTCCCGACGACCCGGCTCACCGACCTGGGCATGACGACCACCGGGAGCCAGAGCAGCGCGAGCAGGCCGCAGACGATGATCGTCTCCCGCGCGGTCTCGCCGAAGAAGCCGGGCACGCAGGCCAGCGCGGCGGCCGAGACGGCGAGTCGCCGCGCCGTGGTGGTGGCCCGGTGGGCGGCCCATCCGAGCAGGAAGAGCCACATCACCGCGTGCGGCCGGAAGATCGCGTTGTAGGCCCCGCCGATCGTGACCAGGTCGAAGCGGACGACGAGCGCGACGCCCAGCAGGCCGAGCACGAACGCGAAGGGCCGGCGGCGCTCCAGCCGTCGCACGGCCGGGACGGCGAAGAGCACGGTCAGCGCGATCAGGATCTGGACCAGCGCCTCGAGGTACCAGTAGTGCCAGCGCCCCTCCGTGCGCGCCTGCGCGCCGGTGTAGTTGTTGACCAGCAGCATCGCCCCGATGCTGGAGCCGCCGGTGAGGAGGATCAGCATCGCCACGTAGGCCGACGTCGGCACGGCGATGCGGGCGATCGAGGCGGCGGAGCGCGCGAGCCGGCGCGGCGCCTCGGTGGCCGCCAGCTGGAAGCGGGCGAAGTTGTGACCCGCGATCGCGAGCAGCAGGTGCGCCCCACCGGCGGGCCAGAACGCCGTCATGTGGGAGGCGACCACCAGCGTGATCGCGGCCGCGCGCAGCGTCACGTTGGTCTCGACCCGCACCAGGCGGGGCCGGCGGCGCTCCAGGCGCTCCAGCTCGCCGACCGTCATCTGCGGCCAGCCGGGCGGCACGTGCCCCAGCACCTGCTCCAGGGCCAGGGACATCTCGACGTAGGAGAGCGAGTCGCCGCCGAGGGCGGAGAAGCTGTCGTCCTCGCCGACGTCCGTCCGGCCGAGGACCTCGCGAAAGGCGGCGGCCACGCCGTCCGGTGCCGGCGCCGCCTCGACGGCGGGACCGCGCGAGACGGCCGCGTAGTCGGGCTTGCCGCTCGGAAGCAGCGGGATCTCGTCGTAGCGGTCGACCCGGACCCGGTGCGCGGGGATCCCGACCAGGCCTGCGACGCGGCGCCCGACCTCCTCGGGGTCGTCGTCCGCGGCGACCGCGACGACCAGCCGCCCGTCGGTCCCCGCGCAGACCGCCCGCGTGCCGGAGCGCTCGAGGACGCGCTCCACCTGCTGCAGGTCGATCCGGAGCCCGAAGAGCTTCAGGAAGCGGCTGCGCCGGCCCACGACCTCGTAGAGGCCGGAGGCCGTCCGCCGCCCCAGGTCACCGGTGCGAAGCTCGTCCACCTGCCGTCCGAGGGCGAGGTCCGCGGGCGCGTCGGCGTAGCCGAGCATCACGTTCGGGCCGCGGTACACGATCTCGCCCACGCCCGGCTCGCCGGCCTCCGGGACGGGCCGGATCTCGAAGGACCCGCCGGGCACCGGCACGCCGATCGCGCCCGGCTCGGTGGCCGCCAGGTGCGCCGGCAGGTAGGCCATGCGCGCGGTCGCCTCGGTCTGGCCGTACATCACCACCAGCCGCCAGCCCCGCCGTGCCCCGAGCTCGGCGAAGCGCCGGACGCGGTCCGGCGCCAGTCGCCCCCCGGCCTGGGTGACGTAGCGCAGCGAGGGCAGCTCCATCGCCTCGAACCCGACGCGGTCGAGCAGGTCGAAGGTGTGGGGGACGCCGGCGAGGCTCGTGGCGCCCTCCTCGCGCGCCACCGACCAGAACCGCTCGTCGGCCACCGAGCGCTCGGTCAGCAGCAGCGCCGCGCCGCGCAGCAGGTGCGAGTGGGCGACCGACAGTCCGTAGCAGTAGTGCATCGGCAGCGACGTGATCGCGCGCTCCGAGTCGTCGATGCCCAGGTACTCGGCGATCGCCTCGGCGTTGGATTGCAGGTTCTCGTGGGAGAGCCGCACGAGGCGCGGGGTCCCGGTCGACCCGGACGTGCCGAGCAGGAGCGCCAGGTCGGGGTGCAGGTCGTGCGCCGAACCCTCGCGGCGCTGGTCGATGCGCAGCCGCGCGCGCCCGCCCGTGACGAGCACGTCGGGCTCGTAGGCCGCCACCAGGGGCGCCACCCTCGGGCTCGACGGGTCGTCGGGGACGAGCCAGGCGACGTGGCCGGCGTGCAGCGCGGCGAGGTAGCTGACGAGGCACTCGAGGTCGTTCGCCCCGCGGATCATCACCAGCCGCCGGCCGGGCCCGAGCCGCGCGGCGCGCTCCGCGACCCGCTCCGCCAGCTCGGCGTAGCCGACCCGCTCGTCGTCGGTCACGATCGCCGGGCGGGCGCCGAAGGCGCGAAGGCGCGCCACGAAGGGCACGGCGGCGGGGCCGCGCAGCCCAGGGCGCGGCGGTCCCGGGGGGCGCTGGACCGGCGGGGCGGGCACGTCGGCGGCGGACGCTACCGGCTCGGACCGCCGGCCGCAAGGCACAGCGAACGCGTCAGGTTCGGCCGCCCTCACTCACGGGCCCCTCGTCCCGCCGCCGCGCTGAGCCGGAACTGCGACCGACCCGCGCTGCGCGCTTCGCCGGTTGACGTCCGCCGGCGGGCTGGTTACGTTTCCAGTAACGATTTGCAGCGCGCCCGCCGCCCGGGCGCCGGCTGAGGAGCGCGCCCCCTGACACAGGTCGATGACCGCCGCGATGCCTACGGGCGCTGGTTCGAGGACCTGCCGGAGGGCCTCGTGATCCGCCACTGGCCCGGGCGCACCGTGACGCAGTTCGACGACATCTGGTTCAGCCAGATGACGATG
>Ga0299914_10002498_pt1 | contig 12687 bp, 10 predicted proteins | sample RVTome_10_FD_201361 | JGI IMG/M metagenome (GOLD analysis project Ga0299914, IMG submission 201361) | Soil microbial communities from uranium-contaminated site in the Upper Colorado River Basin, Wyoming, United States - RVT153D57 (version 2) ...
TTTTCCTGTATCAACCCGTGTCGCTGAGCAGGGACGACGCCGCCTCGGGCGGACGGCACGGCACCCGCTGGAACGTGCTGGCGCGCCCTGGATTGATACATCGCTGATACCAGTATCGGGCGCGGGCGCACCATCGGCGCGACCACCATCAGAGCCAACACCCTGATGCCGGAACCGCTCGTCGCTGGGCGCCAGCCTCCTGCACACCGTCAGTAGGGCACGCGCTCGAGCGCACGGCGGGGACGGCGTCGATGAGCAGGTAGCGCGTCCTCGGGAAGATGCCGAGGAGGCGACCCGCCTCCTCGACCGAGAGCGTGAGTGGCCGGTGGGCGTCCGCCGTTGTCTGGCGGGCGCCTCGATCCGACCTCAAGCGGGGAGATCGAGGGGACGGATCTCGTCGAGGATGGGGGCGAGGCGGTCGCGTTCGGCCTCGAGGTCGTGACGCGCCTGCAGGTTCATCCAGAACCGTTCGGAGGTGCCGAAGAAGCGTGCAAGCCGGAGGGCGGTGTCGGCGCTGATGCGCCGCTTGCCGTGCACGATCTCGTTGATGCGTCGAGGTGGCACCCCGATGGCCACGGCGAGCCGGTGCTGGGTGAGGCCGAGCGGCGCCAGGTATTCCTCGGCCAGGATCTCGCCCGGGTGGATCGGCGGCATCGGCGGTGTCGGCATTGGCGGCCCTCCTCAGTGGTAGTCCACGATCTCGACATCTTCGGGTCCAGCGGCGGTCCAGTGGAAGCAGATGCGCCACTGCTGGTTGATGCGGATGCTGTGCTGCCCTCTCCTATCGCCGCGGAGCTTCTCGAGGCGATTGCCGGGCGGCACCCGCAGGTCCTCCAACGCTTCGGCCGCGTCCATGATGAGCAACTTGCGCAGGGCCACCCGCTGGGTGGGTTGATCGAGCTTTCGGGATCGTTCGCGCCGCCAGATGCGTTCGGTGTCCTTGTCGCCGAACGACTGCAACACATTCCGAAGCTTAACGTACAACGTTATTAACGGCACGCGTTATGTGACGCGTGGGGAGAACCTGGCGTGCGACGATGGCGCGCGGGCAGACGGGCGGCGCCGCTGGTGCTGGCGAGCGACCGCAGCCGGCAACGCGGCTGCGTCTAGGCAGCATCGTGCGGGGGGTCGAGCAGCTGCTCGAGGCCTCGGCGGGGTACGACGATGCGACGGCCGAGCCGGATGCTGGGGATGTCGCCTCTGCTGACGAGTGCGTAGGCGAGCCCGCGGGAGATGCCCAGGAGCTGGCCGGCTTCCTCGACAGAAATGGTCAGTCGATGGTCGCGCCCGGTCGGTGGGGGACGGAGATGTTCTTCCGTGTTGGACGGTTCGTGGTCGTCGCTGTCGGTGAGCATGGCGCGCTCCGTTCGCCTCTCGGGGTCAGGGTTTGGGGAGGTCGCCGTGGTCGGCGGCGAGGGTTTCGTAGGCGATGAACAGGGCGATGGGTGGCCAGGCGGCGATGAGCCGGCCGACTGGGGTGGGGTGGGCGGCGGCAACGTTGGCGGCGACGGACGCGATGAGCCCGAGCGTGAACCCGAACCAGGACAGGGGCGGGGCGGGGATGCCGGCGCGGCGGCGCCGGAGGATCGAGCGGCCGGTGGCGAGCATCATCCCGTCGACGCTGATGGGTAGCGCCCAGGCGAGCCAACCTTCGCCGGCGAGGGCGGCGAGGGTGCGCTGGTGTTGGTAGGAGGCGGCGGCCGCAACCAGCGCCACGACCGCGACGACCAGGGTGTCGAGGCGTTGCGCTCGGCCGGCAGCCGGGGCTCGCTGCGCAGCGGGCGGTGCGTCGGTCGCTTCGGCGTGTGTGGAATCACTGTCGTGTGCGCTGCGGGACTGCAGGCGGGGCGATGCGCTGGTTGCGGGCTTCGGCGATGCGGTCTTGAGCCCACCGGGGTGACCGGTCGAATTGCGCAGCGAGCGCTGCGGAGCTCAGAGGGGTGCCGTGTTCGACGCTGCGCTGGTAGGCGGCGCGGGCGGCGGCTTGGCGCTGGGTGGCGTCCGGCCATCCGTCATTGGCGATGTTCGGCTGCGGTTCGGCGCTCATGCCACGTTCTGGGATCGTGATTCGGTGGCGTTGGTGGTCCACCAGTTGGCCCAGCGGGCTTCGGCGCGTTGGCGGCGCTTCTTGGCCGTTTCGTAGGAGACTCCCTGGTACCGGGCGGCGGCGCGCAGAGAGTGTCCGGCGATGCGGGTGACGAGGATCAGTTGGGCGTCAGCCGGGAGGAGCACGCCGGCGGCGACCGCGCCCGCCAGCATCGTGTCGGCCGACGGCCCGATCACGGCGGCGTCGGCGGTGGGGCTGTGGCACTCCACGCGGCTGCTGCGGTCCCAGGCGCGCTGCCAGGACACGGCGCGGCGGAGCCGACTGGTCGGCGTGGAGAGCAGGTGCGTGGCGACGAACGCGTTGAGCGTGGCGTCGGCGCGGGCCACCGCTTCGTAGAGCCCCTCGACTGTGACCGCAAGCGCGTCTTCACGGTCCAGGGACGGGCCGTAGAGGCGCACGCGGCGACGCAAGGCAGGCAGCAGGCACGCGGCCACGACGGCGAAGGCGTCCGGATCGGTTCCGGTGACGCGGACGAGGGCGCCGAGGAGCCGGTCTTTGCGGTCCTGGTTGCCGGTGCGTAGCTCGCGGCGCACGTCCTGGTAGGTGAGCCCCGCGAGGGCTGGCTCGGCGCGGGTCCAGGCGTGCCACTGCGCGCGGCTGGGCGCGGTCCGCTCGAGTGCCGTCTCCAGGTTCGGTGCAGCGGTTCGTTGCATTCGCGGCTCCTGGTTCCTCACCCACCCACCGGTAGGCCGATCGCAGCCCCTGACATCGCGCAGACGCCGCGCGTTCGGCGTGCAGGGGTAAGCGCGGCCGCGGCGCGCGACGTCGTGCATGTGCTCCTAGGCCCCTGGCCACCCCGGAATGTCACACGCGTGGCCGGGGAGTCCGGGCGAGCGGCGGGATCAGCGGGCTGCTGCGGCGCGGTCACGCCTGGCTAAAGCGACCGCCACGGCCCGTCTTCTCGCACCACAGCACGAAATCGGGCGGACTGCTCCCGTGGTTGTTCCCGAGATTCGTCCCCTGCGTCGGGCCTATCCACTGTCCGACTACCCGCGCGCCCGAGGTCACGCTCGACAACCGGCCGAGCGATCACGACGCACGAGGATCGTCACGCGATCGACACGGACCGCGTGTCCCCGATCGCCCGGGAACCGCGCCGATATCCCCCCGAAGATCCAACGTGATTTCAACCCTGCGGGTTGGGAAGGGAGCGCGGCGCCGTGGCGTGGTTCCGGGCGATGGGCGTCGAGCAGGTCGCCTACCACGAGGCGACCGTCGTCGGCCGGGAGGACGATCATCCCGGCCAGGCGCTGGACTACTACGGGTCGCGGGGCGAGACCCCGCTGCGCTGGGGTGGCGCCGGCGCCGCCCAACTCGGCCTCGAGGGTGAGGTGACCCGGGACGTCTACCGCATGGCGTTCGGGCCGGACGGGTTCCGGGATCCGCTCACCGGACAGCAGCTGGTGCGCACCAAGCGGCCGGGGTTCGAGCTGGTGGTGGCGGCGCACAAGTCGCTGTCGCTGCTGGGGGTGGTGGGCCGCGCCGATGACATGCACGCCATCTTGGACGCCCAGACCGCCGCCACCGTGGCCTCCTTGGAGGGCTGGGCGCAGAGCAGGGGCGGGCGGCGGGGCCGCGCCGCGGTGGCTACGCCCACGTCGGGGTTGGTGTATGCGGTGACACGGCACGGCACCTCCCGGGAGGGCGACCCGCACGCCCATGATCACGTGCTGGTCGCCAACGTGTGCGAGATGCGCGACGCCACCGGCGGCTACAAGGCCCTGAAGTCCGACGAGCTGCGGGACCGGGACGAGGCGGCGACGATGGTGGGCCGGCTGCATTCGGCGGCCAGGGCCGTCGAGCTGGGCTATGCGATCGAGATGGACCGGGGGCGGTCAGGTCGGGCGCGGGACTGGCGGATCGTGGGCATCCCCGTCGAGGTGTGCGAGGTGTTCTCCAAGCGGTCGGACCAGATTGCCGACTACCTCGAGGAGATGGGCTACAGCAGTTATCGGGCCCGCAACGTCGCCGCTCGGCGCAACCGGCCGGTCAAGCGGGGCACGGGCACTGACCAGCTCATGGGTCGTTGGATCGTCGAGCTCGAAGCCCACGGTTGGACCCTCGACCGGTTGGCCGCGTCGCTGGATCGGTCTCGCCGCCAGCGCCAGGGGCTCGCTCGCCCATTGACCCACCCGGAGATTGACCGGCTGGCAGCAGAGCTGTTGGATCCCGAGGGCGAGTTCTTGACCCGCTGGAAGGTGTTCGACCGGCCCCGGCTGGTGGCCGAGATCGCCCCGCGGCTCTACGGGCATGACCCCGCCGCGCTGGAGCGGGTGGTCGACCGTGTCCTCGGCTCGGAGTTGGTGGTGCCGCTCATCGGCATCGCCGGCGCCAGTGACCAGCCCTACACCGCCACCGCGGTGCTCGCCACCGAGCACACCATCTCGTACGCCCTGGAACGGTTCACCCGCCGACAGGCACCGGTCGTGGCACGTGACCTGATCGACCAGGTCACGGCGACGAAGCAGACCGAGCTCGGTCGCGAGTTCAGTGCGGGTCAGCGGTGGGCGGTGGAGCGCATCTGTTCGGAGGGTCGAGCGATCGATGTCATCGTCGGGGTGGCCGGCTCCGGCAAGACCACGGCCCTCGACGTGGCCGCCCGGGCACTGGAGTCCGCCGGCCATCAGGTGCTGGGCACCGCCACTAGCGGCCAGGCCGCCCGCATCCTCCACAACCACGCCCGCATCCCCTCGGGGACGGTGTGGTCGCTGCTGTGGCGCCTCGACCACGGCCAGGTCACCCTCGACCAGCGGTCGGTGCTGGTGCTCGACGAAGCCAGCCTCACCGCGGACGTCGACCTGGCCCGGCTTCTGCTGGCCGTCAACCGTGCGGGCGGCAAGCTCGTGATCGTCGGCGACCCCCGCCAGCTGGCCCCCGTGGGACCGGGCGGCGCCCTGCAAGCGCTGATGGAGCAGCACCCCGACATCGTCACCGTCCTCAACCAGAACCTGCGCCAACACGAGCGGGCCGAACGCGCCGCCCTGCACCACCTACGCGCCGGCGACGTGCAGGCTGCGGTCGGCTTCTACGCCACAAATAGGCGCATCCGCGTCGCCCCGACGCGTACCGAGACCCTGGCCGCGATGGTCGACGCCTGGGCCGCCGACACCGCCGCCGGCCACGACACCCTCATGCTCGCGTGGCGGCGCAGCAGTGTCGCCGACCTCAACCGCCTCGCCCGCGTCCGCGCCGAACAACGCGGCTGGCTCAGCGGCGCTGACCTCGATACCCCCGACAGCCGTCGCTACGCCGTAGGGGACTCCCTGGTGACCCTCGCCCCCAATCACGACGGCCACCTGGTCACGAGCCAACGCGGTCGCGTCCTCGCCATCGACCAGCGAGCCCAGATGTTGACGATGGCGACCGACGACGGCCGCTGCGTTGTCCTGAAGGGCGAGGCCCTCGACCAGGACCACCTGGACCACGGCTACGCGCTCACCGTGCACCGTGAGCAAGGCGACACCGCCGATCGTACCCACTACCTGGCCGAGGGCGGCGGCCGCGAGCTCGCCTACGTCGCCATGTCGCGCGCCCGAGGGCCCAGCATCGTCCACGCCGTCGCCGACGACCTCGGCCAGGCCATCGAGGACATCACGCACGACTGGTCACTCGACCACAACCAGCAATGGATCACCCGCATCGCCACGGCCGTCGGCGTCGATCCCGCCCTCCGGGCGTTGCCCGAGGACCCCGACGCCCGTCGCGCACGGCTGCTCGCCGAGCCGGAGACGCTCGAACGTCATGCGCCAGCCGACGTCACCGCCGAGCTCGCCGCCGCACGCGCCCAGCTCGACCGCCTCCGCCGTAGCCGGAACGACCTTGTCCGCGGCACCGGTCGCTGGCATCACACGCCCGCTGGCCGTGCTGCGCGCGATCTCGATCAAGCGCGCCACCAACGCCAGGACGCCGAGCTCTGGTTGGACCTCCCCCACATAGCACGGCGGGAGCGACATCGGTGGCGCCGCGTCGCCCAGTCGGCCGATCGGAGTGCGGCTCGGGCCCGGCGGGACTGGATCTCCCACGGGCAGCCGGCCGTCGAGCAGCTCGACCGCAGAATCACCAGAGCCGAGCACCGCCTTGCGGACCTCAAGACCCATGCGCGGTTCCGTCAGCGATGGCTAGCTGAGCACCCCGAACTCGACCGGCGCCTCCAACACGCCGAACGAGAGCTGCGGCGTCTCGACGACCCGATCGGGGTCGAACTGGTGGAGCGCCTCGAGACCTTGCTCCCGGGTCCCGACCGCGTCCTGGAGGGTGTCGAGAGAGCCGGCATCACGCCGATCCATCAGCGCCTGGACCGCCTACAAAACAGCCGACAGGTCGAGCCGCCGGGCCTGTCCCTCTGACATGCGCTGCGCCTACGGCACTATGGCGGGGGCCTTTGCGGGCATCGAGCCGTGGTTGCGAGTCATCGTGAGCGACGCAGATGCGCCGTTCTGGCCGGCGACGCGGGCCACTCGGTGCGCGTGTTCAGGGTGCCGTGTAACGGCACATAGGTGACGACGAGACCGCCGCGTCGAGCGCGTGTTCTGGGACGCTCGTCAGGGTGCGGCATCCGGTTCCGACACTCTTGCCAGCGACCAGCGCGCTCTGCTGGTTCCGGGGGCCGTCACGTCAGCCTCCCGGGCAACGCTCCTCCTGGAGGAACTGCCGACACTCTTCGTCGGTCAGCGCCCGGGTGACCTGGCCCTTGGCGATCTCGATGAGGTCATCGAGGTCGAGCGCCCACACGCGCACGGTTCCATCGGCGCTCACCGAAGCAAGCTTGGAGCCGTCCGGGCTGAACGTCACCGTGGTGACGATGCCCGCATGCCCGCGCAGCGCAACGACCTGAGCGCCCGACTCGGGGTCCCAGAGCCGCACCGTTTTGTCGGTGCCGGCGGTCGCGACCGAGGAGCCGTCCGGGCTGAAGGCGACATCCACGACGCCCGCGCGGCCTTCGAGGCTCACCAATTCTTGCCCGGTGGTCGAGTCCCAGATCTGGACGATGCCAGCGTCGCCAGCCGGAAGCCTGGTGGTGGTCGCGATCCGGGCGCCGGTGGGATCGAATACCGCCCCCGCGGCGGGAGCCTCGATCGTTCTCGCGACCTCGCCTTGTTCCCAGTCCCAGAGCCTGACCTCGGGGGCACCCGGATCGGCTCGTCCCATCTCGACGCGAGCTGTCAGGAGTCGGCGGCCGTCCGGGCTGAACTGGACTGAACCGAACCCGATGCCGGATTCCTCCCGCAGAACGGCGACTTCCTCGCCGGACGGGTCGACGATCCTCACCAGACCAGCACCGCCATCGCTGCCGGCGGTGGCCAATAGGTCGCCGTTCGGGCTCCACGCCACGTCGGTGATCCCTGCCTCGGGGCCGATCGTGAACCTGCGCTCGCTCGATGCTGCGTTCCACACGGCGGCCGAGCCGTCGGCGCTCACCGTGGCGATCGACTGGCCGTCCTTGCTTACATCGATGGCGAGGATGTCGATGCCGGAGGGGTCGACGGTCGAGTCGGGCGCGACGACGTTCCCGCCGGGGGGCTCGACCGGCGGGCCGTTCGGGCGGAACGTCTGGAGCTCCCTGCCCGTCTCGGGAGCCCAAGCCGTCGCCGAGCCGTCCACGCTGCTCGCGATCAGGCCCTGGCCATCGGGAGTAAACGCTGCGCTGCCGGTGAAGAACGGAATGGCAGGGAGGTTGGCCCACTCCGCGGATCCAGTGATGCTCACGTCCCAGATCTTTGTGGCCGTGATGGCCTCGTCTCCGGTCATTACTCGATTCCCGTTGGGCGAGAAGGACACCGCGCGGATTCCGCTCCTCGTGTCCTGCGCGGAGAGCGAGAGCAGCTCCCGTGGGCCCCCTTCGGTGACCAGCCAAACCTTGGCGGTTCCGTCGATGCTGCCTGTGATCAGGCGGGTGGAGTCGGGGCTCCACTCGAGGTCTTGGATCGTGGCGGCGTGGCCGAGGAGCGCGAACCGAGAGGTTCCGGTCCCGGCCTCCCAGAGGCGGGCGCTGCCATCGTTGCTTGATGTGGCGATCCAGCGGCCGTCGGGGCTCCAGGCGACATCCTTGAGGGTGAGCTTGTGGCCCTGGAGGCTGAACAGCTCCTCACCAGAGCTGACGTCCACAACGACGGCTGCCAGCGTCCATTCGCTTGAGATCGCGATCCTTTCGCCGTCTGGGCTGAATGATGTGTGGAGGGGGTTTGGGACGGCGTCGATCTCTCGGATCGTCTTCCGGGTGGCCAGGTCGAAGATCCTCACCCCGTCGGGCCAAGAGGCGGCGAGGAACGATCCGTCCGGGCTGAACGTTGGTCCCCAGACCCCGACGTTCGTGGGGTCTTGGAAGCTCCCGAGCTCCTCGCCTGTGACGGGGTCCCAGACCCTGGCGGCGCCGTCGTCTCCGGTGGTGGCGAGCATCGAACCGTCACGACTGAACGCCACGTCGTTGATGTCCCCGTTGTTCATGTCCACGTCGTGCCCAACGAACGAGCGCACGGTCTCCCCAGTCCTGGCGTCCCGGATGTCCACGAGCCCGGTGTCCTCCGGTCCCTCGGTCACAAAGATCGTGCCGTCCGGGCTCCAGTCCAGGGCGCCGCCCACGCCGGGCACATTGAGCACGATCCGCGAAGCGGTCACGGCGTGGTGCAGGGCCTCCTCGGCTTCTGGCAGCGCCGAGCCGTCGTCCGATCGAGTCAAGGCCACCGCCTCGAGCGCCAGGAGGATGCTGCGCTCCGGGTCGGCGTCCACATTCGCCATGGCTGCGGCCGCCAGCTCGCGGGCCTGGGCGACCGTGGCTTCGTCGTCAGCCCGCTGCCGCTGGTCGACGGCGAGGAACCCCACTACGAGGGCCACGACGAGCGCCACCGCCAGGGCGGCCAGCTGCACGCGGAGCCGCCGGTTGGCGCGGGTCCGGGCGGCGGCCTGGCGGCGGGCGTCGTCCAGCTCTCGTTCGCTTTGGGCTTGGCTGGCGTCGAGGAAGACTCGTTCGGTGTGGCTGAGCTCGTCGTCGTGGTGAGTGGCCCAGTCGGTGGCGGCACCGAGGCGGGTGCCGCGGTACAGCTCGGAGGGGTCGTGATCGGCGGCATCCCAGGCGCGGGCGGCGTCGTGGAGCCGCCGATGCAGCCGGCGACCCTGGACGTCTTCGTCGAGCCACGTGCGTACACGTGGCCATTCCCGCAGCAGCGCCTCGTGGGCGACCTCGACCGAGTCGCTGTCGATGGTGAGCAGCCTGCGCTCCGCCAGCGTTTCGAGAGCGACGCGGGCGTCACTGTCGTCTTTGTCGATGGCCTCGTCTAGGGCCAGGCGGCGGCGAAGTGTCAGGTCACCGTCTTCGCCGGAGTCGCATAACCGCAGCAACAGCCGCCGCGTGGCGCCGCGGGGACCGGCGGGCAATCCGGCGTAGGCGTCTTCGGCCATGCGGGCGAGAGCTCCGTTGACGCCACCGGCGGCCCGGTAGCCGACGAGGGTGAGGACGCGTGCATCCCGGCGCTCCCAGGTCTCCGCCAGCGCCGTGGACAGCAGCGGTAACGCCCCGGTCCGTCCGGCGACCTCGGACACGATTACATCGACGAGGCCGCCCTCGATCTCCAGCCCGGCGCGCTGGGCGGGGAGCTCGACGGTGCGCCGCAGCTCGCTGTCGCGCATGGGTCCCACCAGCACGTCGTTGCCGTCCAGCTGGTCGGCGAGAGCGGGGAAGGCTGTGCAGCGATCGAGATGATCGGCACGGATGGCGAGCACCACGGCGGTGTCGGGCTGGTCCGCGACGTCGAGCAGGCGGGTGACGAAGTCGTCCTGCTCGCGGCGCTTAGCGCCGGCGGTGAAGGTCTCCTCGAACTGGTCCACGAACACGACCCGCGGCCCACCCGCAGGACCGCCGGCCTCGCGGAGCCTGCGTGCCAGCTCCCGCGCCGGGTGCGGGCCGGGGCAGAGGATGGCCGTGCGCCACGGCTGGGCCCCGGGGAGTACGCCGCTGGCCAGCGCCGGCAGCAAGCCCGCCCGGATCAGCGACGACTTGCCGCTACCGGAGGGACCGACGACGGCGAGGATCCGGGTCTCGGCCAGCCGGGCGACCAATTCGGCGACGAGCCGCTCGCGGCCGAAGAAGTTGGCGGCGTCGGACTCCTCGAAGCGGGCCAGGCCCTTGTAGGGGCACCCTGCCAGGGCGGCGACCGCGGTCGCTTGGAGCTGAGCCTCGCGGCCGGCGAGCTGGGCGCGGCGTTGCTCCAGCAGCCGCTGGATGTCCTCGACACCGTCGGCGACTTCGCCGCGAGAGGCAAGCAGCCGGCGCCGGGAGGCAGCGCCACGGTCGGTGGCCTCTGCCATGCGGCGGCCCGCCCGCTCCCGGGCCCACTCGCTGGCCTGTTCATGGACGAGCAACGGGACGCCGCCGGTCAGTTCGTATACCCGGTCGATGTCTTGGGCCGACCAGGGCTCGGTGGCGTACAGCTCGCAGATGTGCCCGACGGCATCGCTGGGCAATCGGCCGAGCCCGAGCTGCGATGCCTTGGCGCCGGACGGTCCCGCGGGGGTAGGAGGCACCGCGTCGCTGCGGAAAGTCGCGACCACGAGCATGGGCGCGGCCCGGCACCAGCCGGCGAGATCCGCGACGACTTCGAGCGTTTCGGCGTCGGCCAGATGCAGGTCGTCGAGCACGACCAGCACCGGACGGCCCTGCGACCACGTCGGCAGGTGCCGTGCCACCGCCTCGGCGATGTCCCCTGCCGCACCCGCACCGCTGTCGATGTGTCCGAGGGACGACCCCGCGCTCTGCAGCGCCTGGCCGAGCAGGGCGCGGGACCCGCGGTGGGCGTGGTCACAGCGCCCGTAGAGCACCGCCGCACCGTCGTCGTGGACGTCGCGAGCCAGCTCCGCAACCAGCCGCGTCTTGCCGATGCCCTCCGGCCCCAGCACCGACACGAGACCACCGCGCCCGTCGATGGCGTCCGCCCAGGCCTCCCGCAGCCACGCCACCTCGGACTCGCGGCCGAGGAATGCCGGACCCACAACGGCGAGCGCCGCCGGCAGCCCGCCCGGGACCGTTACCGGCACCGGGCGGAGCACGTCCAAAGCGGGGTCCTGTGCCAGGACGGCCGCCTCCAGCCTGCGCAGGTCGGGTCCGGGCTCGATGCCGAGCTCGTCAGTCAGAAGTCCGCGGGCCCGCTGGTACGCCTCGAGCGCGTCACGCTGACGGCCCGACCGGTACAGAGCCAGCATCAGCTGAGCATCCCCCGGTTCGGCGGACAGCTGCACTGAGGTGGTAGCACCATCTCGGAAGGGAGTCCCCAGTGCCTCGTCCGCATCCGCCTGAGTTCCGTCGTAGGGCTGTCGAGCTGGCTAACCAGCGCGATGAGAACGGCGATCGGCTGCAGCCGGTGGCCAACGTCGCCGGGGATCTCGGCATCTCCGATTCATGTCTGCGGAACTGGATCGCCCAGGCGGCCATCGACGCCGGCGAGCGGCCGGGGCTCTCGAGCGACGAGCGCAAGGAGCTCGTCGAGCTGCGCCGCCGTACCCGGGTGTTGGAGATGGAGAACGAGATCCTCAAGCGGGCGTCGGCCTACTTCGCCCGCGAGAACGTCCTCCCAAAATGATCTGCACCTTCATCGCCGAGGCGTGCGCGGACCTGCCGGTCACGACGTGCTGTCGCGTGATGAAGGTGTCGACCTCCGCTTACTACTCGTGGCTCGCCCAGCCGGTCAGCGACCACGACTGGGCCGACGCCCAGCTCACCAACACCATCGTCGACATCCACCGCATGAGCCGACACTCCTACGGCAGCCCGCGGGTCCACGCCGAGCTCCGACTCGGGGCCGGGATCCGCTGTTCCCGCAAGCGGGTGGAGCGGCTGATGCGCCAGGCCGGCGTGCAGGGCATCCATCGCCGCAAGGGCCGGGGTTGCACCCGCCGCGCTGGCGATGCTGAGCCGAGCGCCGATCGGGTCAACCGTTCCTTCGACCCGACCGAACCGGACCGGCTCTGGGTCATGGACGTCACCGAACACCCCACCACCGAAGGCAAGGTCTTCTTGGCCGTCGTGTTGGACGCGTTCAGCCGGCGGGTGGTCGGGTGGTCGATCGCTGACCACGTGCGCAGCGAGCTCGTCGTCGACGCCGTGCAGATGGCCATCTGGCGACGACGTCCACCCCCCGGCCAGACGGTGGCGCACTCCGATCACGGCAGTCAGGCCGGTCTCAATCGGTGGTCGCAACGCCGGCCTGTTGGAGCGAGCGTAGGTGCTCGTCCAGGGCTTCGGCGGGCGTGCGCCAGCCGAGGATCTTGCGGGGCCGGCCGTTGATGGTGGCCGCGACTGCCTCGATCTCCTCGGCGGACCATCGCGACAGGTCGGTGCCCTTGGGGAAGTACTGGCGCAACAGGCCGTTGGTGTTCTCGTTGGTCCCGCGCTGCCAGGGGCTCTTCGGGTCGGCGAAGTAGACGGGGATGTCGGTCTCGACGGTGAAGGTCGCGTGTGCGGAGAGCTCCTTGCCCCGGTCCCAGGTCAACGATCGACGTAGCTGTTCGGGCAGCGAGGACATGGATGCGGCCAGGGCGTTCTTCATCGTGATGGCGCCGTAGCCGGCGAGGGCCGGACCGTTCTTCTTGCG
>Ga0299914_10002499_pt1 | contig 12685 bp, 6 predicted proteins | sample RVTome_10_FD_201361 | JGI IMG/M metagenome (GOLD analysis project Ga0299914, IMG submission 201361) | Soil microbial communities from uranium-contaminated site in the Upper Colorado River Basin, Wyoming, United States - RVT153D57 (version 2) ...
CATGTCCAAGCCGGTAAATCCCAGGTCATAAACAGGAATCTCAAAACAAACATTTTGCCGTTCCCCTGGCTGAAGAGTGATTTTCTGAAAGCCTTTTAGCTCTTTGACCGGCCGTGTTAGACTGCCCACCAAATCGCGGACGTACAACTGCACCACTTCCGCACCGGCCCGCTCGCCGCTGTTTGTCACCACTGCGGAGACGACAAGGGTATCATCCTTGTGTAAGGCCGGTTGAGCAAGGTGCAGATCAGCGTAGTCAAATTGAGTATAACTGAGACCGAAGCCGAAGGGAAAGAGGGGGGAATTGGCCTGATCCAGGTAAACCGATTTGAACGCTTCGGCAAACTGTCTCGTGCCGGATTCGGCCGCCGGCCGTCCCGTATTCTTATGAGCATAATAAACCGGAATTTGGCCCTCCGAGCGAGGCCAACTGGCCGTCAGTTTGCCTGACGGGTTGGCCGTGCCGAAGAGAATGTCGGCCACCGCCCGCCCTGCCCGGATACCGGCGTGCCAGGCCGACAGCAGGGCGTCTACCTGTCCATAAAGTTGGGGAATGACCAGCGGACGGCCGCTCATCAACACACAAACAACCGGCTTGCCAACGGCGACAACGGCATCCACCAACTCTTGCTGGCGGCCAGGAAGCCCCAAATCGGTGCGCGAATGCCCTTCGCCGCTCATATTGGCGCTTTCGCCCAAAACCAGCAGCACCACATCCGCCTCTTGGGCCGCCGCCACCGCCCCCTCAATATCCGTTGGACTGTGATCCCGGATGGGACAGCCCGCAGCATATGTCCAGCCATCGTCGGACAGATAAACGGACAGCCCCTCAAGAACCGTTTCCACATCTTCGGGGTGGGTATGGAGCGACCAGCAGCCCAGCATATCGTGGCGGTTATCGGCCAGCGGGCCGATTACGGCCAGCCGTGTTTGGGGCGACAATGGCAGCAGGTGGTCTTCATTTTTGAGCAAAACCATTGATTCCTGGGCTACCTCCAGCGCCAGGGCGCGAAAATCGGGGCGGAGAATAAGGCTATCGGCCAGGGATTCATCGGTGTAGGGCTTTTCAAAGAGACCGAGCCGGAATTTGAGGCGCAGGACGCGGCGCACGGCCGCCTCAATCAACTCCAGGGGAACTTGCCCCTCTGCGACCAGTTCGGCAAGGTGATTCGTGTAGCCCGCGCTGATCATCTCCATATCCAGCCCGGCCAGGAGGCTCAGGCGGGCCGCTTCTTTCAAATCGGCCGCCACGCCATGCGGAATCAGTTCCTGCACCGCCTCATAATCGCTCAAGACCACCCCCGGCCAGACCCATTCATCCCGCAAAATCGTTCGCAGCAGGAACGGATTGGCAGTAGCCGGGATGCCGCTGATTTCATTAAAGGCAGTCATCACCGTTCCGGCCCCGGCCTCAAAAGCCGCTATGAAAGGCGGCAGGTAGACATCCCGCAGGGTGCGTTCCGAAAAGTCGGTGGTGTTATAGTCACGGCCGCCTTCGGCCGCCCCGTAGCCGATGTAATGTTTGGGACAGGCAGCAATGCGACGGCCGCTTGTCAGATCGCCTGCCTGAAAACCCCGGACACGGGCGCGAGCCATCGCCATACCCAGAAAAGGGTCCTCCCCCGCCCCTTCCGCGATCCGGCCCCAGCGCGGGTCGCGGGCAATGTCCACCATCGGCGCGAAAATCCAGTCCACCCCGGCGGCCGACGCTTCTTCGGCCGCCACGCGGGAAGCCTGTTCCAGCAGCGCCGGGTTCCAGGTCGAGGCTTCCGCCAGGGGAATGGGGAAGATGGTCCGGTAGCCATGAATGACGTCACTGCCCACAATAATCGGAATCCGTAACCGCGACTCCTCCATCGCTACCCGTTGGCAGTGGTTGATCAGATGGGGAATAGTGACATTGAGAAACGACCCGACCAGCCCCTTGCGGATCATCTCATCCATATCGTCGCGCAGCCGGGGCGGATACTCAAAAGGTTCGCCCGCTTCCTCCGCCTCCTGCTTTCGGGCCTGATAATGTTCCGGATCGAAGGGGGCATAGGGGTTAATCTGCACTAGCTGGCCTATCTTTTCCGGCAATGTCATCTGAGCCAACAGCCCCTCAACACGGGCTTCTGTAGCAGGGTCAAGGTGATTGTAATAACTGAGTTTGGTTTCCATATTCGTTCGCTTTTAAGTATTAAGTGATCGTTCAGTAATTATGTAATTGGGTAATTACGTAATTACCCAATTACCCAATTACCCAATTACTAAATGTTTGCTAAATTTCGTCTGGATGGATGCTCGCCAGACGTTCCGCATGATGGGTGCGGCCGGTGGCTTTTAGCCGCTCCATATAACGCGGCAGCTGCCCCCGCGTATAGAACGGCCCGCCCTCCCGCAAGACCGTCATCAGGGGGTCCACGTTATATTCGCTGGTCGTCATTTGTTGGGTATACCAGCTTTCCAAAAGGCTCATCGCCCGGTCTACAACCTTCGGTTTTTGAGGGGCCAGGTCATGCTGTAAATGGTAATCGTCGTTAAGGTTGAACAACATCATCGGCTCCAGCTCCTTGAAACCGTCGTGGTAGGTTCTCAGACACAGATAATCGTCCCCATCGTAGGCAAAGCGCACCCCGCGCTGGCAGGCCCACGCGCCCTGACTGGTGACAATATAGTCTCGGCCGTCTTCCTCCCCCTCCCGAAAAGCCTCTGCAAAAGAAACCCCGTCCCAATTACCCGGCACGGTTCCGCCCAATAGTTCAATCATCGTTGCCGCCCAGTCGAAATGATAGTGCAGGGCGGTATCCACCCGACCCCCATTGTCCAGGCCGGGATAACGAATAATCAGAGGAATATTGCAGGTGATGGGATCGGCCGTCTGGTGATCCCCCCACACATTCAATTCCCCAATATTCTCCCCATGATCGGCGCTGACCACAATAATCGTCTCATCGTAAATCCCCATCCTTTTCAACTTGGCTATGATTTTGCCCAGCCACTCATCCGCATACCGGATGCCGGTATCATAGCCGTCAACCCACTGCCGCACCGCCGCCATCGAGTCAATCAGATCGGGCTGGCGGGGAAATCTATCATTGACCTTGCCCCACAGCCAGTTCGGTTCCTGCGGGCTGTGGGGGCCGAAGCCATTCCAGGCCCGCTGCCATATCGCTTCCGTAAACCAATCCGCCAGCCGTTCCCCGGCGAAGGGGTCGCCGAAAGAGGCCGGGGTGCGGAAGGGGGTATGGGGGTCCCACAGGTTGACGTGCAAGAACCAGTTCTCATAACGGCCGTTCCGCTCCAGCCAATCCAGCGCCACCGGCACAATCTCGTCGGCCCGTTCATCGCCATACTGGCCGGTGTTATAGATTTCGTTAAAACCGGCATACCAGTGCCAGGCGGCGTGACGCTGCCCAAAGGGGCTAACGGTAGCGGTCTTCATGTCGAGCTTTTCCAACGCCCCCATCCAGCCGGTGGTGGTAAAGACGTTAGCCCGATCCCCAACATCCGGCCCCTGCATAAAAGGCTGGGCCGCCACCCCGCCGTGATTGACCACCCCATTATGAAAGCCGGTACGGCCGCTCCACAAAGCCGTCCGCGACGGCAGGCAGGGCGCATCCGAAACATACACATTCGTAAACCGCACGCCCTCCGCCGCCAGCCGGTCAATATTGGGGCTGGTGCGGCGATGATAGCCATAACAGCCCAGGTGATCCAGGCGCAGGCTGTCAATATCAATATAAAGTAAACGCAAAATGACCTTTCCTTCTTTCCCAAATCCTCCCGGAGGTTATTTGCAAACTGCATTTGCGGATGCAACAACCTCCGGGAGGGTGAAGAGCCGTTGAGTTGAGAGGTGCTACCTTTCCAAAAAGGTAGCACCTCTGTCTGCCCAACCTAAAGTTTCCTCAGCACTATCTCCCCATCTTCCCCTCTTGTCCTTATCCGGCTTCTCTCACCAGAATCCTCAATAATAGTTGCCGCATCACACCGGTAGCCTGAAACGGTTAATTCGGCCGTAAATTCCCCCGGTTCCGTCCGAAGCACAAGGACAGAAGCATTCTCGCTGACTTCGGTAATCTCGGCCGTCACATAATGAACCATCACATCCTCGTTAAGCTGCCAATCAACCGGGAGGATATATCCTCTTCGGGCCGGTAAACGAATGAGGTCCCCCCCAAACAACGGTTCATTTTCATACGCAATCGTCGTCTCAATCGGATCATCCAGGTAGTTGGTAATAAACAGGAAGCTGCCCTTCTCGCCCCGGCTTAGACGGACGTCGGCCCAACTGCTGAGCTTGAACAGCGGTTGGCAGTCCATCATCAAGGCCATTTGGTGGACAATATCCAGGTCCTCAAAGTTGTAAGCGGGAACGGCCGCGCCCAGCATCAAGACCCTGCCTTTGCCCATCGCTTTCACAAAACCCACCGCTTCCCCATCGGCCCGCGTTGCAAAAACCTCTTCAAAACGGCCGTTATACGACTCCACAAAAGAAGCCGGGACATCCCGATAATGAAAGACTGTGATCTCGTTGTTGACGAAAGGCGGATCGCTGTTGATCTGCCCAATTCCCAAAGCATCTTTAAGAATGGTGCAGGGGGTCTGGTCGAAATCTTCAATGCACATTCGGCCGATCAGAATCAGACGGCCGCCCTCATTCGCATAGTCTACCAGCTGTTGCTGCACCTCCGGCGGGCATTGCTTCTCCATCATCACCCAGCAGACCGGCGTCTGGGCCGCATCCAGGGTGGAACGAGTGAGTTCTATGGCGTCAAACGGCCGGTGGGTCAGCGCCAGACCCCTGGCGATCATGTCACACAAAACGATCTCCCGCTGATGGGTAATGATTCTCGTCGCATCCTGGGTGAAGGCATTGTTTACCTCCGTCATAAAGTTATCGAGCAGGTAGCCGACGGTTGTAACGGTTTGAGGCTGGGACAAAATGAGAGCCGTTCCATAACTATCCAGCGCCCTGGACAGCCTGGGATAGCGGTGGTAATGCTGTCGCACCGTGCCGTCGTTTCGCACCGGCGGCCCCCAATCATGGCGCTTCACCGGGCTAAGAACCGGGTCATTTTCCCCCGCAAAAAAGGAGTAATGGTTAATAGCCCGCATCCCGGAGGAGATGCACAGCCGGGTATGCAAATCATACATCGAAGACTGGTTGCCGCTAAAATCATTGTTGCCCCCGGACTGAAACTCTACCGAAAACAGGGCTTGCTCTTTGTTCTGTAAAGCCTTCGTCGTTTCGTTGACAAACAACAGTTGGTGAAAGTTGCCTTCGCCGATGTGGAGCGGATAAACGTCGGTGGCGCTGATCATCCCCTCTATTTCCATAACCTTGACCAGTTGAGACAGACCAATGGGGAACGTTTTGCCCCCGTTCATAAAGCCGTGAATATTGACAATCGGCGGCACATCCATCCCGTTTGCTTTCGCCTCCGTCCATAAGAAGTCGGCGAATTCAAGCAGGTAATCGCGGTAAAAGCGGCGATAATCATCCACAATATCGGCCGCATAGGGTTCCGAGGGATGCAGGATGCCTTCTGCCAGAAACTCTGCCAAATCGCCGGTTGGATAGCGGTCGGGAAGCCGGCCGCCGTAAGTGCGAACCAGATAATCGGCAAACCGGCTCATCGTATCCGGGTTGGTATCCATAATATTCCTGACCCAGTGCGGCATACCCATCTCGTTGTCCAACTGCACCATGATAATTCGGCCGTTCCGCGTAATCTGGCGCGGCGTCAGAACAGAAAAGATCGCCTCATACCATTTTTTGACACAGGCCAAAAAGTCTGGGTGCAGATAGCTGGCAATATTTTGAACCTTTCTATCCTGGCTGATAAAAGCCGCCTGCGGATAATTCTCAAACACCCAGGGCGGAATACCCTCATTGATCGTTTCCGCCATAATATAGGGGCCGGGGCGGGCGATGATCAGGAAGCCCATCTCGGCCGCTAAATCCAGATAACCGGCCAGGTCCCGCATCGGGTGGCTGCGGCCGTCAAAGTCGGAAACACCCTCTTCCAGTTGGTGCCACAGCCAGGGGATGTAAGTTGCCATCGTGTTAAAACCGGCCGATTTCAACAACCCCAACCGCTGCGGCCACTGCTCCTTCGGCGTCCGATAATAATGAAACTCCCCCGCCTGAATCAATTGGGGTTGGTCATCAAGCCAAAACTGACCATCCTTTGCGTAAAATTTGCTCATAATTGTTTGAATTGCCTCGTAGAAGATTTCCGCTGAATAAAGCGGGTGGGGATACGATGGGCTTGAAAAGCGTTCCCATTCTCCAAAAAATCAATCAACTGCGTTGCCGCCGCCGCCCCCCACGAAAACCGCGACGCCCCAATTGTTGAAAGGGTCGGCCGCATATACCGGGCAATCTGAATATCGTCAAAGCCGACTACAGCAATGTCGCCCGGAGCCTTTAACTTATGGGCCTTCATGGCCTTGATAAACCCTATCGCCATCTGATCATTGGCACAAAAAACCGCCTCCGGTAAATCCCCCGTTTCTATTATCATCTGGGCCGCTTTATAACCAGATACCTCCGTAAAATTCCCGCTGTAACATCTGACCACCACATTGTTCTTGCCCGCCTCCTCCAAAAATGCCTTCTCTCTATCGGCATTGTCAAACGAATCCAAGGCTCCGGAGACGAAAGCGATCCGCCGTGCGCCCTGGTTATACAAATGATAGAAAGCCTCTTTGGTTCCCCGTTGGTTATCGAGCAGCAAGGGCAGCAAATAATCCGATTGTAGTAAGCGATCCAGGACAACGATAGGAAACTTTTTGGAAGCCAGTTTAATGACCGTCTCGTTTTCTATCTTAGAATCAAACACAATGGCCCCATCTACCTGCCGGTGGGTAAAAATCCTTCGATTCGTCCTGCTCTCAGGGCATACCAGCAGTTCGTATTCGGTTTCCAAAACAGCCTCATGGATCCCTTCCAGAATCTCTTCATAAAAGGAGCCGCCAAAGCGGGTAATAAAAACCCCTATCGTATGCGTTTTTCGCTTTTTGAGATTTCTGGCAAAGGCGTTGGGATGGTAATTCAGTTCGCGGGCAGCGTTCAACACCCGCTTGCGGGTATCGTCGCTGATGTTACCGACATCGTTTAAGACATACGAAACGGTCGTAACACTAACCCCGGCATGTTTGGCTACGTCTTTGAGGGTTGTCATGGAATATCCTGTTTCACTTTAAGGCTGCGTTTCCTTCACTATTTGCAAACGATCCAGCCCCTTTAATACCTGCTCACTGGTCATTGAAGTTCGATAAACCAGATCGTTCTCGTAATTAGCCAGCATCAACAGGGTTACTCCCTTATCAATCCCAATGACGTCGCTTGCAAACCAATCTTCGCTCAAGTTATAGGCGTCTAAAAAGCCATAGTCCCCTTTAAGCGGCTCGATTGAATAGTAATTTAGCATCGCTTGTTGGGCTTGCTGCGGCATAAAAATAATAGAGCCTATCGCGGCCGAAGGCGCAACAGTGTCATCTATCAAATGGGAGGAATTATCAAAGCCGGAGGGCGGCGCACCGTATAAGCCGTTGTAGCCGTCCGGCCCGTCGCTGGCCGTCAGCCCCCAGGCGTCCGGGCCGAGGGTGTTGTATTCATCGGCATTATCGGCCGCAAAATCCACCTGCGCCAGCGAAGCATCCACCGAATTATCAAACCAGTTCACCCCCTCCTTATCGGTATAGTCCCTAAAATCTAGCCAGGCATGGCTGTATTGATAGGTAAAAATAGAGCCGAACCAGGAGTGAATGAACGGCCGGCCCTCCCCATACTGCCCATAATGCCTGATAAATCCGTAATAAGTGGAGGCATCTATCGGATAGGTGTCGGAACCGGCCGCCAGCACATATAACATCAACTGCTCCGCGTAAAAGTCCCAGTGACCTTCAAAGCCCATTTGATCCTCATTGGCCTTCTCCGGCCGGTAAGCCATGTGGAACATATTGCGCGATTCATCTACAAACCAGGGCCAGTTCACCCCATCATAGATCAATTGAGCTTTGCTCTTAACCTCTCCTCCAAAATACTCGCCGACCGTCAGAACCCCCATCAACAAGATGGCAGTGTCAATGGTGGACACTTCACTTTCCCAGACCCGTTCGGCCGTTTGCATATCCACAAAATGATAATAAAACCCTTCGACCCGCTCCATTGCCAGCAGCGTATCCATCGTTTTACTTGCCCGTTCTTCCCCTTCCTCATAAGAGATATAGCCTTTTTCAATCCCAACAAGGTAAGCAGTCAGCCCAAAGCCGACCGAGGCAATGCTGGAAACGCCCTCTGAGCCTGGAAACCGATCCCGAATCAGCCCATATCCAGGGCTGTCCCCATTAGTGTTGGCCTGCTCCCAGAAAAAATTAAAAGACCCCCGCATTTCAAAGTCAATCACCTCCTCGATAGCAATCGCTTCTTCAATATCAGGAGGAATATCTGTCAGAATCAGGCGCGTAGGAGTAACGGAAACTTGAGTCGTGGCAACGGTGTTAGCTGGCATGTTTGAATTCCCATTGGGTGAGGAGCAGCCGAAGAGTAAGATCGCAAGGAATAGGAAAGAAATCAGTTTATTCACCGGCAATCCCTGTTCTCTCGACCGATTCAACGAACCACTTTTGTAAAATAAAGTACATAATTAATAAGGGGAGAATATTTAAGAAAGTGCCGCTTAGTTTGACGGCTTCATTCAGGCGGTCAAAAATATTGACCGTTCCCGGCGGATATAAATTCTCATAAGCCTGCACAAACTTGGACAACTGCATCGGCAGCGATTCAATCCCCCCTTCCAAAAATATGACGGTCAGGTAAGTTTCGTTCCAATACCAGACCGTTGAGAAAATAATGGCAATAATATAGGAAGGGATGGCGGCGGGGAGGGCGACCCTCAAAAATATCTGCAAGTTAGAAGCCCCATCCAGGCGGGCTGCCTCCTCCAAAACTTTGGGCAGCGCGAGAAAGGTCTGGTAAAAGATCAGGATGAAAATGGCGCTTTTAAAGCCCTGCCCCATAGCGGCCGGTAAGATGAGCGAAAAGATATTGCCAAGCAGCCCATAATCCCGGTAAGTTAGCATCTGGGGGATAACGGTGTTCTGGGCTGGAATGATAAAAGTCGCCATGATCAGCACAAAGATTAATCGTTTGCCCCAGAAGCGATAGCGGGCCAGCCCATAGCCCACCAACGAACAAACGATAGTCTGAAAGATTGAAGGAACAAAACTAATCAAAACCGATGAGGCCAGTTTGGCCGGGTAATCCAATACCTGGAAGGCTTTCACATAATTACCCGAATAAAACTCAGTCGGAATCCACTGCACCATCGGATTCAACAGGTCGGCCGGGCTTTTCAGGCTGGTCACAAACATGAACAAGAGCGGATACAGGTAAACAAAACCAATAGCGATCAACAAGACATATAATATGACGTTGAACACCAACCCGTAACCGGTTCGATTTCCGAAGAGAAACCCTTTGATGGTGTCTCGGTGCATGGAGAAACCGGTAGCGCGATTCGGTAAATCGCGTATCGACTTGCCAAGTCGGTTTACAGAAGAGGTTAAGTCTGATTTAGTGGTCATTTGAAAAACCCGCTTTCTGAAGTCCTAAACTGTAGCGCGATTTGGTAATTCGCGTATCGATTTGCCAAATCGATTTACAGAGGAAACTATCCATATTGTCTGCTCGCCCGATAGTTCAACACCAAATAAACAAGGGCCAGGAGCAAAATAAGAACCGCAAAATATAAAAACGACATAGCACTGGAATAGCCGATACCGCCCCCAACGGCGAACGTCTGGCCGGAAATGTATTTGATAACCTTGTTCTCCGAAAAATGAGATAGGGTAATGATGGTGTAAATGGCAACGACGATGGTGGTGGTGGAGAGGGAGGGCAGGGTGATTTTCCAAAAAGATTCCCAGGCAGAAGCGCCGTCAATAGCGGCCGCTTCATAAATGCTCGGATCAATTTTCTGGAGACTGGACAGATAAATCAGAATTTGCACCCCCGAAAACCACAGTATCAAGATAAACGAGGTCAGCAGATATTCAATCGGATTGCTCAAATAGGTCGGCAGTTCGGCCAAAAAGTTGGTAATGGTATCCGAAAATGCAAACCCCGGAACCGTCGCCGCCCCCTGGGACACCAACTCCTGAATAACAGGCCCGCTGGTAATAACTACCGGCAAAAAGAAGATTGTCCTAAAGACACCCTTGAATTTGAAATCCAGGTTCAGAAATAAGGCAATAATTAGTGAGAATATCAAGATGATCGGCACTGAAAACAGCGTTTCAACTGCATATTCGATTAACAGTTCGACAAAGGTGGGGTCGGTGAATAAGGCGCGGGTGTAATTTTGCCATTCCACAAACTGAAGATTGATCCCTGTCGCCGAGACCGTAACCTGGTTCAGGCTGTAGAATAACGTTTGTCCCAAGGGGATGAGAGTAAAGACGGCAAATCCAACTATCCAGATAATAACGAAGGCATAGCCGGATAACGCTTCCCGCATTCTGTATGTCAAACCCCGTCGTTTAGAGATTCCAGGTGCGCTCACGGCCGTACCTCCGTCACCACTGCATCCTGCCCCTCAACCATCAACCCCTCAGCCTCAAAGGGGCGGTTGTTGTAATTCACAATAACTTGATAGCCGTTGCTGTAGGTCGTTGCCACAACCCCCGGAGCAAGGCTGTGGCGGGCTACAATTTGCTCCCCCTTCACCGGCCCCAACAAATTATTCAGCCATTGATAAGTCTCTTCTATCTCCTCCCCCCATTGGTCGTAAGACGACGTATAAACCCAATTGAGACTGGTATTTAATATCTCGGCCGTCACCGCCTCGCTCAGAAAATAAGACGGATAGACCCCAAAATCAACATGCCGCAGCAAATCGGCCTGTAGATTAGAAGAGAAATTCAACGCCTTGCCATAATAGGGAACATAACCCGCCAGAACAATCTGCAAAAATGGTACGGTATCGGTGGTGTAGATATACCCGCTGTCGCCCAGCGGAATATCATAGTAGGCTTGCATCGTGCCGAACAAATAATCATTCGGCAGGTAATAAGCTGTGCTAACATTATCTTCCGCCATCAACGCCTGATACTGCTGCATGGTCAATTCCCGGTTCAAAAAATTATTGTCCTTAAAATCACTGTAAAGGCTGGAACCGATGCCGTCCAAGGCCCAGCCCGCTTGAAGGTCTGAGGCAAGGTCATCGCTAAGTGCGGTATAACGTTCACTCACCGCGTCCAAATTTAGATAGTAATTTACCTTGTTGCGGTTGTAGCCAAAGAGGTTGAGGTTGGTTATGGACATAGCCAGGTCGTAGCGGGTCGAATAGCCGCTTTCGTCCAACAGGGCCGCCTGGGGGTCTAAATAGAGGTACAGATTTCCGCCCTCGGCCGTAATCTCCCCGGCCAGTTCGTCGAGCGCACCCATGCTGCCTAATCGGCCGTCTAATCTCAACGACCGGGGAGGCATAGACGAAGCCCCCAACGGCTGCCAGCCATAGTAAACGACTTCGGGGTTCTGAACGGCCAAATCAGAGAGGATTTCACCCATCTGCTCTATCGTGGTCATGGGAATGAGGCGATTCCAGAACAAGACCTTTTCCTTTTCGCCGCCCAGGAATTCAAGGCGGATGCCAATATCGCTCTCAGGATCGGAAACTGTTGGTAAGGCCCCCTTGTCAACCAAATACTGCTGGTAGCTTTTGGCCATGCCGACGTAATCGCTCGCTTCGCCGGTTAGAAAACGATAATGGATGGCAACGTCAAAGGCGTTGGTCTCCGGCTGCAAGGTCGTCACCCCCGCCCCGGAACGATTGGTAGCCTGGAAGTAGCTTTCGTTATAAACAAAGGCGTTATAAAGAAAGTTAAATTGAGTGGTGACCCCAGCCGGGTGGGCGTGAATTTCACCGTAGGACGCGCCTTTCTCAATGATGGCGATGAAGGCATTTTGTTTTTCCTGGTGAACCATGCCGAGGACGGGGAGAGAAATTTTGTACGGCCGATTTATATCCGGATCGAAAGGCAGACCTCTAATCATGCCAAAATCGTCTCCGTAGTAACGGCCGTAAAACATATTCCGCGCCTTCGTTTCGGCCGCAAAATGAATCAGCGTCCCGGAGCCGTCAGGCATAAACATATAACCCGGCACACTGTCTTCCCACGTCGCTCCCAGGAAAGGATACACATAGACCAGGCCCAGGCTGGCATCCGGGTCCTCCTCCCTGATAGAGTCAAATGGAATCTCAACCCTGACCCCGCTTTCCTCCAATTGAACCACCACCGCCAGGGTGATAGAGGCTTCCTCAAACGTAACCGTCGCCTCAAAGCCCTGGTCAACCGCGGCGAACTCAATGGAATTTTCCGAATTGGTGATGGAAAGCCGTTCGTCATTGGCTCTTGAATCCAGATAGTCAATGCTGATGCCGCTCTGGGCAAAGGCCGTCCAGGTGCGGTTCAGATTATCGTCTTCGCCCACCTCATCCAGGTTGGAATGCCAGATATACTCGCTCCGCTTGTCCACCACCTTAAAAGCCAGCGTCTCCCGATTGGCATACAGTTGAAAATCGCCATTTTCCCCCACCAGATCGTAGGCGTCGGGAATGTCCTGGGCGCGGGGGGTGGTGGTTGATTGGTAATTGGGTAATTGGGTAATTGGGTAATTGGGTAATTGGTT
>Ga0299914_10002500_pt1 | contig 12680 bp, 15 predicted proteins | sample RVTome_10_FD_201361 | JGI IMG/M metagenome (GOLD analysis project Ga0299914, IMG submission 201361) | Soil microbial communities from uranium-contaminated site in the Upper Colorado River Basin, Wyoming, United States - RVT153D57 (version 2) ...
GCGGGCGGTGTTCGACCCCGCGTCGGTGCCGCCGCGGTTCGGCTTCTCCGACCTGCCGCTCGACGTGCAGATCCTGTTCTCGTTCGCGATGGTCAACCTGTTCCTCGGCGTGTTCAACCTGCTGCCGATCCCGCCGCTCGACGGCGCCGCGCTCATCGAGCGTGTGCTGCCCGCCAACTGGCTGCCCGGGTGGCACCGATTCCGGCCCTACGGTTTCCTCGTGCTCTTCCTGCTGGTGTTCGCGACCGGCTTCGTGAGCCGGGTCCTCCAACCGTTCGTCGACGAGCTCGTCGACTTCGTGTTCACCACGTGAAGCCCGGTCACCTCACCCGCCGCTTCTTCGGGGCGCTGTCGCGGCGGCCGCCGCCGGAGTCCGAGCGCGAGTGGGCGGCGTCGGTGCTCGGCGCGCCCGCCTACGAGCTCTGGGCGCGCATGCCCAACCACGACCAGCGGCACTCGCTGGGGGTCGCCCGTGAGGTGGAGGCGCAGCTCGCGGGCACGCCGTACGAGGGCGACCCGCGGTGGCTGGCCGCGGCGCTGCTGCACGACGTGGGCAAGCTCGACTCCCACCTCGGCGTGTACGGGCGGGTGGCGGCGACGGTGTCGGCCACGGTGGCCGGGCGCGACATGGCCGACGCCTGGTCGGAGCGCTCCGGGTTCACCCGCCGCGTCGGCCTGTACCTCCGGCACCCCGAGCTGGGCGCCGACCGGATCCGCATCGTGGGCGGGCCCGAGGAGGCGGCCCGCTGGGCGGCCGCGCACCACACCCCCGACGGCTGGGGCCCCACCGGCATCCCCGACGTGGTGGTCGTGGCGCTGGTCACCGCCGACGACGACTGAATCAGCCGGTCAGCTCTTCCTCGCCCGGCGGCTTGCGCCGCCGCGCGAGCCCGTACTCGAGCGGGAAGATCAGGACCCACGACCAGAGCGCGACCTCGGTGCTGATCAGCAGCGCGAGCGGGATCGAGCCGACGAACACCACGACCGGCACCACCGCGGCCAACACGGAGTAGCGCATCAGCGCGCGCGAAGGGCGCCGCACCAGCAGGTCGTCGCGGTCGGCGATGACGAACATCACCGCTTCCAGACCGCTCGCGACGCCGAGCGTGATCGCGTACATCACGATCGAGACCGGCCGGTCGGTGTAACGGCCCGCCAGCGCGGTCGGGAACGGCGTGAACGCGATCGCGGCCAGGTACACCAGGTTGACCAGCATCAAGGGGTGGGAGACACGGGCCAGATTGGCGAAGAACCGGTGGTGCGCGAGCCAGTAGTTGCCGATCACCACGAAGCTCAGGAAGAAGCTGACGATCTCCGGGCGCTTCGACTCGAGCGCTTCGTCGAGGCCGCTCTCGGCCACCTCGGGGATCCCGATGCCGACGACGAGCAGGGTCATGGCGATGGCGAAGACGGCGTCGCTGAAGAACGCGACGCGGTCGAACTCGAGGCCGGGGTTGTGCCGCTCGTAGCGGCGTCGCGAGGGCGGGTCCGGCATCAGACGCGGGGCAGGAGCCCGGCGGCGGTGCGGGCGCGCGCGAGGACCGGCCGCGCGATCTGCTCGGCGCGGGTGGCGCCGGCGGCGAGGATGCGGTCGACCTCGGCCGGGTCGGACGCGAGCTCCGCGTAGCGGGCCTGGATCGGCTCGACCAGCGCGACGACCGCGTCGGCGACCGCGCCCTTGAGCGCGCCGTAGCCGGCACCGGTGCACTCGGCCTCCACCGTCTTCACGTCACGATCGGTGACCGCGGCCAGGATCTGGAGCAGGTTCGAGACGCCCGGCTTGGTGGCGGGGTCGAAGCGCACGGTGGCGTCGGAGTCGGTGACCGCCGAGCGCACCCGCTTCGCGAGCGCCTTGGGGTGGTCGAGGATCGCGAGCGTGCCCTGGGGCGAGTCGTCCGACTTCGACATCTTCGCCTCGGGTCGCTGCAGGTCCATGACGCGGGCGCCGACCGGCGGCACCGTGGCCTCCGGCACCACGAAGGTGTCGCCGAACCGGTGGTTGAACCGGATCGCGACGTCTCGGGTGAGCTCGAGGTGCTGGCGCTGGTCGTCGCCCACCGGCACGTGGGTGGTGTCGTAGAGGAGCACGTCGGCCGCCATCAGCACCGGGTAGTCGAAGAGGCCGACGCTCACCGACTCGTGACCCGACGGCCCCTCACGGGCCGACTTGTCCTTGAACTGGGTCATCCGTCGCAATTCCCCGAACGTCGCGACGCAGTTGAGGAGCCAGGTGAGCTCGGTGTGCTCGGGCACGTGGCTCTGCACGAACAGCGTGCACCGCTCGGGGTCGAGGCCGGCGGCCATGAGCAGCATCGCGGTGCGGCGGGTCACGTCGGCGAACTCGGGGGCGTCCCACGGGATGGTGAGAGCGTGCAGGTCGACCACGCAGTAGAGGGCGTCGGTGGGGGAGGCGGCGGCGTCCTGGGCCGCGACCCAGTGCCGCACGGCACCGAGGTAGTTGCCGAGGTGGACCTCTCCGGTGGGCTTGATGCCCGACAGCACGCGAGTCAAGGACGGCGACACTACCGGGCACGTGGTCGGGCGACCGGCGTGGAACGGGGATGCCCGCCGCCGCCACAGCCCTCCGGTACGCTCGATCCCGATGCCCTACGAGGTGCGCACCCCCGTGTTCGCGGGTCCGTTCGACCTCCTCCTCCACCTCATCCTGCGCCAGGAAGTGGAGCTCTGGGAGGTCTCGCTCTCGTCGATCGTGGAGGAGTACCTCACCGCGCTCGAGCGCATGCAGTCCGAGAACGGGGGCGGCCTCGACCTCGACGTGGCCACCGAGTTCCTGCTCATCGCCGCCACGTTGGTGGAGCTCAAGGCCCGCCGCCTCCTGCCCGGCCTCGAGGACGTCGAGCTCGACGAGGAGCTGCTGCGCTTCGAGGAGCGCGACCTCCTGCTCGCCCGGCTGCTCGAGTGCAAGACGTTCAAGGATGTCGCCACCGCGTTCGACGCCGCCATCCGCCGCGAGGACCGCAGCCTGCCCCGCCGGATGGTGCCCGAGGAGCCGTTCCTCTCGCTCGCACCCGACCCGCTCGAGCGGGTCCGCCCGGGGGCGCTGCGCGCCGCCGCCCTGCGCATGCTGGCGGCCAGGCCCGAGCCGGTGGTCGACACCGAGCACGTGGCGCCGGTGCGCGCCAGCGTGCGCGACGCGGCCGAGACGGTGCTGCGCCTGCTGCCCGCGTCGGAGCCGATGAGCTTCCGGGCCCTCGTCGCTGGGGTGCCGCACCGGCTCGAGTTCGTGGTGCGCTTCCTCGCGGTGCTCGAGCTCTACAAGCAGGGGTTCGTCGATCTGGTGCAGTTCACGAACTTCGGTGACCTGGTCGTGCGCCGGCTGCGCGACGGCGAGTCGGTGGCCGACGTCGGCGACCTCGACCTCGACGAGTGGGACGCGGCGCCGGGCGCGGTCGAGGGCGCGTTGGCGCGCGCCGGTGACCTCACCGACGACGACGCCGACGAGGACACGAACGACGACACGCACGGCGTCGCGGTCACCGACGTGGCCGGCGCCGACACCTGGGAGCCGACGAGGGTGGAGCTGTGAGCACGACCGAGGTGACCCGGGCGATCGAGGCGGTGCTCATGGCCGCCACGGAGCCGGTCGAGGCGCGCCTGCTGGCCGAGCTGCTCGAGATGCCGGTGGCCGACGTCGAGGCCACGTGCCGCGAGATGGCCGAGCGCTACGAGGCGGAGGAGCGCGGCTTCGTGCTCGCGAGCGTGGCGGGCGGGTACCGCTACCAGACCCATCCCGACCAGGCGCCCTACGTCGAGCGGTTCGTGCTCGAGGGCCAGACCGCCCGGCTCTCGGTGCCTGCGCTCGAGACGCTCGCGATCGTCGCCTACAAGCAGCCGATCTCGCGCGGTCAGGTGTCGGCGATCCGCGGCGTCAACGTCGAGGCCACCATGACCACGCTGCTGCAGCGCGGCTACGTGGAGGAGATCGGCCGCGATCCCGGCCCGGGGCAGGCGGTGCTCTACGGCACCACCACGCTCTTCCTCGAGCGGCTCGGGCTCCACTCGCTGTCCGACCTCCCGGCGCTGGGCGACTTCGTGCCCGACGCGTCGGTGGTCGAGGCGCTCGAACGCGGGCTCCACGTCACGCCCGACGTGGCGGCGCCGGCCGCGTTCGACGACACGCCCGTGGAGTGACCAACTCGCACAACGCAACCGGCGAGCGGTTGCAGAAGCTCCTCGCGCGCGCGGGTCTGGCGTCGCGGCGCGTGTCGGAGGAGCTCATCGCCGAGGGGCGGGTCACGGTCGACGGTGAGGTGGCGCGCCTCGGTGCACGCGCCGATCCCGAGCACCAGCGCATCGAGGTCGATGGCGTGCCGGTCGTCGTGCGCACCGACCTCGTGTACTACCTGCTCAACAAGCCGACGGGCTACGTGTCGAGCACGAGTGATCCCCACGCGTCGCACCTGGTCACCGAGCTGGTGCCCGACGAGCCGCGCGTCTTCCCGGTCGGCCGGCTCGACGCCGACACCGAGGGGCTCATCCTCCTCACCAACGACGGTGAGCTGACCCAACTGCTCACGCACCCCAGCCACGGGGTGGTGAAGACGTACCTCGCCGAGGTGCGGGGTGTCCCCGGGCGCGCCGTGCTCGCGGCGTTGCGCGACGGGGTCGACCTCGACGACGGGCGCACTGCGCCCGCGCGCGTCCGCCTCGTGGAGCGGCGACGCGACCGCGCCGCGGTCGAGCTCGGGATCCACGAGGGCCGCAACCGGCAGGTGCGGCGCATGTGCGACGCGGTCGGCCACCCGGTGCTGCGCCTCGTGCGCACCCGGATCGGGCCGGTGCGCGACGACCACCTGAAGCCGGGGACGTGGCGGCCGTTGCGCCAGTCCGAGATCCGCGCCCTCTACGAGGCCGGCAACTCCACCGGCGCGCCGCGCGCCCCCGGCTAACCTCCGACGGCGTGAGATTGCAGGCGGTGCGCGGCGCGATCACGTGCGACGAGGACTCGAAGGCCGAGATCGAGGCCAAGACCGCACGGCTCGTCAAGGAGCTCTTCGCTCGCAACCGACTCGAGCACCCCGACATCGTCAGCATCCTGTTCACCACCACGCACGACCTCCACGCCGAGTTCCCCGCCCGTGCGGCGCGCGGCGCGCTCGGCCTCGACGACGTCCCGCTCATGGGCGCGCTCGAACAGGACGTGCCCGGCGCGATCCCGCGTTGCATCCGGGTGATGGTCCACTGCTACACCGAGCTCGGGCGCCACGAGCTGCAGCACGTGTTCCTCGAGGGTGCGACCGCGCTCCGGCCTGACCTGCCGCAGTGAGCAGGCGCCGCCGGGTCGCCCTCGTGGGCACCGGCCTCATCGGAGGGTCCGTGGGCCTCGCGCTGCGACGCGCGGGCGCGGAGGTGCACGGCTACGACTTCGACGCCGAGCGCGCCGAGCGTGCGCGCGCGGTCGGCGCGGTGGATCTCCTCGCGTCGGGCGTGCACGAGGTCGGGTCGCGCGTCGACCTGGTCGTCGTCGCGGTGCCGGTCGCCGCGGTCGCGCAAGTGGTGGTCGACGCGCTCGACGCCGGCGCGCCGCTCGTCACCGACGTCGGTTCGGTGAAGGCGCCGGTGGTCGCGGCGGTGGAAGCGGCCCGCCCCGACGCCGCGCGGCGTTTCGTCGGCGGCCACCCGATGGCGGGCTCGGAGCAGGAGGGTCTCGACGGCGCGCGCGACGACCTGTTCGCCGGCGCGACGTGGGTGCTGACGCCGACCGCGTCGACCGATTCCGCGGCGTTCGCCGCAGTGCGCGCGGTGGTGGGCGAGCTCGGTGCCGACACCATCGCGCTCGCGCCCGACGTGCACGACGCCCTGGTCGCGGTGGTGAGCCACGTGCCGCAGCTTGCGGCGTCGACGCTCATGAACGTGGCCGACCGGGGAAGCGACCGCCACGCGGTCATGCTGCGCCTCGCCGCGGGTGGCTTCCGCGACATGACGCGCATCGCGTCGGGCAACCCCGGCATCTGGCCCGACATCTGCGTCGCCAACCGCGACGCCATCCTCACCGCGCTCGACGAGTACCTCACCGCCCTGATGCAGGTGAGGGCCCACGTGGCGGTCGGCGACCGCGACGCCATCCGTGCCGTGCTCGAGGACGGGCAACGGGCCCGCCGCAACCTTCCCACCGGCCTCCCCTCCGACGCGGTGCTGGTGGAGCTGCGCATCCGTCTGCCCGACGAGCCCGGCCAGCTCGCCGAGGTCACCACCGTCGCGGGCCGGCTGGGCGTGAACATCGTCGACCTCGAGATCGCGCACTCCCTCGAAGGCCCGGGCGGTGTGCTGGTGTGCGTCGTGCCCGAGCCGGGCGCCGACCGCCTGGAGGCCGCGTTGGTCGAGCGCGGTTACCCGGTCGGGCGGGCGGTGGTGGAGTGAGCCCGTCGGCGTCGATGGTGGTGGGCGGCGCGGCACCGCTGCGGGGCCGCCTGCGGGTGCCCGGCGACAAGAGCATCTCGCACCGCGCGCTGCTGTTCGCGGCCCTGGCCGACGGCCGGTCGACCGTCCGCGGCCTGGCGGGAGGCGACGACGTGCGTCGCACGCTCGGCGTGCTCGACCGGCTCGGCGCCGACTGCACCGGCGCGTCCGACGCGATGGAAGTCACCGGCCGCGGCGCCGAGGGCCTGCGCGAGCCGGATGACGTGCTCGACTGCGGCAACTCCGGCACGACGATGCGCACCACGGCGGGGCTGCTCGCCGGGCGGCCGTTCCTGTCGGTGCTCAACGGTGACGCCAGCCTGCGCGCGCGGCCCATGCGGCGTGTCGTCGCGCCGCTCCGTGAGCTGGGGGCACAGGTCGACGGGCGCGACGACGGCGAGCACGCGCCGCTCGTCCTCCGGGGCGGTGACCTGCGCGGGGCGTCGTTGCGGCTCGCGGTCGCGAGCGCGCAGGTGAAGACCGCCATCCTCCTCGCCGGCCTCGCCGCCGGTGGCGTCACCGAGGTGGTGTCGCCCGCGCCGAGCCGCGACCACACCGAGCGGATGCTCGCGGCGCTGGGCGCGCCGGTCGAGCAGGCGGGCGCCACCGTGCGGGTGCGGGCGGGCGCGCCGCGCGCCTTCGAGCTCACGGTGCCGGGCGATCCCTCGTCGGCCGCGTTCTGGTGCGTGGCGGCCACGATCACCCCCGGGTCCGAGCTCACGGTGGAGGGTGTGGGCCTCAACCCCACCCGCACCGGCTTCGTCGACGTCCTGCGGCGCATGCACGCCGACGTCGAGATCGTGCAGACGGGCGAGGAGCTGGGTGAGCCGGTGGGCGAGCTGCGGGTGCGCTCGGCCGCGCTGGCCGGCACCACGATCGCCGGGGACGAGATCGCCAACGTCCAGGACGAGATCCCCGTGCTCGCGGTCGCCGCCGCGTTCGCCGACGGCGTCACCGAGATCACCGACGCGGCGGAGCTGCGCGTGAAGGAGAGCGACCGGGTGGAGACGGTCGCCGCGCTCCTCGGTGCGCTCGGTGTGGGGGTCGAGACGAGCGCCGACGGCCTCGTGGTGCGCGGCGGTCGGCCGGTACCGGGGCGCGTCGCCAGCAGGGGCGACCACCGGATCGCGCTCGCGGGCGCGGTCGCCGGCCACGCGCTCGACGGCGCGACCGAGGTCGAGGGGTTCGAGGCGGCGGCGGTGTCGTACCCCGAGTTCGCGTCGGACCTCGCCGAGCTCACCGGAGGGCGCGCGTGAGCACGGGCACGCGCGTCGTCGTGGCGATCGACGGCCCGGCGGGCTCGGGCAAGTCGACGGTGGCGCGCGGCGTGGCCGACGCACTGGGCCTCGCCACCCTCGACACCGGCGCGATGTACCGGGCGGTCACCCTCGCCGCGCTGGAGGCGGGCCTCGCGCTCGACGACGGCGACCGGGTCGCGGCCCTGGCCGACACGCTCGTGCTCGACCTCGCCGACGGCGCGGCACGCGTCGCCGGGCGCGACGTGTCGAGCGAGATCCGGGGGCCCGAGGTGACGGGATCGGTGTCGACGGTCGCGAACCAGCCGCCGGTGCGCGCCGTACTCGTGCGCCGCCAGCGCGAGTGGGTCGCGGAACATGGCGGGGGAGTGGTGGAGGGGCGCGACATCGGCACCGTGGTGCTGCCCGACGCCACGGTGAAGGTGTTCCTCACGGCGCGCGCCGACGTCCGGGCCGAGCGCCGCCGCCGCGACGAGGCCGCCGCCGACCGCGACGCCGACGTCGAGTCGGTGCAGGCCGCGTTGGGCACCCGTGACCGGGCCGACGCGTCGCTCGGCCGCGCGCTGCGGCCGGAGGACGCCGCCGCCGACGCGCTCGTGATCGACACCAGCGGGCTCAGCGCCGACGAGGTCGTCGCACGGATCGTGGCGCGCGCGAGGATGACCTCGTGAGCCGCACACCCCGTGCCCTCCCGCCGGCGAGCCCGGCCTTCTACCGCTTCGTCCGCGCGGTGGTGATGGGGGTGTGCCGCCCGCTGTTCCGGGTGCAGGTCGTCGGGGTCGAGCAGCTGCCGCCCGACGGGCCGTACATCGTGGCGCCGACGCACCGGTCGCTGGGCGACGTGCCGTTCTGCAGCTTCATCACCCCGCGCGTGGTGCGCTTCCTCGCCAAGGTGGAGCTGCTCGCCAACCCGTTCGGCCGCTGGTTCTTCGGCAACCTCGGCGCGGTGCCCGTCGACCGCGGCACCACCGACCGCGGCGCCCTGCGGGTGCTCGAGGACGTGCTGCGCGAGGGCGACCCGGTGGCGCTGTTCCCCGAGGGGACGCGCTCCGAGGGGCCGCAGCTCGCGACGCTGTTCGACGGCGCCGCGTACCTCGCGGTGAAGCTCGGCGTGCCGATCGTGCCGGTGGGGATCGGCGGCACCGAGCACATCCTCCCGAAGGCCAGCTTGGTGCCGAAGCTCCACCGCGTGGCCGTCGTCGTCGGCCGGCCGCTCCATCCGGCAGAGGTCGACGGCGGCTCGCGCCGCAAGGCGGCGGCCAAGCTCACCGCCGAGCTGCACACCGAGTTGCAGGAGTGCTTCTCGCGCGCGCTCACGCTGTCGGGCTCTCCAACGAGGTAGCCGGGTGGAGCTGGAGGGGCGGGCCGCGGTCGTCACGGGCGGGGGCTCGGGCATCGGACGGGCGCTGTGCGAGCACCTCGCAGCGGCGGGGTGCGCGGTCGCGGCGGTCGACGTCGACGGTGACGCGGCACGCGCCACCGCAGCGGCGGTCGTCGGCGCCGGTGGCCGCGCGGTCGCGCTCGCGTGCGACGTGCGGGACGAGGTGCAGGTGCGGGCGACGGTCGCCGCGGCCGAGGCCGCGCACGGTCCGGTGGACGTGTGCTGCTCCAACGCGGGCGTCGCGATCGGGGGCGGTCCCGATGCACCCGACGCCGAGTGGGCCCGGGCGTGGCAGACCAACCTGCTCGCGCACGTCTACGCGGTGCGCGCGGTGCTCCCCGGCATGCTCGAGCGCGGCGAGGGCTACCTCGTGCACACCGCGTCGGCGGCCGGGTTGCTCACGCAGATCGGCGACCTGCCCTACTCGGTCACCAAGCACGCGGTGGTCGGCCTCGCGGAGTGGCTCGCCATCACGTACGGCGACGCCGGCATCCGGGTGAGCTGCGTGTGCCCCCAGTACGTGCGCACCGGCATGACCACGGGCGGCGCGACCGCGCCGCGGTCACGACCGGTGATGACGGGTGACCAGATGCACGCGGTCGCCGACGTGCTCGAGCCCGACGACGTCGCGCGCGCGGTGCTGGCCGCGATCGCGACCGAGGAGTTCCTGGTGCTGCCGCACCCCGAGGTGCTCGAGTACTTCCGCCGCAAGGCGAGCGACTACGACCGGTGGATCGGCGGCATGCGACGGCTCCAGGGCCGGCTGCGCGGCACGCCACCCTCGTGAGCGGGCCCCGCCCGGTGCCGGCGCGGCCCTACCCGCCACCGTTGGCGGCGCGCACGAACGGCATGGCCATCGGTGCGGTCGTCGCGGGGATCCTGTTCTTCACCTGGATCGGCGCGGTCCTCGCGGTGGTGTTCGGTCACCTGGCCCGGCGCCAGATCCGTCGCGCCGGCGGATGGGAGCGGGGCGACGGCCTGGCCGTGGCGGGCCTGGTGCTCGGCTACGCGGGCCTCGCCGTCCTCGTGTGCACCCTCCTCTCGGTGGCGACGGGACGGGTCGACTGACGGTGGTGACCGCGGCCGGGACGTCGTACGTCCTCGACGACTGGTCGGACGACGCCCGCCGCCGGCTGGCGGCGCTGGTCGAGCGGCGGGCGATCGCCGCCGAGTGGGACGGCGGCCGTCTCACGGTGGCGGCGGGCGACCGCGCCGAGGTCGACGACCTGGTCGGCTACCTCAACGGTGCCGCCGCGCCGGGCGCGACCGCCGATCAGCCGTGGGGGTCGGCGGGCGCACCGGGCCCGGCGGCGGCGTGGTACCCGAACCCCGAGGACGCGGTGACGTGGCGGTGGTGGGACGGCAACCGGTGGACCGCGTTCACCGAGCCGGCGCCGCCGGAAGCCCGGCTGTGGTTCCCGCCGCGTGCCGACGCCGCCCAGAGGGCCGAGGAGCGCGCCGTGCTGCGCGGCGGCGGTGTCGTCGCGCTCGTGGGCTTCGTCCTCGCCGAGGTGGCGAGCATCGGCGCGGTGCTGATCGCGATCGAGCTCGGCGCGTCACGCCGTTCGGTGCTGACGCTCGCGATCGGCGCGCTGGCGTTCTGGGCGGGGTTGTTCCTGTCGTGCGTGCTCGCGGTGCGCCGGCACGGCACCGGATCGCTGCGCGACCTCGGCCTGGTGCCGTTGGGGTGGGCCGACGTCGGGCCCGGGCTGCTCGGCTCCGTGGTCGGCCGCGTGGCCGGCGCGGCCGCGGCCGCGTTCCTGATCCTCGTGCTGCCCGACGAGAGCTACGGCGAGAGCACCGCGTTGCTCGACCGCGGCCGGCCGAGTGTGGCGGCGGCGCTGGTGGTGGGCGCGGTGGTGGTGATCGGTGCGCCGTTCTTCGAGGAGCTCTTCTTCCGCGGGCTGGTGCAGGGCGTGCTGGTGCGGCGCATCAGCGCCCGGGCCGCAGTGGTGGTGCAGGCGGGGGCGTTCGGCGTGGTCCACTACCAGGTGGGGATGGCGGTGGCCGACGTCGCCATCACGCTGTCGGTGGTGACGGTGGCGGGGCTCGTGCTCGGGATCCTGCGCTGGCACTACGAGCGGCTGGGCCCCGGGATCGTGGCCCACGCCGCCTTCAACCTGGTGGCGGTGGTGGTCACGTTCCTGGTGCTCTGAGCCGCGCCTGCAGCTCGCGCAGGTCGCGAGGAGGAGGGAAGTACTCGTCCTCGTCGGTCACGTGCACCGTCTCGACGCCGTCGCGCGGCGCGAGGCGCGCGATCACCGCCTGCACCAGCTCCTCCGGTGCGCTCGCGCCCGCGGTGACACCCACGACGCGCGCGTCGCCGATCTCGTCGTCGTCGATCTCGTCGGGCGCGTCGACCCGGAGCACGCGTCGGCACCCGGCGTCGCGCGCGACCTTGGTCAGGGCGATGGTGTTCGACGAGTTGGCGCTGCCGATCACCACGATCGCGTCGGCCCGGGTCGCGATCTCGCGCAGGGCCTGCTGGCGGTTGGTGGTGGCGAAGCAGAGGTCGTCGCGGGCCGCGGTCCACAACGCGGGGAACCGCTCCCGCGCCTCGGCCATCACGCCCTGCCAGTCGTTGAGCGAGAGCGTGGTCTGCGCGAGGAGGGCGACCTTCTCGGGGTCGCCGACGGTGCCGGCGACGGTGTCGAGGTCGGCCTCCTCCGCGACCAACCGGATCGCGTCGGGCGCCACCGCGAGGGTGCCGGTGGCCTCGTCGTGGCCCTCGTGCCCGACGTAGAGCACCGTGTAGCCCTTCTGGGCGCGCACCTTGGCCTCGTGGTGCACCTTGGTGACGAGCGGGCAGACCGCGTTCACCACCACCCGGTCGCGCTCGCGCGCCGCGCTGACCACCTCGGGCGCCGAGCCGTGGGCGGAGAGCATGAGCGGCGCACCCTCGGGCACGGCGTCGATGTCGTCGACGAACACCACGCCCTGCTCCCGGAACCGCTCGACCACGATCCGGTTGTGCACGATCTCGTGGTAGCAGTACACGGGAGGGTCGAACGCCTCCACCATCCACTGCAGCGCCTTGATCGCCATCTCGACGCCGGCGCAGAAGCCGCGCGGCTCGGCGAGCAGCACGCGCTCGATCGTGGAGGTGGTGGTGGGGCCGTTCGTCACGGTGATCCACGGTACCGGTCGGTATCGTGGACGGGTGACGTCGGCACGGGTGACGGGCGTGGCGCCGGGGTCACCGGCGCACGACGCGGGGCTGCGGCCCGGCGACGAGCTGCTGGCCGTCAACGGCGAGGCGGTGCGCGACGTGATCCGCTACCAGCTCCAGGCCGACGAGCCGCGGGTGGAGCTGGAGCTGCGACGCGGCGGCCTCGAGCAGATGATCGTGATCGACAAGGCGGCGGGCGCGCCGCTCGGCCTCGACCTCGACGCCGCGGTGTTCGACCGCGTGCGCACCTGTGACAACCACTGCCCGTTCTGCTTCATCCACCAGCTCCCCAAGGGCATGCGGCGCAGCCTGTACCTGAAGGACGACGACTACCGGCTGTCGTTCCTCTACGGGAACTTCACCACCCTCACCCGGTTCACCGAGGCCGACCTCGAGCGGGTCGTCACCGAGCGCCTGAGCCCGCTCTACGTGAGCATCCACGCCACCGACCCCG
>Ga0299914_10002501_pt1 | contig 12675 bp, 9 predicted proteins | sample RVTome_10_FD_201361 | JGI IMG/M metagenome (GOLD analysis project Ga0299914, IMG submission 201361) | Soil microbial communities from uranium-contaminated site in the Upper Colorado River Basin, Wyoming, United States - RVT153D57 (version 2) ...
GTAGAATTCGCCGTCCCGCTACACGGGGCTGTAGCTCAGCCTGGCAGAGCACCTCGTTCGCAACGAGGGGGTCACGGGTTCAAATCCCGTCAGCTCCACAATTGATCGGACTGGCTATAGTATCAGAAAGTGGCTATGACCAGGCAAAACGATCCAACCATCACGTCTCACGGGTACTCACGCCGACTCACGTCATTTTGCCACTTCTCACTTGTGTCGCTCCACACACGCTCCACAAGATGGGCTTCATAGAGCGCGTCGACCGGCCGAAGCCGTGGCGGGCCCGCTACCGCACCCCTGACGGTCGCACCATCTCCAAAAGCTTCCGCCGAAAGGCCGACGCCGAAAAGTGGCTACTGCTGGAAGAGGGGGACGTGTTGGCAGGACGTTGGCACGACCCACAATCCGGAACCGAACTCTTCTCGGTCTACTGCGAGAAATGGTTGGAGGAAAGAAGCCCCACGGTCGGGCGCAAGACCGACTACAACACAGAGGCAGCCCTGCGGGGTCGCATCCTGCCCGGGTTCGGCGGCAAGAGGCTTAAACAACTCACGACGAAGGAGATACGAGAGTGGCTGACCTCGCTCCTTGCAGAGGGTCTGTCACCGGCAACGGTGAGAACTTACCGTCAGATCCTTGGCCAGGTGCTGAATCAGGCGGTGGCCGACGGCCTGCTGTTATCCAACCCGGTTGACGGAGTCAAGGCACCGACGGTGCGTCCACGTCGTCAGATGTTCCTAAGCGCTGACGAGCTCAAGATGCTGGCGAAAGCCACCGGAGACTACGAGGCACTGATCTGGTTTCTCGGGTGGTCAGGCCTGCGTTTTGGTGAGGCAGCAGCGTTGAGGGTAGGCAGAGTCGACTCCGGCCGCAGGCGCGTCCGTGTTGAAGAGTCGGTCACTGAGGTAGGCGGGCGCCTGGTGTTTGGTCCACCCAAGACTCATGAGTCGCGCACAGTCATCCTTCCCCAGTTCGTAATGGCACATATCGCTCCAATCCTCGATGGCAAAGAGCGCGAAGATCTTGTATTCACAGCGCTGCAAGGCGGCCCGCTACGGCTGAATGTATTCCGCAAGCGGGTATTTGCACCGGCGGCGGCAGCTATTGGAAAGCCGGATCTTGTGCCCCACGACCTCCGCGATACGGCGGCCAGTCTTGCGATCAGCAGCGGAGCTTCGATCAAAGCCGTCCAGCGAATGCTCGGACATGCGTCAGCGGCGATGACCCTCGATACTTACGGTTCCCTGTTTGAGGAGGACTTAGAAGCTCTGGCCGACCGGCTCGAGGATCGGTTCGGGTAGCTCCTCATGGAAGCGCCCATACGTAGAGCGCGACACTCATCGAAGTCGCCCAAGAAGGTCGTGCGATCCGACACTCCGCCAATCGGAGAGCCAGGCGCAAAGGCCGGCTTATCGATCTGCTGCCAGGTTTGCTTCGCTAAGCCTCTCTTCGAGGAAGCGGTTGAGATCAGAAGGCCGGTAGAGGATTTTTCGCCCGACCCGGATCCCAAGAACCCCTGGCTTTTCACGTCGATGTCTCTGGGTGTAGAGCGCACCGGGCGTGAGTCGCAGGTATTCAGCGGCCTCCTCAAGGGTCAGTAACCGTTCCATCAGACGCAACGACAGGCGGGCCTGAAGGGCCACTTGGTGGCGACGACCGACATAGCAATGAACCGGGCCAGCTGTTTGACGGGGAGGAGGCGATAGTCGATATCCATCCGGCGATCATCGAAGACAACCCTTTCGGTAGACGTTCGCAAACCGTGTCGACGGACCTTTCGAGTCCGGTGAATCGGGGCCGGAAAGCCGAAAGTGCCTCTCCACATGGCATGATCGCTGACATCGAACCCGAACCGACCGACGCGTCCACGGCTCGGAGCATGTCCGGCCATGCCACCCGCCTCCGGGGCGAACTCATCCAGCGGGCTCGTTCGTGGGCAGGCACGGTCGGGGCTCCCTGGTACGAGAGCCTCTCGGGAACTGCTCCCGTGATGATCTTCGAGCCATACCAAACTGCTGCCGGCCCGCGACATGGCAACTTCATCGACGCTTCATATCTCGCTGCCCTGGCAGACGTCCACTGGGCGGTGAGGCTGAACAAGCCGCATCCTCGTCGGGGAGCTCTTCCTCCTGACCGTGGCAGTGCGGCCAAGGAACTCGACTCGTGCACGAGCTCGGACGCTCTCCTGATCAACGTCATGTGCCATCCAGGGAGTGGACCAGCGGTGGCCAAGGTCTTGGGGGCCGACGGGCCGCCCGAACTCGGGATCGGTGGAGCGGTTCCGCTCCGGTCTGGGTCGGGTCTTGTGGCCGATCGGAGTGAGATCGACCTCGGTTTCCGAGGCGATCGTGGCTCTTTGTCGCTGATCGTGGAGGCCAAGCTGACAGAGCGTGACTTCACCAACAAGGAGCGTTCGATTGTCGAGCGGTATGCGGACTTTGCCGCGGTGTTCGAACCGGCTGGCCTGAGGCAGACAGCCGACGAGGTCGGTGACTATCAGCTGATTCGCAATCTGCTGGCTGCCCACTATCACGGCGCCCGGTTCGTACTTCTCTATGACGAGAGGCGGAGCGATCTCCTTGAGCGATTCGACCACGTGATCGCGGCAGTCCGCCCGAAGAGTCTCGTGGCCCGGTCCCGAGCCGTCACCTGGCAGGAGCTCTCCGTCGTAGGCGAAGCCGAGCTGCGCGAGTTCCTCGAGCAGAAGTACGGGATCGGCAGTTAGCGCCACTGGTCGTCACTCACACGAGACGCTGGTACGGGTCCTGGCTCTGCTTGGTTGCAGTCGAGCTGACGTGGTGAGGGTACTCCGCGCTGATCAAGTCGACCTTTGCGCTGCGAGGTCGAGGATGGTTGCGGCGAGGTGCCTGGTGGGGTCATCAGCGGCAGGTCCCGGCGTATTGTGGGGTGTCTGTTCTTGTGCTCGAATCGCTGCTGCTACGGCGTCTATTGGGAACCATGGTGGGACTTCCGTGTACTTGTACCCAATGCCGAGGATGCGGTGGAAATCACGAGAGTCACGCTGCTCGAAAACATCGGCGCAACCCAATAGAACGTAAGCCAGCGAATATGGGTTGGATACCGCGTGTGCAACCCATCGGTTGACCACGTCGTTGCCGAGTTCCGACGCGGCCATATCTAGCAAGCTCCTCACATGGACTGTGTTTGCCGCCCACGTTGTGGTGCTGGTCCAGTCGGCCTCGGACAGGCGGGTGACAGCGCAAGATCTCGCCGCTTCTGCGAGAGCCGCCTTGTCGTTCTCGAGCGCGGCGATCGCGATCTGTCTCGCGAGGTGAACCCCAGCGGCGAGCGGCTCAATCGAGATACATGAATCGATCGCGGCAGCCCATACCGTTTCGTCGGCGTTCTTGATGGTCGCCGCAGCGAGAGCTGTCGTGGCGTCCAGCCCACGACTCAGATGGCTGACGATTGGTGGGAGTGACGCGGCGAAGGCGAGCGAGTCGCTGAGGGCGGCAAACAGATCGAGGTCAGGCTCCAGGTGGTCCACACGAGCGTGTGGTCGAGCTCGCTCCAGCATTTCGTCGTGGGTTCGAAGCTGGTATTCGAACTCGGATTCGGCCGGTTCGCTAGCCGGTTGGGGCTCAGGCGGCACCGGGACGGTTGTGTCGCCCTTCCATCGTTGTACGAGGTCCCTAAGGGCGCGCTCGAGTCCGGCAATTGCGTCCTCGAAGGTGCTGTCATCGGCAAACGGTGGCGGTTCGGGCCAACGCGTGGCGGCCTTATCGACTGCGCTGACCGCCATGGTGAGCTGTGAGAGCCAAGGACTTAGCTCGGCACGCTCGGTGATTGCGGCGGCGATCAGGGCTCGGAGCTCGTCCACGGGTCCTGCAACCACCTGACCCGCCCGGGCTAGAGCCTCCAACACCCGCGAGCGATGAGCATCCGCTTCGAGTCGGGACGGCTCAGCCGTGAGCCGTTCCCCGTCTGCGCCGTACACGAACATCATGGCGTTGACCCTGTCCCATGTGCCACGCCATGCGTCGATCTCTTCGGCGGCCTCGGAGCGGGCTCGACGTGCAACAGCGACAATGGTCCCGACGACTCGCGCGAGTTCCACACGTAGTGCGGTGTGGACTTGCTCTCCCCCGAAGGAGACCGATGCGACCTCGCCTGCTTCGTCGTCAGTAAGGGGCCAGTTGCGCTGTATCCGCCGATACTCGTTGAGTTGGCCGGCCTTCCACTCGCGCAACAACTCGGCAGGATAAGTTTCCTCAAATGCCGGGTTGTCCACCTCGTAGGAGTGGTCAATGCACAGCAACAGCAGGTTCGTCACTGCGCGGTTCGCCTCAAGGTCCATCTCGACCCATCGTGGCCCGTTGCGCCGTCGACCATGAATGTGAGCGACACGGCTATTGAGGATCAGGTCCCCGCTTTCGTCGTGAATCCTGTACAGCGGCCTGTTGCAGTTCGGCTCAGCGCACCGGAACGCAGAGCCATACAGCTGCTTGACGGTCGCGACCGTGGGTTCGGGATATTCGTCCACCCCGACCAGTCTTCCATAGTGCTGCGATTCGATCGCCTTAGTAGGCCCCAGCAGCGACGCGAGCCCAAAAGGCACGAAAGGTTCGACAGCCGAACAGATCGTTCAGAACGAGTTGAGTGTCTCGATAGCGGCTGTCTGTGCGCCTCGTCGACCGAGTTCCGCGGTGAGCGCCTGTACTCCCGACGGTCGTGCATGCGGGAGATGGGTGCACTCATCGTCGAGGTCTGCGGGTTGGACGAGGTGGAGGACGTTGGCATCCGTTCCTCGGCTCATAGCGACGTAGACCCATTCGCGAACGGTGCTGCCGGTGGTGACCGCGTGGGCGATGCGGGCGGTGGTGCCTTGGGCTTTGTGCCCGGTGATGGCATAGCCGTAATCGAGATGGCCGTCGGCGAGATACCAGGAGGGAAGGTTTCGGACTTCCTGGTCCCGGTCGAGCCTGATGGTCAGTGTCTGTCTGTCGGGGTCGACTGTGGTGATGGTGGCGAGGTCGCCGTTGAGGACACCGAGGCGGGGTCGGTTCTTCAGGCAGACCACCCGGTCTCCGGCCCGGTATTCGCGTCCGGGCGCCGTAGCCGCTGGTCCGAGTAGCGATCCTGTATCGGCGAGGGCTTCTCTGGCGAGCTTGTTCAGCGCCTGGACGGTTCGGTTCTGGTGAGCCATCAGCAACACCTGCGAGACGTCGCCAAGCCTGGCGACATCCTTGTGCCAGTGGGCGACCGCGCCTCGGATGGCTTCGATCGGGGAGGTGGCCATGTTGATCCGGCCGCGCTGCTTGTACATGGCGAGAGCCCGGGTGACCGATCCTTGGCGTAGTTCGCCGAGTGCGGCTCGTTCCCATGGTTCTTGTTGGCGTACGTTCTCGGTCAGGTCGACAGCGGGGAGTCTGGCGGCGAGCGCTCGGAACAGGCCGCCGGCTTCGAGTTCGGCGAGTTGGTGGTGGTCGCCGATCAGAATCATCTTCCCGTTGGCCTGATGGACGAGGTCGGAGACCTGGGCGAGTTGACGTGTGCCTACCATTCCGGCCTCGTCGACCACCAGGATCACTCCTTCCGGCGGGCCGCCTTGGTCTCGTGCTTCTCCTAAGAGCCGGGTCAGAGTGGTGGAGGGGATTCCGGTGGTGGTTTCGAAGCCGGTGGCGGCTTTGGCGGCCACTGCCGTCCCGTAGATCGGTGCCCCGCTCGATTCGGCGAGCTGACGGATGATCGAGAGTGCAGTCGACTTGCCGGTGCCTGCGGCGCCGACGCCGATTTCGACACGGTTTCCCGAGGTGGCGAACTGAGCAACGAGGCGTCGCTGACCTTCAGTCAGCTCGTCGCAGTCGGCAAGCGCTTTCGCCACATCGGCGAGCGTGACTTTCCATCCGTTGCCGGCGATTCCTTCGATGGCTCTGTTGATGATGCGTTGTTCGGTGGCGAGGAGTTCAGCGGTGGTGTAGCGATGCTCGGGGACCAGGACCGGATTGGGTGTTGACTCGCCGGCCGAGGGCAGGACCGCGTCGAGGTCCCCGCCTTGGTCGCGGTTCGGTCGCCGTTGATGATCGGCACCACGTCCGGTCGGCGGAGGAAGGTGTCGGCGAGAGTCTCGACCTGCTGGCGGGTGGCACCTTCGGGGAAGGCTGCGGCGACAGTCGCCAAGGCGTCGGCCCGACCGAAAGTCGACATCTCCTTGGTGACCCCACGCTCGGAACCGAGTTCAGAAAACAAGTCGTCAGGCTCTGGGATCGTGACCGTATTGCTGCGATGGAGCATCGCGTCGATGGTGCGTTGGGTCAGCCCGACAGTTGCTGCGCGTTCCAGCCACTCAACTCTCAGTTCGTCTAGCGACTGCTCTCGCTCCTTGGGCGCTCTGGTCGCGAGGGCGACGAGCTCGTTGTTGGCCGGCGTGTCCTCAACATCGTGGACAGACCGCCACTCATCGATCTGTCGTCGACGTCGGGAGAACTCCATTATCTGGTCCCGGGTGAACCCTTCGACATCGGCTATCCCCTTTTCGACCGGCTGCCAGCGCACCCCAACCCGTTCGGTGAGCCGCTTGCGGAGTTCGGCCTCGTGGATGCACCCAGCGGCGAGCTTGTGTCGGTACAGGTAGCGGCCATCGAGGGTCCGCCAGGTGCCGTCAACTCCTCTGACACGGTTAGCGACGACTAGGTGGGTGTGGAGTTGAGGATCCGATTCGCGACTCGTGAACTCGGTGAACCAGGCGGCCATATACCCCTCGGTCTTGATCGGCCAAGTCTCTACGCGCACCTTCGGCCGTCCCTGCTCGTCCAGAACCGGCTGCCCGTCTTCGTAGAGCACAAGGACGATGCCGGCCGATTCGATAGCGACGTCGGTTCCGGCACCGATGGCGATACCGACGTCCGCCTGGGCGGGGCTGGTCCTCGCCCCCGCCGCCGCGGCAGTACTCATGAGTGTCTCGACTGTGGTCGTGGCCATCAACGCTCAGTTGCTGCGGCGTCTCGAACTGCGCCATGTATGAAGGTCCCGGTCCTGATCTTCGCTGTGATGGCCGTGGGGACGGGATGCACCGCTACATCGGCGACCACGATCCCGGTTCAGGACCCGGATCTGGTGGCCAGCGGCGAGCAGCTTTACGCGGCCAACTGTGCCGAATGCCACGGCGCCGACCTAAGATGCACAGGCAAAGGACCATCACACCTCTCCGAGGTGTACGAGCCTGGCCACCACGGCGCCGTCCAAGCCGGCGTCCGGGCTCATTAATGGTCCTTCGCTGACATGCACCCATCGAAGGGCCATCCCCCGAAGACGTCGAAGCCATCATCGCGTTCGTCCGAGAACAGCAGCGCACCCAAGGCTTCGAGACGTATCCACCCTAAGTCAGACCGCCGAAGATTCAGCGCTTGGGTCGCCTTCCGGAGAGTGTCAGCAGGTCCAACCGAGAACCGTCCACGGAGGATGGAGGGCGCCGTCTCGAGAGGGCTCGCGCCGTCTCAAGAGGACTCGCCCGCTACGGCAATCACGCCCAACGCCCGGCTTGAAGGGAGGGTCTACTCAGAGTGGTGTCTTGTTGCGATGGCCTGGCGAAACTGCGGTCGAGAGGGTGACGGTTATGCCGGAGCCAGTGGACTAGGTCCACCGAAAATTGCCACCATTCCACCTACGGGGTGCGAACGACGGACCTTCTAAGATCGCTGTCGTGACTCGGACGCCCCTTGAGGATGGGTCCCGCGGATGGGTGGTCCGCTGGAAGACCTTCGACCGTCCTGACGAGACGCGGCATTTCGCAAATGGCATTGGGGTCTATGTCGATATCGGCTCGCTGGCGATTGGGCGTGCAGTTCTGGAGCCGGGCTGGCGCTGGTCAACCGACCTCAAGACGTCGGTCGAAACCGAGCTATGTGAGCTCCACCACCTACACGTGCTGGTCGCCGGCCGCATGGCTTTTCGGATGGCCGACGGCGCGGTTCATGAGTTCGCGCCCAACGACGTCATGGACATCCCTCCTGGCCACGATGCATGGGTGATTGGTAGGGATCCGGTCGTCCTCCTCGACGTGTCAGGCAACATTTCAGACTTCGGTCTCCCCATCTCTCGTGCGCGAGCCGTGGCAACCATGCTCATGACCGACATTGTCGGGTCCACGACGACGGCCTCCCGGCTCGGCGACGCGGTATGGAAACAGCGCCTGGCCGAACACAACAGCGTCATCCGCCGCCAGCTCGAACGGTTCCATGGTCGTGAGATCGTCACCACGGGTGACGGCTTCCTGGCGATCTTCGACAGCTCCGAGGCAGCCTTGCTCTGTGCGCTTGCGGCCGCCGACGCTACCCGTGAACTAGGAATCGAGATTCGAGCAGGTGTCCATACCGGCGAGATCGAAATCCTGCCGGACGATGTGCGGGGGATCGCGGTACACGCGACGGCCCGCATCATGGCGGCTGCCCGACCAACAGAGGTTATAGCTTCGGCCGTCACCCGGGCCCTGGCTGAAGGGTCCGGCTTCGAGTTCGAGGACCGGGGATCTCACGAACTCAAGGGCCTCGAGAAGCCGATTGTCCTGTTTGCAGTCTCGCGGCTCGCGAATAAGTAGGGAAACTCCCCGGCGTAGCCAGTCCGGGACTGTGCGTGCCGAGGACCCTGATCTGACCGGGTCCAAGAAGCTCGTCCCCGCAGCCGTCATTTAGGCTGGGCGGTCCATGCCGTTCGCATACGACGATTCTGAATCCGGAGAGCGGCAGGGTCCAAGAAGCCGCGCGGTGCTCTTCAGTGCTCCCGTCCTCGGTTGGGCTCTCTACGACTTCGCCAACACGATCTTTTCGTACGTCGTGGTCACCCGCTACTTCACAGAATGGATCGTCATCGATAAAGGGCAGCCAGACGTGGTGATCGGTGTGATGACGGTCTGCGTTTCAGCGGCGCTCCTCGTCGCCCTGCCATGGTTCGGCGTTCTCGCCGATCGCATGGGGCGCCACAAGCCGCTTCTCACTGTCTTCACCCTGGTATGCGTGGCCTCTACGGCCTCGCTTGGGTTGGTCGATGGCGTCTTGCCTGCACTCGTCATCGGCGGTCTGGCGATCTTCGCATATGCCAGCGCCGACGCGCAGTATGAACCGTTGCTGGCAGTCGTTGCACCTCCCGAGGCCCGAAGCCGAGTGTCGGGACTCGGCTCTGGTGTTGGGTACCTGGGGTCATTGGGGGCGCTTCTGGCGGTGGGAGCGTTGGTCGGGGAGAGTGAGAACCAACAGGCTTTTCTGCCCACGGCCCTTCTGTTCCTAGCGCTTGCTCTCCCGTGTCTGCTCCTCGTAAGGGAGACTCGGGCACGTGGAGGCCCTTCCGGAGCCGAAGAGCGTGCACAGGGCCCTCACAACCCTTTTCGTCAGTTGGTCGTCAGCGTGCGCCGGGCGTGGGGACGTCCATACGGGCGGTTTCTGCTTGCCCGTTTTCTCTACGTCGACGCACTGGCGACCATGGTTGCGTTCGTCAGTGTGTTCGCCCGACGGACAGGTTCATTCTCCGGGAATCAGATCAGCATCCTGTTGGGACTCGCCACGATCTCTGCGGTTGTCGGGGCACTTCTCGCCGGAGGGTTGATGGAGAGGTTCGGTCCCAAGCATGTCCTGATTGGGACGCTGCTGGGCGGGGCTGTCGCCTTGTTCGTCGTGGGGATCACTGGCGTTCCGGTGCTGTTGTGGGTGGCGGCGCCGGTAGTAGGAGCCGCGATAGGGAGCGTCACCGCCTCCGACCGTGTTTATGTGCTGCGCCTCACGGAGCCAGAGCGCCGGGGAGAGGTATTCGGGCTTTACGCCCTGGTAGGAAGAGTTTCCAGTGGATTTGGGGCATTGATCCTCTGGGGAGGCACCGTGGCGCTGTTGACCGACGTATTGGACGTTGCCAGTCCGTACGACGCAAGCCGGGTTGCCGTGTGCGTCTTGGCTATCGCGGCCCTTGGCGGTCTATTCATACTTCGCCCCCTCCCCGAACAGCGGGAGCCGAGAACCGAGACGCAGACTGCTCGCTGATCGGCGTGGCAACGGGGACACCTCGTTCTCCATGAGGTCGGCTATCAACCCGCGCAACGTTTCGTGAGCTCCACACGAAACGCGTCTTCAGTCCTTCGAGGCGTGTTTCGACTTCGCCAGGTGATCGAGTCGTTTCAGGAGTTCTTGAGAAGCGTCGCCAACTCCGCTCTTCGAAGCCGATGCGCAGGATGTCGTCCTATGGCAACCGACTATCAGCGGGGTGGCGTTGGCGAAGGCAAGAGTCGGCGTACGTATGTCGCGTCAGAAGGCGCAAGAACTACTTGATGGCGTGTTGTCACGCGCTGATGAGGTGAATGCAACCGATGTGTACCCGGAGGGGCCGCCATCACCATGTTGAGGAAGATGGTCTGATGCTCGGCCAGCTCGGTGATGCTGACGCGGTCAAAGAAGTGCCCGAGCTTCGTCCTGGAGCACATCCTCGTAGACGCCCTGGATCACCTGGGCTGTCTTCATCAGCCCGTACTTGTCGAGAAGAGTCACAGCGCTAGCCACCTCCGACCAACCAGACGGCAACCTCGTCTGCGCCTTCGACTCTCCAGCTCTAACGTTGTGGCATCAAAGCAAACACCGGTCAAGGCTGTTGAGGGTGGGGCAGCTCACCGTCGGGCTTCGTCCGTCATCCCCGAGATGGGCCCCGAGGCTCTGGGAACGTCAAGTGCGTGGAGGAGAGCCGTACCGCAATAGATTGTGCATGAAGCAGAGCCGTCTCGCAATAGTCTAGGCAAGAGGAGGGAGCCGCGGGGTTGGCAGAGTGCTGTAGCTTGGAGTTCGAGATTCTCTGTACGGCCTCCGATGATTGTCACCGCTCATGGATGGGATGAAAGAGTTACTCGCCAGGTTGGACTTGCATCACGGGCCCGGATTTGGGGATCACGGTTCGCGGGTTGCCACGCTGTCCATGGCCCTGGGCCAGAATCTGGGATTGAGGGAATCCCAATGCCAGCGACTTTGGCTGGCTGCTCTTGTCCATGATGTTGGAAAGACACGGGTCGATCACGCCATTCTTGACAAGAGATCGGCCCTTGCACCCGACGAGCTTGCCGAGGTACGCAAGCATCCGGACCTGGGTTACCAGCACCTTGTCGATTCTGTTCACAAAGATGTTGCTGAGGCGGTGCTCTGTCACCACGAGTGGTGGGACGGCAATGGCTATCCATCCGGTGTGAGTAGGAACCAGATTCCTCTGTTCGCAAGGATCATCTTCGTCGCCGATGCATTTGACGTCATGACCAGCCCGAGGCCATACCAGACGCGCATGGAGGCTACGGATGCAGGAGAGGAGTTGTCCCGTTCTGCTGGGCGACAGTTCGATCCCACAGTAGTTGGTGCCTTTGCGTCACTTGGCAGTGACCTGTGGGAAGGGCCACCGCCTGCCTAGCGCTAGCGGTTCGGCACCGCACCTACGCCGAATCGGGTGTTGGTGTTCGACAGCCTCATCTCCCCCTTGCGGTCAATCAGGGACATCAAGGGGCGCGGGTGCGCAGTCGATAACAGAATGCAATGGCTACCTCCGTCGTGCAGCGCGCCCAAGTCGGGAAGAAGCGGCCCGACCGGGTCAGCCGAGCCATTGTGGTCGTCTCGGCAGCGGGTACCTCCGCAGCAGCATCTGGTCTCCTGTTCTCCGGGCGGTTCGACGGGCAACCGAATGTGCGGATGTTCGGAGTGCTGGCTTTAGCGATTGCTGCATGGTGCGCGTGGCAATTGTGGACCGACCGTCGTCAAGCGATCGCAGTCATGGCGGTAATTGCGGCCTCGATCGGTGTCATGGGAGTTTTCACCGACTTCAGTTTCCAATTGGCAATATCGACGATCTTGGTGCTGTATGCCGGTGTTGGTGCGGTGTTGATTCCAGACACCCGGCGTTTCTGGCTCTTCACACTATTCGTCGGAGCCGCTGGCGGCTTTCATATATTTGCTAACAGTCTCGGCTTAGGTGCAAATGAGGGGGATGGCGAGCTCGGCAACATGGCCATTCAAGGAATCGTCTTCTGGACGGCGGCCGGGATCTTCCGCAGAATCCGCGATCAGATAGTCACCCAAGAACAAGTCTATCGGTCCAAAGACAAGTTCCTTGCTCGTGTCGGGCACGAACTGCGTACACCACTCACGGCCGTGCTGGCTTATGCCGAAATAATCCTCGAAGATGAGGCCACACCCGAGATGACACGAGACTGGGCTGCGGTGATAGCCGATGAGGCGAAGGAAATGTCAGGCATCATCGATGACTTCACCGTTGTGTCGCGAGTGGCAAACCAGATGCTCACTCTCTCGCCCACGACCTTTCCGCTGGTGCGCGAGATTCACAAGACGCTCTCCAGGATTCGTCCCAATCGTATCAAGCCCACGGTCACCGGATCGGAAGAGATCTACGTCCATGCCGACCCTGACCGGTTACGTCAGATCCTTCGGAGTCTGATCACCAACGCTGTCCAACATGCCAACTCAGCCGTCCAAGTCGCGGCTGGCAGCCATGGAGATACCACATGGATAACAGTGACAGACGATGGACCAGGACTGCCTCCTCGGGTTAGGTCTCTCTTCGAAGCGTCGTGGCAACCACACTCCGAACCGGGCCAGCCAGAACACCTCGGACGGGGTCTCATCGTCGCACTCGAACTGGCCAACGCGATGAACCTCGATCTCAGCTATTCCCGGCAAACAAGTATGT
>Ga0299914_10002502_pt1 | contig 12674 bp, 10 predicted proteins | sample RVTome_10_FD_201361 | JGI IMG/M metagenome (GOLD analysis project Ga0299914, IMG submission 201361) | Soil microbial communities from uranium-contaminated site in the Upper Colorado River Basin, Wyoming, United States - RVT153D57 (version 2) ...
GTGCCGCGACCCACGACGTCTCCATCGTTGCGCCATGGTCCACCGCGACCGGCCAGTCCGTCCCGAGCCCGGTGCCGAGGGCCGCGTTGAGCTCCAGGTAACACAGCCCCATCGCGCGCAACCCGATGTCCTCGGCTTCGACCTCCGCGCAGACCCGTTTGATCAGGTGGTTCAGGTCAAGCGGACCGTGACCCGTGTGGATGACCGCGAGTTTCACGCCGTGGTGGGGCAGCTGTCGCAGCGTCTGGCGGAGCGAGTCCGCGACCAGCGAGGGTTCGTAGCTGAACGACCAGGGCAGGGCGAGGGTGCCGAGGGTGACGTACGACCATGGCAGCACGACACCGCCCAGCTGCCGGGCCGCGGCAACGAGCAGGCCGTGCCCGGTGATGCCGTCCGTTCCCGTCGGGAGATGGTCGGCGTGGTACTCGAGCGCACCGAGGGGGATCCACGCGACCGGAGCGCGTCCCATGGCCGCTGTGATCTCCGCCGGCCGCAGGCGGTCCAGGCGGACCTCGGGACTGGACACGACGCCCTCCACGATCAGTCGATCAGGAAGCCGCCGTTGATGTCGGTCACCTCGCCGGTGATGTAGCCGGCGTGCTCCGATGCGAGGAAGGCGACGAGCGACGCCACCTCGTCGACGGTCCCGAACCGCCCGACCGGAATGCGGCTGACGAGGTCGCGCGTGTTGGCGATCATCGGCGTGTCGATGAGCGCGGGGGCGAGAGCATTTGCGGTGATCCCGTGCCTGGCGTACTCGTTGGCGATCGACTTCATGAGGGTCATGACGCCCGCCTTCGACGCCGCATAGGCCGCGACCGACCGCGCCCCGCCGGCCTTGCCGGCGCTCGAGCCGATCCCGATGATGCGCCCGTAGCCTGCCTCGCGCATCGCGGGCAGGGCCCGCCGCGCGCAGAGGAACGCCCCGGTCAGGTTGATGGCCATCGTCCTGTCCCATAGTTCGCGTGTCAGTTCCTCGAACGGGACGATCGGGTAGATGCCGGCATTGAGGACCAGGACGGAGACGCGTCCGAGGTCCTGCTCCACCCGCGAGAACGCGGCCTCAACGGCTGCCTCGTCGCTCACGTCGCACGCAATCCCGGCGATCCCGTCATGGGACGGCGCTTCCAGGTCCAACGCGGCCACGTGCGCGCCGTTCCCGGCCAGGACCTCCGCGATCCGCTGACCGATCCCCCGCCCGGCGCCGGTCACGACGGCGACGCGGCCGGCGAGTCCCTCGACCTGGATCATGCGCGACGCTCCTCCCTTGAAGGCCGCGCAGGCGGCGCGGGCTGGTGACGTTTCCAGAACCCCGCTAGCATAGGTCATTGCGCGCCGCCGCGAGCGACGACGGACGCGTTTCCGGGCGGCGCGGCAGGAAGGGCGGCATGCAGGTCGGCATCGACAGCTATTCGTACCACCGTCGATTCGGTGAGCAACGCCCGGGCGAGGCCCCGTCACGCCACATTGCATGGCCGCTGGAGGCGGCGCCGGTTCTCGAGCATGCCCGTTCGACGGGCGCCGACGTGGTCTTCCTCGAGACCTGCTACCTGCCAGAGCCGGAAGAGATCGACCCGGCTGCCATTGTCCGCGAGGCAGGTGCCGTCGGGGTCGGGTTCTCATGGGGCCATCCATGGCCGAGCGGCCGCTATCACGGGCTCGACGGCGGGAGATCGCCAGGAGCGGAGCTCGAGCTGTGGCGCTGGATCGACGCGACCGCCGCACTGGGCCAGGACCTCCTGCGGATTACGGCCGGCAGCCCGGCATCTCGTGGCGACGAGCCGGCCGAGGACCTCATCGCCCGGCTTGTCGAACCCGTCCGTCGCGCGGCGGATCGAGCGGCAACTGTCGGCGTCCGGCTGGCGATCGAGAATCACGGCGACCTGCGCGCCGCCGACCTCCTCGAGCTGCTCGACCGCGCCGATCGCCCAAACCTCGGCGTGTGTCTCGACAACGTCAATCTCGTGCGCGTCGGCGACGACATGGCCGAGGGGACCCGAGCCCTCGCCCCGCACACCCTGCTTGTCCAGCTCAAGGACCATCGGGCGGGCGATCCCACTGTTGCGGGCGGCCCCGCCTGCACCGCGCTCGGCGAGGGCGTCGCGGATCTCGACGGTCTCATTGCCATCCTCGCGGAAGCCGGCTTTGACGGTCCGGTCTGCGTCGAGTTGGCCTCACTGGGACCGGACGACGTCGACGAGCTGGCGATGATCGAGCGCAGCGTCGCGTGGCTGCGCGCACACCTCACCTGATCGCGCGGCCAACCCCGCGGGTCTCGAGTCGCGTTGGCAAGACGGTCCGAACGGGTGGCGCCCGATTGCCATCGATTCGTCGGAACAACAGCTCCGCGCCGCGTAGTCCAAGCTCTCGATTGTCATACGTGACGATCGTGAACCGTCGAGGCATCAGGGCCGAGGACTCGAAATCGTCAAAACCGACCACCTCGGCCTCGGTGTCGCGCCTGATCAACTCGGTCAAGGTTCCGATCGTGATCCGGTTGTTTCCACAGAAGAACGCCGTTGGCGGGTGATCGTCGTCGAGCATCGCGGCGACGGCCTGTGCCGCGAGGTCCGGGTCGTGGAGGCCGCTGCGGATGAGCCGCTCGTCGAGGGAAACGGTCGACGCCGCGAACGCGTGGCGAACGCCTTCAAGTCGCTCCCGGGCCGTGTAGATCCTCGGAGAGTCGACGAGGACTCCGATGCGCTCATGCCCGAGGCCGATCAGGTGCTCGATCGCGGAGCGCGCTCCCCCGCGGTTGTCAATGAGGACGGTGTCCGCGGCAAGGCCAACCGGCGGGCGATCGAGGAAGACGGCCGGGGTTCCCATCTCGATCTCGGTCCGCAGGTACGAGTGGTCGGACCCGGCCGGAACCACGAGCAGTCCGTCAACGCGACGCTGGCAGAGCTCCAGGATGAGCTTCTGCTCCTGCTCGGGGTTTTCCTCGAGGGAGGACGTCAGGAGCAGTGACTCGCGCTCGCGGGCGACCTGTGCAACCGCGCTGGCGATCGTCGAATAGAACGCGTTGGCCAGGTCCTCGATGATCAATGCGATCGTCGATGTCGAGCGGCCGGCACGCAGGCTCGACGCGACGTCATTCCGCCGGTAACCCAGCCGGACGATGGCTCGCGAGACACGATCTGCCAGCTCAGGGTCGACGTTCGTGGCACCGTTCACCACCCGCGACACAGTCTTGAGACTGACCGCGGCCTCGGCCGCCACGTCCTTCATCGTCGGCCGGGGCCGCTGCTGGCTGAGCGGTCGTGACGCGAACGGATAACGTTGTCCCGATTTCGCCTCGACCATGCCCTGACGATACCAGACGCGCGCGGAATCGATTGCACAACCGTTTGCATCCCGCCGCCACCTCCCCTATCATGAGCCCGTTGATACAACGTTGTCTCACTCTCGGTCCGCCAGCGAACCTGCGGTCCGGGGGCCTGGCGGCGGATGTCGATGGCAGCCGAAGCGCGGAAGCTCGGCTCTTGGAAAGGAGTGCATCGTGCTCGATCCCACCCGTCCGAGGGACGCCGCCGGCTCCGTGACGCGCCGGCTCATCGTCACCATGGTGATCCTGGCCCTGGCCGTCGTCGCCTGCGGCGGCGAGACCGGCAGCCCGGCGCCGTCCGTCGCCGCAACAGCCGCGCCGGCCACCGGCGTCGCACCGTCGGCAACCGCGGCCGGTCTGTCCGGCTCGGTCGAGTTCTTCGGCTGGGATGTCGCCGACCTCTCGAGCGGGCTCGGAAAAGGGTTCGAGGCGGCGCGTATCGCCTTCACGGACCAGAACCCGGACCTCGATGTCACGTTCGAGGCTGTGCCGTTCGGAGACTTCATCTCCGCGGCGACCACCCGGGCGCGTGCCGGTGAACTCGGGGACATCGTCGAGATGCTCCCGGGTCTCAACCACGAGCCGGTGTTCGCCGCATTGGCCCCCACCACCCGGGACGACTGGGGCGACCTCGGACAGGAGCTGTCCGGGTGGGGTGGCGGGGTGATCGACCCAGGGAGCCCCGACACCTTCGCAGGTGTCCCGATCGGCGGGCAGGGCGTGATCTGGTACTACAACAAGGCGCTCTTCGAGCAGGCCGGCCTCGACCCTGAGACACCACCGACCACGTGGGCGGAGTTCACCGCCGCTGCCGACGCGCTCGTGGCCGCCGATATCACGCCGGTCGCCGCCTCCGGCACCGACTCGTTCCTCGCCTGGTGGGCGTGGTCGTCCTTCTCGCCGCAGTACTTCCCGGACCCTGCGGACATCCTCGCCGTCCGTTCCGGGGACATTCCACTGACCGACCCACGGGTACTGCAATCGCTCCAGCCCGTCGCCGAGATGTTCGAGAAGGGGTACTGGAACAGCGACTATGCTGACAAGGCCTTTACGGACATGGAGTCGGCGTTCATCAACGGGGACGTGGCCATGATCCCGGGCATCATTACCTCGATCGTCAACTGGGCAGTCTGGGACGACCAGATGGGCCCCGATGCGTATGGCGTGTTCGGAGCCCCCCAGCGCGACGACGCCGTCGGAGATGGCCAGTTCTTCAACCCGACCCTGATCTATGGAGTCAACGCGACGTCCGAGAACCCGGACGCCGCACGAGCGTTCATCGCGTACCTGGCGTCGAGGGAAGGGCAGGAGATCCTGCTGAAGGAGAGCGGCCAGTTCCCGAACCGCGGCGACATCGACCTGCAGAGCGTCGTGGGCAGCCCCGGCGCTGCTGCGATCCAGTCCGTCATCGACACGCGCGGTGCGTCGGACGTGATCCAGAACCAGTTCTCGGCTGCCGCCCAGGGCGAGGCGTTCCAGAAGCTGACCCAGGCCATCGTCACCGGTGAACTGGAGCAGTTCCTCGCCGATCTCCAGGCCCAGCAGTAGTCCCACGCTTCGGGACCATCCCGTGGCACAACCGTCAGGGCCGGCCGCTCCTCCTCCGGGCGGTCGGCTCGGCGGCGCCCTGGGCCGGCGCCGCCACGGCGGGTGGGATGGCCTCCTGTTTGTCGTTCCGCTCGCAGCGATGCTCCTGCTCTTCGTCTACGCTCCGATGGCTCGCCTGGGCTACTACGCATTCACGGAGTACAACGGCCTTCGGCCGCCTGAGTGGGTGGGACTCGAGAACTTTCGCTTCCTTGCGGGGTGGGAGGACTTCCGACGGGCGGTTGTCAACACGGTCATGCTCGCGGGGGGCCTGTTCGTCTGGGTGACCCTGCCGTTCCTCCTGGCGGTGATCGTCTTCGGCCGGCGCAGCGCCAACCTGGTCCGCGCGATTCTCTTCCTACCGGCGCTCCTGCCACCACTCATCGTTGGACGGGCGTTTCGTCTCGTCCTCGCGGAGCAGGGACCGATCAACGAAGGGTTGCGTAGCCTCGGGCTCAACGATCTCGCCCAGCCCTGGATCTCCTCGGAGATCTGGGTCATCCCGTCACTTGTCGCGGTCATCGCGTGGGCCACGATGGGTACCGGCGTGCTCCTGTACTCGGCCGGCCTGGCCGCCCTCTCGCGGGACTACGTCGAGGCGGCGTTGGTCGACGGCGCTCGCTGGCACCAGCTCGTCTACTACATCTACCGGCCGGCATTGGCCCCGGTTACCCGATTCTGGCTGCTGCTGCTGACGATCGGCACGGTCACGTCGTTCTTCCCGTGGATCCTCGGACTCACCCAGGGCGGCCCCGGCATCGCATCGACAACGCTCGACTACCAGGTCTACAGGTCCGGTGTCCAGACGAGCCGACTCGGACTGGCATCGGCGATAGCCGTCATCGGCGTGCTCGTCGTCATTGCCCTGCTGTCCGCGCAGTTCCTCGTGCGTCGCCTGCGCCGGGCGGACGAGTGGTGAGCCCGCGATGAGGGAGACTGCGCTCCAGCGCTGGTCGGCACGCGCCGTCATGGCCGTCGCAGTGACCGCGGTCCTGTTCCCGTTGTTCTGGGTGGTCCGCGTTGCCACCAAGACCGAGGACGCGTTCATCCGCGAACCCTCCGGCGTCGGCGGCGAGATCACGCTGGCGAACTTCGCGGCGGCATGGGACGCGGTCAACCTGGGTGGCGCGATCGTGGACTCGCTGTCGATCACGATTCCCGGCGCACTACTGTCAACGGTGCTCGGGACGCTCGCGGGTTACGCGTTTGCAAAGCTGCGTCTTCCGGTCCGACGCGTGCTCCTCGGGCTCGCCGTCGGCGGCCTGACCATACCGGTCGCGGCACTCGTCATCCCGCAGTTCGACCAGGCGCTCGCGTTCGGGTACCTCAACACACGACTGGGGCTCATCGTCGTCTACGGCGCCTTCTTCGCCAGCTGGACGAGCCTGTTCTTCTACAGCTACTTCCGCGATCTTCCCGGCGACCTGCTCGAGGCTGCCGCACTCGACGGTGCAACCGCCGGTCAGGCGTTCCGGTCGATCGCCTTGCCCCTCGCGGCGCCCGCCATCGCCGTCGGATTCGTGCTCAACGTGTTCCTGCAGTGGAGCGAGCTGCTGCTCGGACTGATCATGCTGCCCGGCGGCGACATCCGTACCGCGATGACCGCGATAGCTTCGTTCTCGACGCAATTCCGGACCGGCGGGCCATTGACGGCAGCCGCAACGATCATCGTTGCCCTGCCAATCTTCCTGATGTTCCTCGGGGCCCAGCGCTGGCTCAAGACGGAGATCTTCGGCGGTTCGTTGAAGGGATGATCCAGGACCTGCTTGACCACTCGATGGCACGCCCTGACTGGGAGGTCCTGCCGGCCTCGCCGGTCCGGGTCTTCGGTCGCGCCGTGTGGCGGTCCGGCCCGGCGGGCGCGGACTGGCGCCTGGTCCACGGTCGTGGCGTCCAGGGCGTCGCCGGGCCTGTCCGCCTGGAACGGATCGGGATCCGCCGCGGCATCGGCTATCACAAGTGCGCGAGTGTCCAGGAATACGACGCCCCGGCGAGCGTCCGACTGCTGGTGCATCGCGACGGCGCACTCGACGAGGTCGGCGCGTGGGAGCTGGACGCCGAGCCCGGCCCGGACGAGATCCGGTGGTTTGAGGCACCCGTCGAGAGCGAGCTGCTCTTTGCGCTGATCGAGCGATCCTTCACCGACGACGGGTGGCCGTCCTGGAACATCGCCCGAACAGGGATCATCCTCGATGGCGAAGCAACTGTCCCGTGGCAGCGGCCCGAGTTCGCGCTCCTGGAATTGCGTGGCGATGTCTCACGGGTCGCAGCGCCCGGCGTGAGCGCCATTCGCCGTCACGACGAGGTCCGCTTCACGACCGATTCGTACGCGATTGGCTTCCGGTTGCGAAGCCCGACTCTCTCGTACCTCGCGGTCGATGCCGATGGGGCAGGTCGAACGGATCGAAACCTGCTCCAGAGGCCGCGCAACATGGACATCGTCCGCACCGGCATCTATCCGGCCGGCGTCTATCCGGTACTGCGCGATCCGCAGGCGTCGTACCTGGCGCAGGGCCCGAGGCTGACCAGGCTCGACGGGGTCGAGCCTGCGGGTTTCATGGGCTTCGGCGTGCGCGGCTCCGTGACACTCGCCGGGAATCGCGTCATCCACGATCTGGCGCTCGGTTCCACCGGGATCCGCTACCGCGCGGAGTGGATCCTGGGCGCGGCAGGTTTCGAGCTGGTGATCGAGCGGAGCGGTCACGAGCCCTTCGATGCCTGGATCAGCTCCGCTTGGCACGTCGCGACGGACAATCGCATCGCGGCGAGCACCCTCCTCGGCGAGCTGGTTCCGGTGGGTGAAACGGGGCTCATCCGCGGGCCTGCGACCTGGCACTTTCCCGGCCACGGTTCGTTCGTCGTGGAGACCAGCCAGAACGTCCTCTTGCGCTCGGACTCCGTGCGGCCGCTCGACACGAACACGTTCGAGGTCAAGGTCGACGAGACGCCAGGACGAGACGGGGCCTATCGCCTCGAGTCCGGCCGAGGCAGACACCACGTCCGGTTCGAGGCAAGGACGCCGCGCTTTGCCCGGACACGGCCGGAAACTCCACCCGCGATCACCCGATCGCTCGACCGGCACCTGGTCACGGCGCTGACCTTTCGCGCCGACACGGCGACGTTCTCCAACAACGGCGCGTCAATGCACACCGCGGGATCGCTGAACACGGTCGCGGATGTCGTTGCGGCTGCGCCACGTCCGCGCGATGGCGCTGATCCCGTCCGGTTGCTGGCGTGGTCGGTCGAACGCTGGCTGGCCGGGGCGCCGGGTTATGGATCGGGGAATTCGAGTCGCGGCGACTTCTCGATCGCCGACGAGTACCTGATGCTCGCAGCCGACGGGCTCCATGGCGTCGGGCGGCTCCTCCAGCTGGTGGACCAAGACTGGCTGGCCGACAACGAGGAACGAATGGACGCAGCGCTGGACGCGATGCGCGCGCGCGACATCGATGGGGATGGCCTGATCGAGAGCCGCCAGCGGCTTGGCCGAAGCGGGGAGCACCAGTGGAGCACCACCTGGGCGGACGTCGTGTCCTTCGGCTGGAAGGACGCCTGGTCGAACGCCGTTCTGTACGGCGCGCTCAGGTCGATCGCCGCCGGTCTGGTCCGCCTGGATCGTGGGTCGCGCGCCGCGGAGCTCGAGGACTGGGCATCCCGGATCCGCGCAAGCTATAGGCCATCGTTCTTCAATGAAGCCACCGGCTTGATCGCGGGATGGCGCTCGGCGGATGGGGCACTCCACGACCATGGCTATCCGCTGATCAACGGGGACGCCGTGGCGGTAGGCCTCGTCGATGGCGATCTCGCCCGATCGATCATGCGGCGCCTCTGGGCGGCGTTCGAGGAGGTCGGCTATCGGGACTTCGCGAACGGGATCCCGATCAACCTGCAGCCAATCCCCGAGGCAGACCTGGGTGGCGTCGTGTACGGGCTGCCGATCGGCGGGTACCTGCAGGGAGGGGCCACCCACCATCGGACGGGCGGCTTCATTCGCGCCCTGTACCTGGTCGGCATGGCACAGGAGGCGGATCTGGTGTTGGAGGCCCTGGCCTCGACGCTCGCCGATGACTCGGCCTTCGGCGGGATCGGCTCCGGGCTCGACTGGCGCTTCTGGGACGGGACCCCGAGTGGGTACGAGGGCTTGCTCGCGGAGGGGTTCGGGTTCCTCGCAGTCGCGCTCGAGCGGTTCGGGCAGTCGAACGCGTAGCGCCGCGCTGATCCCGGATCGTAGCCAAGGTGTGGGCGCCGCCGGGGAGGAGCTCCGGCGGCGCCCGTGGGAGGACGGAGAGATAGGTGGTGGCGGGGTTATCCCGCGCCCGGCAGGCCGGCGTTCACGACGGGCAGGTCGCGGGCCCCGTGCGCCTTCGACCCGAACGACGTCGGCTTGGTGCGCCCCACGCGCTCGTAGTACTCGGCCGGCACCTGCGTCGGGTCCTTGAACATCTGCCACTGGCACTTCTGGGCGACGCCGACCTCGGTCCGCTGCGGGTCGTACACCGGCGGATCGATGACGCGGACCGGGTATCCGAAACGATCCATCGGCATCTCCTCCATGAGGATGATGCAGTGGGCGCAGTACAGGCAGACACCGGGCGTGTTGTGGTTCCACGTGTGCGGTTCTTCGGTGACGGTCCAGTCGTAGGGAGGCTGCATCCGCGGGGGCGTCCCCTCGATGCTGTCGCCGCGGAGTGTTCGGCCGCCCGAGCCGCACGGGTCGAAGCGGAGGATGAAGCGATCCTCGAGCTCGACGAGCTCCATGTCGCCGGTCCTCTCCGGGCCGACCAGGTGGCCGCGCATCGCCTCGCACGCAACGAGCATGAGGATCTCGAGGGACTCATCCCACGGATACTTGTCGACGTCGAACTTCTCGTAGCGCCAGACGAACAGCGGCAGCAGGACCCGGTCGTACATGTCACGGATGGCGGCCTCGCCGAGCTGCTCCTTGATCAGCGACATGAGTGCATAGGTGTGGTCGACGTCGCGGTCGTGGCACTGGCGCCACGTCTCCTTCATGACGTCGAGCTTCTGCTTCGCGTCCTCGGCTTGCTCGCGATAGGTCGCGGCCGTGAAGTCCTGGACCTCGGACAGGAAGCGGTCCCAGTGGCGGCGGGGATGCCACGGGCTCCCATCCGGAAGGGCGGCGACGGCGACGGCCTGGTCGTTGCGGTCCTTGATGACGGTGGCGTCGACCCCGCGGTCCCCGAGGAACCCGTTGAGGTCGCCGATCCACTGCCGATACAGGGTGAAGCAGACGTTCGCCTCGTCCACGAAGTAGCTGCCGAGCGTCGCCGCTTCGTCCCATCGGCCGCCGTCGAGGGCCTCGATGATCTTGCGGTACGTGGAGACCTTCTGGTCCTCCCACGGACCCATGCGCACGCGCCGGCCGAGCAGTTCCGTGAAAGCGACCGTGGCCTCGCCCACCCTGACCTCCCTCGCCTGATCACTTGTGCTTGACGATACCGGTACCGTTTGCAGTCCCATCGCGAGGATACCACGCCGCCCGTCCCGGCGGCTGCATCGGGAGGATCCGTGAGCGCTGTCCTGTTTGGCTTCCTGGCCGCCCTGGCCAACGCGGGACAGGCACTCATCAGCAAGGAACTGACGCTGCGTGCTCCGGCGCGCCAGCTGATCGGCGTGCTCTATGTCGGCAACGCCCTGGTCCTGCTCCCGCTGGCTCCGTTCGCGGCCTGGGCCTGGAGTCCGCACATCGTCGTGCTGCACGTCGCCTCGGTCGCGTTCATGGTTCTGACCGCTATCTGCGTCTGGGACCTGCTGGACCACGGCGCCGCATCAGCAACGACCACCGCGACTGCAATGAGCCCCATCCCGGCCACTCTCGCCGCCGCCATCGTCCTGCCGGGCGTCGTCGTTGCCGCACACATCGTCGCGGCCGTCGTCGTGGTGTCAGGCGTACTGCTCGCCCTCGCCGGTGCCTTCAGCGGCCTGGGCCGGTGGGCTCGTTCGTGGCGGATCGTCGGGGCGGCAACGGGGACCGGGGTGCTGACGGTCCTCAGCCGCCTCCTCGGCGACGAGGGCGTGGGAGTGGTCGAGACCTACGTGGTTCGAACCGCCCTCGCCGCCGTCGTGTGCATCGCGCTGTTCCCGCCGCGCGAGGTGGCCGTCTCGGACGTGCCCAGGTTGCTGGGCCGATCCGTCGTGGTGACCGCGTACTTCGTGTGCGTCATTCTCGGCGCCCAGGCGGGCAGCCCGGTCGTCGTCCAGACGTTCGTGGCCACGACGCCACTGTTCGTGCTGGCCGTCGAGTCCTTCCGACGCCGCTCCGCTCCGCCGCGACGGGCTGTCGTCGCAGCCTTCGTCGTCCTGGCGGGGGTGGCCCTCATCCTCCTGGCATGATCGACCTCGTCGCGGGCATGCTGTCGGCGGTCTCCAACGCGATCGGCGGCGAGCTCAGCAAGGGTCTCGCACTCCGGTTCCCGGCGCGCCAGCTCATCGGACCGCTCTTCGCGTTGAACGCGCTGCTCGTGGTGCCCGCGGCGCCATTCGTCGAGTGGACCTGGTCGACCGAGATCGTCGTGCTTCACCTGGTCTCCGTCGGCCTGCTCGTCGCCACCTCGCTCGCGATCTGGGACCTGTACGACCACGGCAGCGCAGCCGCGACGGTGACCGCCCAGTCGATCAGCCCGCTCCCGGCAGCGATGGCCGTGGCGATCCTTCTCCCGGGCATCCTCGAGCCGGCACAGGTCGTTGCCGCGGTCGTGGTCGTGCTGGCGGTCCTGCTCGGACTGTCGAATGCGTTCGGCGTCCTGGGCCGTCGGCGGAGCATGCTGACCGTCCTCGTGGCCTCGATCGGGACCGGCCTCGTGACGGTCATGGGCCGGCTGCTGGCCGACCGCGACGTCGGCGTCGTGGAGGCTTACCTCGTCCGAGCGGGCCTTGCGGCGGTCGTCTGCAGCCTGCTGGTCCCTCCGCGTGACGTGCCGCTCCGGTCGATCCCCGGCATGCTGCCGCGCGCAGCGTTTATCACAGCGCACTTCATCCTCATCCTCATCGGTGTCCAGGACGGCAGCCCGGCCGTCGTCCAGACCGCAGTCGCGACGGCACCGCTGTTCAGCCTCGGCATCGAGACCGTACGGACGAGGAAACGTCCGTCGGGACGGCTCGTCGCGGCAGCCGTCCTCGCCACGATCGGCGTGGCCGTGATCCTGCTCGCGTGACGGCGCCGAAAGAGCGAGCGTTCGCCGCACCCGACGTGCTGCTGGAGACTGTGCGCCCCGGCCGGGGCTGGTACCGTTTGCAGCAACCCCGTCCGGAGGGCCGGACACGCCTGTCCACCGCTGAGGAGGCCCATGACATGGAGCGCGCCTGTTTCTACCTTCGCCTCTTCCCCGGGACCGAGGCCGAGTACGACCGGCGGCATGCCGAGATCTGGCCCGAGCTGACGGAGGAGATCCGCGAGTCCGGCCTGCGCAACATGAGCGGGTTCCGGCGCGGCACGGACGTGTGGTACTACCTGGAGGCCGAACCGGACGCCGCGACCGCCTTCGCGGTCCACGGACCGAAACCGGCGAACCAGCGCTGGAACCACTACTTCCGGGACGTCATCGCCCAGATCACGACGGACGCCGGCGAGCTCATCTGGTACGACGAGATCTTCCATGCTGGCGGACGCGACCAGGACGGGCCCTTCACCCGGGGCCTGCTGACGCTGGTCATCGATCCCGAGCGCGCGGCCGAGTACGACGCCCGCCATGCCGACCCGTGGCCGGACATGATGGCCGCCATCGACGAGGCCGGCTTCCGC
>Ga0299914_10002503_pt1 | contig 12672 bp, 8 predicted proteins | sample RVTome_10_FD_201361 | JGI IMG/M metagenome (GOLD analysis project Ga0299914, IMG submission 201361) | Soil microbial communities from uranium-contaminated site in the Upper Colorado River Basin, Wyoming, United States - RVT153D57 (version 2) ...
AGCCCCAGCCCGCGCGCCAGGTCCAGCGTGGCCTGCACCGTCTCCCGCACGCCCGGCGCCGACTCGTCCACGTCGAGCAGCTTCACCGCCATCCGGTGCGCCTCCCGGCCGACCTGCCGCTCCAGCGGCTTGATCACCGCGCCGAGCGGCTCATCGGTCGCCGCGGCGACCCACAGGTGCAGCGCCGCCCGGAACGACGGCCCGGTGTAGAGGTTGAGCAGCATCTCGACCACCGCGCGCCGCCGCGTCTCGTCCGTCGGCAGCGCGGCCACCCGCTCGGCCAGCTCCTCCAACTGCACCTCGGAGACGTGGTTGACCGCGGCGTTGATCAGGTCCTCCCGGGTCGGGAAGTGGTGCTGCGCCGCCCCGCGCGAGACCCCGGCCCGCTCGGCGACGACCACCACCGTCGTGCGCGTCCAGCCCAGCTCGGTCAGGCACGCGACGGCGGCGTCGAGCAGCCGTCGCCGCGTCTGCCTGCTCCGATCCTGCTGCGGCTGCCGCACCGCCGTCATGCTCAGCCGCTCCCCTCGACCCACAGGTCCGGCGAGAGGTCTTCCTCGCGCTCGCACAGCCGATACTGCGCGAAGTCGGTGACGCCCTCAGCGGCCAGCACCTCGTCGTCGATGAAGAACCGGCCCGTCGTCTCCTTGCTCGGCCTGGTGACGATCGCGTGCGCCGCGTCGGCCATGATCTGCGGCGTGCGCGAGGTGTTCGCCAGCTCGGCGCCGACGACGTTGCGGATCGCGGCGGTGTCGATGGTGGTGCGCGGCCACAGCGAGTTCGCCGCGATGCCGTCGCCGCGCAGCTCCTCGGCAAGACCGAGCGTCACCAGGCTCATGCCGTACTTCGCGATGGTGTAGCCGACGCCGATGCGGCCGAACCACTTCGGGTCGAGGCTGATCGGCGGCGACAGCGTCAGGATGTGCGGGTTGTCCGCGCCCCGCAGGTGCGGGATCGACAGCTTCGCCAGCAGGAACGAGCCACGGGTGTTGATGTCCTGCATCAGGTCGTAGCTCTTCATCTTGATGTGCTCGGTCGGCGTGAGGTCGATGGCGCTGGCGTTGTTGATCACAACGTCGATGCCGCCGAACTGGGCCACCGTGTCCTCGACCGCCTTGGCGACGGAGTCGTCGTCACGGACGTCGCCGACGATCGGCAGCGCCTGCCCGCCTGCCTCCTCGACCGCCTTCGCGGCGGTGTAGATGGTGCCCGGCAGCTTCGGGTGCGGCTCGGCCGTCTTGGCGATCATGGCGACGTTGGCGCCGTCGGCGGCGGCGCGCAGCGCGATCGCCTCACCGATGCCCCTGCTGCCGCCGGACATGATGATCGTCTTGCCAGCGAGCGATGCCATCAGCTGTTCCTCTCCTAGTACGACTTGGGCAGGTCAAGGCTGTGTTGCGCCACGAAGTTCAGGATCATCTCCCGGCTCACCGGCGCGATGCGGCCAACCCGGACCGCAGCGATCATCGCACCGAGGCCGTACTCGGTGGCCAGCCCGTTGCCGCCGTGGGTGTGTACCGCCTGGTCGACGGCGTGCACGGCGGCCTCGGCGGCGGCGTACTTGGCCATGTTGGCCGCCTCGCCGGCGCCCATGTCATCGCCCGCCTCGTAGAGCGCAGCCGCCTTCTGCGTCATCAGCTTCGCCAGCTCGATCTCGACCTTGATCTGCGCCAGCGGGTGCGCGATGCCCTGGTGCGAGCCGATCGGTGCGCCCCACACGTTGCGGGTCTTGGCGTACTCGGTGGCCTTGTTCAGCGCCAGCCGCGCCAGGCCGAGCGAGAACGCGGCGCCCATGATGCGTTCCGGGTTGAGCCCGGCGAACAGCTGCAGCAGCGCGGTGTCGGTGCTCTCCCCCACCAGCGCGTTCGCCGGCAGCCGCAGGCTGTCGAAGAACAGCGTGAACTGTTTGTCGGCGGAGACGATGTCCATCGGGATGTGCTGCGACTCGAAGCCGGGCGCGTCGGTGGGCACGATGAACAGCGCGGGCTTGAGCTTGCCGGTGCGGGCGTCCTCGGTGCGGCCGACCACCAGAACTGCGTCGGCCTCGTCCACCCCGGAGATGAACACCTTCTGTCCGTTGAGGACCCAGTCGTCGCCGTCCTTCCGGGCGGTGGTGGTGATCTTGTGCGAGTTGGAACCCGCGTCCGGCTCGGTGATGGCGAAGGCCATCCGCAGCTCGCCGGTGGCGAACCGGGGCAGCCAGTGCCGCTTCTGCTCGTCGGTGCCGTAGCGGGCGATGACCGTGCCGCAGATCGCGGGCGAGACGACCATCAGCAGCAGCGGTGTGCCTGCCGCGCACAGCTCCTCGCACACCGCGGCGAGGTCGCCGATACCGCCGCCACCGCCGTCGTACTCCTCCGGCACCGCGACGCCGAGGTAGCCGAGCTTGCCCGCCTCGTCCCAGATCTCGGTGGTGTGGCCGCCCTCGCGGGCGAGCTTGAGGTAGTACTCGTGGCCGTACTTGCTGCCGAAGTCGTACACCGCCTTGCGCAGTGCCTGCCGTTCCTCGGTCTCGGTGAAGTTGTTCATCGTCACTCCTTCTCGGCTTGCACAACGGCGAGCACGGTTCCGACGTCGACCTGTTGTCCCTGCGTGACCGGCAGTTCGGCGACGACGCCGTCGGCCGGTGCGCTGATCTGGTGTTCCATCTTCATCGCCTCCAGCCACAGCAGCGGCTGTCCGGACTGGACGGTGGCGCCCTGCTCGACGGCGACCCGCAGCACCGAGCCGGGCATCGGCGCCAGCAGCGACCCGGCGGGCACGGCGGCATCCGGGTCGGTGTAGCGCGGCAGCCGCCGCAGGCTGACCGGCCCGAGCGGGGAGTCGACGCAGGTGAGGTCGCCGTATCGGGCCACGTCGAAGGCGCGCCGCACCCCAGCGACGTCGAGCACCACCCGGTCCGGTGTGGCCGACGCCAGTTCCACGCCGTCGACGTCCAGCCCGGCGCGGGTGATGCGGTAGTCGACGTCGACGGTGTCCTCGCCGACGCGGTAGCTCTTGCGCTGCCGCTGCGAGGCGACGTTGCGCCAGCCGCTCGGCAGTCCGGACAGGACCTTCGCCCGCGCGCGGTTGGTGGCGGCCTCGGCGAGCGCCGCCGCCAGCGCGCTCAGCTCGCGCGCCCGGTCGTCGGCCAGCGGCGCCGACAGCGTGTCGAGGCCGTGGCGGTCGAAGAAGGCGGTGTCGGTCTCGCCCGCCAGGAACGCCGGGTGCCGCAGCACGTTCACCAGCAGGTCCCGGTTGGTGACAAGGCCGTGGATCTTGCTTCCCGCCAGCGCGGCCGCGAGCGTGCGCGCCGCCTCGGCTCGGGTCGGCGCCATCGCGATGACCTTCGCCAGCATCGGGTCGTAGTGCACCCCGACGACCGAGCCGCTCTCGAATCCGGAGTCGAGCCGGATGCCGCCGCGCGGTGGCACGGTGAACTCGGCCGCGACGCGCGGAACGTCGAGCGCGTGGACGGTGCCGCTCTGCGGCTGCCAGTCCTTCGCCGGGTCCTCGGCGTAGAGCCGGACCTCGATGGCATGTCCCCGCTGTGGCGGCGGCTCCGGCGGCAGCCGGTCGGACTCGGCGATCCGCAGTTGCAGCGTCACCAGGTCGAGGCCGGTGACGCACTCGGTGACCGGGTGTTCCACCTGGAGCCGGGTGTTCATCTCCAGGAAGAAGAACTCGCCGTCGTCGGTGGCGAGGAACTCGACCGTGCCCGCGCCGACGTAGCCGATGGCCTTGGCCGCCGCGCGGGCGGCGTCGAACAGCTGCTGCCGCATCGCGTCGTCCACCAGCGGCGACGGCGCCTCCTCGACGACCTTCTGGTGCCGTCGCTGGATGGAGCATTCGCGCTCGCCAACGGCCCAGATGGTGCCGTGCTCGTCGGCGAGCACCTGCACTTCGATGTGACGGCCGGTGGGCAGGTACCGCTCGCAGAACACGGTCGCGTCGCCGAACGCCGAGCCCGCCTCGGCCGACGCGGCCTTGACGGCGTCGTCCAATGCGGACAGCTCGTGCACTACGCGCATGCCCCTGCCGCCGCCACCGGCGGACGCCTTGACCAGCACCGGCAACTGGTCCTCGGTGATCTCGGCTGGGTCCAGTTCGGACAGCACGGGCACCCCGGCGTCCGCCATGATCCGCTTGGCCTCCACTTTGGAGCCCATCGAGGCGATCGCATCGGGTGGTGGTCCGATCCAGGTCAGCCCGGCGTCCAGCACGGCACGGGCGAAGCCGGCGTTCTCCGACAAGAACCCGTAGCCGGGGTGGATCGCGTCCGCGCCCGCCTGCCGCGCCGCCTCGACGATCAGGTCGGACCGCAGGTAGGTCTCGGCCGGGGTGTTGCCCGGGAGCCGCACGGCGGCATCGGCCTCGCGGGTGTGCGGCAGGTCGGCGTCCGCGTCGGAGTACACCGCGACGGTCCCGATGCCGGCGTCGGCGCAGCTGCGGAACACCCGGCGCGCGATCTCGCCCCGGTTGGCGACCAGCACCGAGCCGATCATGCGCTCACATCCGGAAGACGCCATAGCCCCTCGCTCCTTCGACTGGTCCGTTGTGGATCGCGGACAGGCTCATGCCGAGCACGGTGCGGGTGTCGCGGGGGTCGATGATGCCGTCGTCGTAGAGCATGCCGGACAGGAACATCGGCATGGACTCGGCTTCGATCTGGCCCTCGACCATGGCGCGCATCGCGGCGTCCTGGTCCTCGTCGTAGTCCTGTCCCCTGCCCTCGGCCGCGGCCCGCGCGACGATCGAGAGCACCCCGGCGAGCTGTTGCCCGCCCATCACGGCGGACTTCGCGCTCGGCCACGCGAACAGGAACCGGGGGTCGTACGCTCGCCCGCACATGCCGTAGTGCCCGGCGCCGTAGGAGGCGCCCATCAGGACCGAGATGTGCGGCACGGTGGAGTTCGACACCGCGTTGATCATCATCGCGCCGTGCTTGATGATGCCGTTCTGCTCGTAGTTCTTGCCGACCATGTAGCCGGTGGTGTTGTGCAGGAACAGCAGCGGCGTGTCCGACTGGTTTGCGAGCTGGATGAACTGCGTCGCCTTCTGCGACTCCTCGCTGAACAGCACGCCGCGCGCGTTGGCGAGGATGCCGACCGGGTAGCCGTGGATGTCGGCCCAGCCGGTGACCAGACTGGACCCGTACAGCGGCTTGAACTCGTCGAACTCGGAGCCGTCCACGACGCGAGCGATCACCTCGCGCGGGTCGAACGGCACCTTCAGGTCGGTGGGCACGATGCCGAGCAGGTCCTCGGCGTCGAGCACCGGCTCGGTGTAGTCCGGCTTCGGACTCGGGCCCTTCTTGTTCCAGTTGAGCCGCCGGATGATGCTGCGGCCGAGCCGAATGGCGTCCTCCTCGTCGATGGCGAGGTAGTCGGCGAGGCCAGAGGTGCGGGCGTGCATTTCGGCGCCGCCGAGCGACTCGTCGTCGGACTCCTCGCCGGTGGCCATCTTCACCAGCGGTGGCCCGCCGAGGAACACCTTGGCCTGTTCCTTGACCATGACGACGTAGTCCGACATGCCGGGCAGGTACGCGCCGCCCGCGGTGGAGTTGCCGAACACCAGCGCCACCGTCGGCACCCGCTGCTTGGAGGCCCGGGTCAGGTCGCGGAAGGTGCGGCCACCGGGGATGAAGATCTCCTTCTGCGTCGGCAGATCAGCACCGCCCGACTCGACCAGGTTGATCGTCGGCAGCCGGTTCTGCGCGGCGATGTCGGCGGCGCGGAAGCCCTTCTTGACGCTCCACGGGTTCATGGAGCCGCCCTTGACCGTCGGGTCGCTGGCGATGATCATGCATTCGACGCCCTCGACGACGCCGATGCCGGTCACGATGCTCGCCCCGACCTTGTAGTCGGAGCCCCACGCCGCGAGTGGTGAGAGTTCGATGAACGGCGAGTCCTCGTCGATGAGCAGCTCGATGCGTTCCCGCGCGAGCAGCTTGCCGCGCTTGTGGTGCCGCTCCACGTAACGCTCGCCGCCGCCCTCGATGGCCTTGGCGTGTTCGGTCTCCAGCTCGTCGAGCTTGGTCTCCATCGCGTCGCGGTACGTCGCGAAGTCCTCCGACGTCGTATCGACGCTCGTACGCACTACCGTCATGTGTTGTACCCCAACAGTTTCGCGGCGAGTCCGGTCATGATCTCGTTGGTGCCACCACCGATGCCCAGGATCCGCATGTCCCGGTACTGACGTTCCACTTCGGACTCGGCCATGTAGCCGAGCCCGCCGTGCAGCTGAACCGCCTCGTTGGCGACCCACTCCCCCGCCTCGACGGCGGTGTTCTTCGCGAACGCCACCTGCGTCAGCACGTTCTCTCCCGCCAGGTAGCGCCGCGCCAGGTCGCGGGTGTAGACGCGGGCGACGTCGGTGCGCCGCGCCATCTCGGCGAGCTTGTGCTGCACGAGCTGCCGCGAGATCAACGGCCGCCCGAACGTCTCCCGGTCCCGGCACCACGCCACGGTCAGGTCGAGACACCGCTGCGCCGCCGCGTAGGCCTGCACCGCGAGGCTGAGCCGTTCGGTGACGAAGTTCTGCGCGATCTGAGCGAACCCGCTGTTCTCCTGACCGACCAGATTGGACACCGGTACCCGGCAGTCGGCGAAGGACAGCTCCGCGGTGTCCGAGGAGCGCCAGCCCATCTTGTCCAGCTTGCGCGACACGGTGAAGCCCGGCGTGTCCTTCTCGATCACCAGCAGCGAGATCCCGTGCGCGCCCGGCTCCCCGGTGCGCACCGCGGTGGTGACGAAATCCGCGCGGCAACCGGACGTGATGTAGGTCTTGGCACCGTTGACGACGTAATCCTCACCGTCCCGTTTGGCGGTGGTGCGGACACCCGCGACGTCGGAGCCGCCGTCGGGCTCGGTGATCGCCAGCGAGCCGATCTTCTCCCCCGCCAGCGTCGGCCGCACCCAGCGGTCGATCTGCACGGGGTCGTTCGCAGTCGCGATGTGCGGCAGCGCGATGCCGTGGGTGAACAGCGAGGCGATCACGCCGCCCGCCGCACCCGCGTAGATCATCTCCTCGGCCACGATGAGCGAGTCGATGACATCGCCGCCGCCCCCGCCGTGCTCCTCGGGAAACGACACCCCGAGTAGCCCGATCTCGCCCGCCTTCCGGTGCAGCTCGCGGGGCAGCTCGCCGATGCGTTCCCACTCGTCCTGGTGGCCCAGGATCTCCTCGCGGGTGAACCGGCGCACCGTCTCGCGCAGCGCCTGGCGCTCCGTGGTCTCGAAGGGATCCGTCACAGTAGTTCCTCCGGGATGTCGACGTACCGCGCCCGCAGCCATTCGCCGAGGCCCTTGGCCTGCGGGTCGAAGCGGGCCTGGGAGGCGACACCCTGACCGAGGATGTCGTCGATGACGAAGTTCACCGCCCAGAGGTTGCCCAGCACGTGCCGGGTCACCGGCAGGTTCGCGGTCTCGGGTAGCAGCCGCCGTAGCTCCTCGACGGTGAGGGTGTGCACCAGCCAGCGCCAGGCCCGCTCCGAGCGCACCCACACGCCGAGGTTCGCGTTCCCGCCCTTGTCGCCGCTGCGGGCGCCGGCGATCGCGCCCAGCGGAGCGGGGCGGGTCGGCCCCCGCTCGAGCGGGGCGGGCAGGTCCGGCTCGGCAACCTCGGTGAGCGGCTGGGTACTCGCGGCCGGGGCGATGTCGGCGCGACTGCCGTCCGGCAGCACCGCGACGTGCGGCACGGCCTTGGCGTCGACGTAGGCGGCCCGGTACACGCCGTACGGCGAGGCGTCCGAGGGCGGCGCGGTGACGTGGAAGCCCGGGTAGCTGGCCAGCGCCAGCTCGATCGCCGCGCCGCTGAACGGCCTGCCGACCTTGCTCGCGTCGGGGTCCTTGACCGCGCACTGCAACAGCGCGCTCGCCTGCTGCTCGCTCGGCGCGTCGTCGGCGTCGGTGCGGGCCAGCGTCCAGTCGATCTCGGCGGGCGGGTCATCGGCCAGCGCCGTGGTGACCTGCCGTTTGACCAGCTCGGCCTTGGCCTCGATGTCCATTCCGGTGAGGACGAACGTCACGGCGTTGCGGTAGCCGCCGAGGGTGTTGAGGCAGACCTTGAGGTCCGGCGGTGGCGGCTCGCCGCGCACCCCGCTGATCCGCACCCGGTCGGGGCCGTCCTCGGTGAGCTGGATGGTATCGAACCGGGTGGTGACGTCCGGTCCGGCGTAGCGGGCCCCGGTGATCTCGTACAGCAGCTGTGCGGTGACGGTGCCGACGGTGACCGCGCCGCCGGTGCTGTCGTGCTTGGTGATGACGCTGCTGCCGTCGGCGTCGATCTCGGCGATCGGGAAGCCGGGCCGGTCCATAGCGGACAGTTCGGTGAAGAACGCGTAGTTGCCACCGGTGGCCTGCGCGCCGCATTCGATGACGTGCCCGGCGACGACCGCGCCCGCGAGCGCGTCGCAGTCGTCGGCGCCCCAGCCGTAGTGGGCGGCAGCCGGGCCGACGATCAGCGAGGCGTCGGTGACCCGGCCGGTGACGACGACGTCCACGCCGCCGCGCAGGCACTCGGCGATGCCCCAGGCGCCCAGGTACGCGTTGGCGGTGAGCGGCTGGCCGAGGTCCAGCTCCTCGGCACGCGAGCGCAGGTCGTCGCCCTCGACGTGCGCGATCTTGGCGTCGACGTCCAGTTCGGACGCCAGCTCGCGAAGCGCGTTCGCCAGCCCGGCCGGGTTCAGCCCGCCCGCGTTGACGACGATCGTGACGCCGCGATCGACGGCGAGCGCCAGGTTGTCCCGCATCTGCCGCAGGAAGGTCTTGGCGTAGCCCCGGTTCGGGTCCTTCATCAGGTCGCGGCCGAGGATGAGCATGGTCAGCTCGGCGAGGTAATCGCCGGTGAGGTAGTCCAGCTCGCCGCCGGTAAGCATCTCGTGCACGGCGGAGAACCGGTCGCCGTAAAAGCCGGAGGCGTTGCCGATCCTGATCACTGGGATGTACCTGCCTTCCTGCCGCCGCCGGGCGGGCCGGCGAAGGCCTGCGCGATGCCGAGCCAGGTGTCGGCGTCGGCGCCGACGGCGGCCAGCGTGGTGTCGTCGCGGTGCCTGCGTTGAGTGACGAGCAGGCAGAAGTCGAGCGCGTCGCCGGTGACCCGTTGCGTGGCGTCGGGTGGGCCCCAGGTCCAGGTGTCGCCGTCGGGTGCGGTCAGCTCGATGCGGAACGGGTCGGCCGGGGCGCGCAGGCCATTGACGGCGTAGGCGAAGTCGCGGGTGCGCACGCCGAGGTGCGCGACGTGCCGCAGCCGGGCGGTCGGCGCGCGGGTCAGGCCGAGCGCGTCGTGGACGTCCTGGCCGTGCGCCCAGGTCTCCATGATGCGCGCGGTGGCCATGGACGCGGGGCTCATCGGCGGGCCGAACCAGGGCACCTTGGTGCCGTCGGGCACGCTGGCCAGCGCGTCGCTCAGTTGGCCCCGCCCCTGCCGCCACGCGGCGAGGAGTTCGGCAGGTGCGCGCCGGGCGCCGGTCGCCGCGGCGTCGTCGACGAGCGCCTGCGGATCGGCCTCGGCGGCGACGCGTTCCAGCTCGGTGATGAAGACGTCAGGTTGACTGGCGGCGAGGATGGCCTGCTCGTCTGTCCAGGTGAGGTGGGCGATTTGGTGCGCGATGGTCCAGCCTGCCGCCGGGGTGTCCAGCGTCCACCGCTCCTCGGCAAGATCGGCGACCGCGCGGTCCAGCTCCTCGCTCTCGGCGGCCAGATCGGCGAGCACGACCGACAGTTCCACCATGCGCTCCTCCTGCTCCGTTGCGTGGCACGCCTCGTGCTGAGCCTGGCACCCCGGCCAGAAAAAAGCAAGCACGCGTGCTTGTTTTGTGTCTTCAGCGCCGAACACGACGGCTTGAACGTGGGACACAACGTCGTCCCCCGCGCGGTCGTCGTCTCTTGACCATCGGCCAACAAGGGGGAACGGTGAGGTGTACATCCGTATATGAGCACTCAATGGGGAGGACTCGATGCCCAGCACCCTCGTGACCGGCCTCCGCGAACGCGTGCCGTCGCTGACCGCGATCCCACTCCCCCGTGCCGTCGACAGGAAGGTGCTGGACAAGACCCGGCCGTCCGAGCCGTTCGCCGAACCGCCGCCAGGCAGTGGGCTCAAACCGGTGCCCGGCGACTTCGGCCCGGCGTTCGTCGGCCACAGCGTCGAGTACATGCGCTACGGCCTCGACTTCGCGCTGCGCCGCTACGAACGCTACGGCCCAGTGTCCTGGTCGGGAATGCTCGGCGAGCGGATGATCAACCTTGTCGGCCCCGACGCCGCCCAGCAGGTGCTCGCCAACGGCGACAAGGCGTTCGCCCAAGAAGGCTGGCACTTCTTCATCGACAAGTTCTTCCACCGCGGCCTGATGCTGCTCGACTTCGACGAGCACAAGTTCCACCGCAGGATCATGCAGCAGGCCTTCACCCGCCCCCGGATGGCGGGCTACGCCGACCACGTCACCGCCGCGGTGCGGGCGGGCATGCGGGACTGGCCGACCGGCCAGCGGCTACGGATGTACTGGCAGCTCAAGCGACTCACCCTCGACATCGCGTCGCGGGTGTTCATGGACGCCCGACCCGGCAGCGACACCGAGCGCATCAACCGCGCCTTCGTCGACACCGTGCGCGCGAGCACCGCCGTGGTCAGGTACCCCGTCCCCTTCGGGCGGTGGTCGGCCGGGCTGCGCGGCAGGCGGCTGCTCGAACGCTACTTCGCCGACAACCTGCCCGCGAAGCGCGCCAGCGACGGCTCCGACCTGTTCACCGCGCTGTGTCACGCCACCACCGAGGACGGCGAGCGGTTCTCCGACGACGACATCGTCAACCACATGATCTTCCTGATGATGGCCGCCCACGACACCTCGACCATCACCAGCACGGCCGTGATGTACTACCTCGGCAAGCACCCCGAATGGCAGGGCCGCGTCCGCGAGGAGTCGCTCGCGCTCGGCGACGACCTGCCCGATCTCGCCGCGCTGGACTCGCTGCACTCCCTCGACCTGGTGATCAAGGAGGCGCTGCGGCTGGTGGCGCCGGTGCCGAGCCTGCCCCGCAAGACGACCAAGGACGTCGACATCCTCGGCCACTACGTGCCCGCCGGGTCGTTCGTCGGCCTCTCGCCGATGGTCACGCACTTCCTGCCGGAGTACTGGAGCGACCCGATGCGGTTCGACCCGGAGCGCTTCGCCGAGGACCGCCGGGAGGACAAGTCGCACCGGTTCGCCTGGGTGCCATTCGGCGGCGGCGCGCACAAATGCATCGGGATGCACTTCGGCATGATCGAAGTGAAGGCATTGCTACACGAAATGCTGCGAACCTACCGCTGGCGGCTGCCCGAAAAGTACCAAGCCCGGTGGGATTATGTCGCTTTGCCGGTGCCCGTTGACGGCCTTCCCGTGCAGTTGCACAGGCATTAGCCCGAATTCACGGACTGTCATCGATAATTGCGTAAGGTCACTCTATCGGCCGGTAGACACCGCAACGGGTTCGTGATGATTTAGCAAGGGTTCGCTCTCAGCCATACTCAGTGTTGATTCGTCCGGCCCGCCCCTCCACCGGCCCCGCCGTTCCGGTGTCCCCGGTGGAAAACGTCAACGAGGTGCACCCGTGACCGACCCGAGTGGCGATCGGTTCGTCGCCCTCTTCGCCGACGCCCCCGTCGGCATCGCACTGCTCGACTCCACAGGGGGCATCGTGAGCGCCAACCCCGCGCTCGGCACGATGCTCGGCGTCGACCCCGATGCCATGACCGACACGACCTTCGCCGGCTACGTCAGCAGCAAAGCCGACCTGGCCGCGTTCGAGGCGCTGCTCAGCAGCCAGACCGACGGCGAACCACCAGGCCCGGCCCGGCTCGACACCAGCCTGGAGAACGCCGCGGACGGACCCGTCCGCACCCGGCTCACCCTCAGCACGCTGCCCGCCGACCAGCCGGGCGTGTCGTACCCGGTCGTCATGGTCGAAGACGTCAACGACCTGCACCTGCTGCACGAACGGCTGCGGCACCAGAACGTGCACGACTCGCTGACCGGGCTGCCCAACGCCGCCAACTTCCACGGCAAGCTCGAGTCGGCGATGGTGGACAAGTCCTGCGCCACCGTCGCGCTGGTGTTGTTCGACATCGACGGCTTCCGCGTCATCAACGACGGGCTCGGCTCCGAGGCGGGCGACAAGATCCTGCATGCCGTGGCGACCTCGATGCGCGACGCCTTCAGCGGCAAGGACGAGACCGTCGCCCGGCTCACCGGCGACGGTTTCGGCGTGCTGCTGCGGGGCGACTTCGGCGCCCAGTACGTCATCGACCGGGTGGAGCACGCGCTCGACCGGCTCGCCGAGCCGGTCTACCTCGACGACATCGGCGTCGGCATCAGCGCCAGCGCGGGCATCGTGCTGTGCCCGCCCGGCGGCACCTCCGACGTCGACATGCTCCGCAAGGCCGAGGTGACGCTGCACCGCGCGAAGGAAGCGGGCAGGGCGAAGTGGATGCTGTTCGAGCCGGAGCTCGACGCCGAGGACCGGCGGCGCTACCGGCTCGCGGCGGGCATCGCGGGCGGCCTGGAACGCGGCGAGTTCGAGCTGCGTTACCAGCCGACGGTCAAGCTCGACGGCTCGCGGACGGTCCCCGTCGTCAACGCTCGGCTGTACTGGAACCACCCCACCGAGGGGCGGCTCGAGTACGAGGACTTCATCCCGCTCGCCGACGTGACCG
>Ga0299914_10002504_pt1 | contig 12672 bp, 14 predicted proteins | sample RVTome_10_FD_201361 | JGI IMG/M metagenome (GOLD analysis project Ga0299914, IMG submission 201361) | Soil microbial communities from uranium-contaminated site in the Upper Colorado River Basin, Wyoming, United States - RVT153D57 (version 2) ...
TATTCCGGTCAGGAGCCCGATAAGAAGCTCGGCAATCCGGTCCACCACGTCCATGCCGGCCAGGTGCCGCCGGCGCGGATGCCGGTCAGCTTCGCCTTGCTGCTCAACCTCGTCGCCGTGGCCTCGACCGATGACAAGGATCTGCTCTGGGGCTTCGTCAAGCGCTATTGCTCGCAAGCCTCGCCGGACAGCCACCCGGAGCTCGACGCCCTACTCGACCATGCTCTCGCTTATTTTCGCGATTTCATAGCGGATTCGCTGCGCCGCCGCCCGCCCACAGAAATCGAAGCCGCCGCCCTTCGCGACCTCGACGAACGCCTCGCGCGTCTCCAGGAGGATGCCGACGCCGAGACCATCCAGACCGAGGTGTACGAAGTCGGCAAGACCCACCCGTTCGAATCGCTGCGCGACTGGTTCAGGGCCCTTTACGAGACCCTGCTCGGCACCGCGCAAGGTCCCCGCATGGGCAGCTTCATCGCCCTCTACGGGATCGCCAACAGCCGAAAGCTGATCGCCGAGGCGTTGGAGAGCGAGGGCAGTTAGCCGAAGCGTCGGCGGCGCAGACTCTCCTCGCTGCGGGGAGGGGACATTGTCCCGAGCCTCTCCCGCCCGGACGATTTTCGGTTGACGGCCATATGCGCATGTCAGAGGAGCCGCGCGGCCTTGCGCGGGTTGGACTTCCGGGCCGCGCGTCGGCCGATCCCCTTTCTTTCAGGACGCCTTGCTCAAATGAACATCGATCTCATCCCCATCGGCGACAACCCGCCCGAGAGCCTCAACGTCATCATCGAGGTCCCGGTCGGCGGCGAGCCGGTGAAGTACGAGTTCGACAAGAAATCGGGCGCCCTGTTCGTCGATCGCATCCTCCACACGCCGATGCGCTACCCGGCCAATTACGGCTTCATCCCGCACACCTTGTCGCCGGACGGCGATCCGCTCGACGCTCTCGTCGTCGCCCGTTCGCCCTTCATTCCGGGTTCGGTGGTACGGGCCCGGCCGATCGCCGTCCTGTTCCTCGAGGACGAGGCCGGCGGCGACGAGAAATTGCTGACCGTGCCGGTCGACACGACCTTCCCTTATTATGCCAATGTCGGCGAACGCGGCGACCTGCCCGAGATCGTCATGCGCCAGATCGAACATTTCTTCACCCACTACAAGGATCTGGAGGCGGAGAAGTGGGTGCGCGTCGGCCACTGGGGCGGCGCCGACGCGGCGCGCCGCATCGTGCTCGAATCCATCGAGCGCGCCCGTGAGGCGGCGATCGGGAAATGACGCCGGTCACGGCGTGCCGCCGCTACGGGCTCATCACGTGACACCCCGCCGTCATGGGATTTGCCGCCGCTTCGCGCTAAGACGGGTTCATCACATCGCGCGGGGGTCTGTTGAAATCGATCGCGGTCTATAGCCTCAAGGGCGGTGTCGGAAAGACGACCCTGGCCGTGAATCTGGCCTGGGCTTCGGCGACGTTGTCGTCGCGTCGAACCCTGATCTGGGATCTCGATTCCCAGGCAGCGGCGAGCTTCCTGCTCCAGGCGGATCGGCCGAAGACCCAGGAGGCGAAGGCGGTGTTCGCCCGTGATATCCTGCCGGAGAAGCTGGTCGTCCCGACGCGCATCGACCGCCTTTGGCTGCTCCCGGCCGATGCGTCGCTGCGCAACCTCGACCGCTTCTTCTTCGATCTCGGCAAGAAGAAGCGGCTCGACAAGCTCCTCTCCGCGCTCGATGCCGATTTCGATCGCATCATCCTCGATTGTCCGCCGGGCCTCACCGAGACGAGCGAGCAGGTGCTGCGCGCGGCCGACGTGATCGTCGTTCCGGTGATTCCGTCGCCGCTTTCCCAAAGGGCGCTCCAGGAGGTGGTCGCCCATCTCGATCGCAAGCGGCTGAGGCGGGGCGCCGTCCTCCCGGTCCACGCGATGGTCGACCGGCGCCGAACCCTTCACGCCGCCGCTCTCGCGGCGAATCCCGCCTGGCCGGTCGTCCCGATGGCGAGCCTGTTCGAACAGATGAGCATAAGCCGGCGGCCGGTCGGCGAGATGGCGCGGCGATCACCCGGCGCATCGGCGATCGCTGACCTCTGGACAGCGATCGAACAACGGCTCGCCGCGTCGGACAAAGGATGATCGGTGAGAGTCGCCCAGGCCGATGAGCGGGCCGGGAAACCTCGCCCGGCTCAGGGCGCGAGCGCCGCGATCCGGGGCTCCGCGCACATCAGGGCGGTCGGCTTGCTCCAGGTCCAGAATTCGCGGGCCACGCGCCAGCCCGTCTCGGTGAGCCGATAGCCGATCGGCCCGACGGCGGGCCGGCAACTGGCGCCGCATTCGGCCAGGCCGGCACCGACGAGGCTGTCGAGCGTCGGCTGATCGATAAGCGCCTTGGCGAAAGGCTCGAACCGCTCCTCCGCAAAGGCCAGCTTCCTGATCGAACAAACTTCGTCGTCAGTCAGACCAGCGTCCACCATCGCAAGCCACCCTTGTTCCCGATTCGCGCGCGCGGTCCATCTAAGCCGACGAATCGGCATTGCGGAAGCGATTCTGTCATCTCGTCGAAATCATCCCTCCGTATCCGGGGCCGATGAGGGGAAGGACGACGCGTCTGTCGAGGACAAGCAGGCCTGTCGGGCCGGGAGCCGGTTGGCAGCTCTTTGCCCGGCTAATGGTCTGGGCCACGCGCAACAATCATTAGGGTCCAGACCCGTTCTTATGAGGTCGTGATGGGACGCAGGAGTGGGCTGGTAGGGAGAGCGCGCGGCCAGCTACCGGGACGTAGCCGGCAAGCCGCGCCAGCGCGCTCCTGCGTCCCACCCCTTCGGGGCAGGGCTCTTCCGGGCGCCTGGCGGCATCCCGGAATAGCCCTGTCACGACCTCATAAAGCGCGGGTCTGGACCTAGAGCCGCCCTCACCTTCCGCTTCGCGGACACCGGCAACGAGGAGCGGCGCTATCAGGCGCTGCTGGCAACGGTCAGGTGCATGACCAGCGACATCTGGTGGACCGAATCGGTCAACTTCCTGCTCTTCCGCTCGGATCGCGGCATCGAGCACAACGCCGCCGAGGTCGCGGTGTCGATCGATCCCGCTATCGACCTGGCGCTACTGGCGAAGGGCAGCTCGCCGGAGGCGCGCGCGATCGGCGCGGTCGAGGACGCCCTGCTGTTCGAGCTGATGCCCTACGCGCAGCCCTTCCAGCCGCCGCCGGCGCAGCCATCGGAGCCGCCCGCTCCGGCGGCGTGACCCTATTGCGGGGACACTATACTTAATTCGGTTCCGGACCGCCGCCCGCAAGCCCTTCGAAGATCGCCAGCACCGTCTCCCGGCTCGGCGGCCGCGGCGCGATGGCGCGGAACTGGGCGAGGCCCGGGATCAGGCAGTGCAGCAGCACCGCGAACGCCTCGACCGGCATCGGCAGCTCCTCCGGCGCGAACAGCTCGAGCAGATGCTGCTGCGTTCGGGTCGGACCCATCGCGCTGAGCTCGGCCAGCCGGCCCCGCAGATCCTCGTGGGTGAGGGCGTAGAGGCTGAACTCCGCCGCGCCGAGCGCGCCCTTGCCGGTGTCGTCCCGGCCGGCCAGCACCGCCTCGCCCAGCCGCCGCATCCGCTCCCGCAACGATCCGTCACGGCCCTTCGGCCAGGCGATCGGCGTCACTGCTTCCTCGGGCAGCGAGGCCAGAGCGGCGACGATCATCGCGTCCTTGCTTTCGAAATTGTCGTAGATCGCTCCCTTGGTGACGCCCACCCTCCTCGCGACCGCGTCGAGCGACACGCCGTGCAGCCCGCCTTCCCCCATCAGGGCCAGCGTCGCATCGATCAGCTTCTGGCGCGTGCGCGCCCGCCGCGGGCTCAGCTTCGGAGTCGCTTCAGTCATTGACATACCGCAAGTACGTACCGTAAGAATGTTATTTCCAGTATGGGTCCGGACCGGGGCGTTGGGCAAGGGGAAGAGGGCGGCATGCGCGATTTGTCGAGACGCGGATTCGGGGCGATGATGCTGGCGGCCGGCCTCGCCGCCGCCCTGCCGGGAGCGGGGCGGGCACAGCCGGCGGGAGGCACGGCCATGGCCATCGACGAAGGTCTGTTCGCCGACATCAACGGCATGGAGCAGTGGATCACCATCCGCGGCCGCGACCGGCGCAATCCCGTCCTGCTCATCCTGCACGGCGGGCCGGGCTTTCCGATGAGCTTCATGGCGCCCGTCTTCGCCGCCTGGGAGGAACATTATACCCTGGTTCAGTGGGACCAGCCCGGCGGCGGCGCCACCTACACGAAGAACGCCGCGCGCGGCCAGGGGCCGCTCACCGTCGCCCGCTATGTCGAGGACGGCCTCGCCGTCGCCGAGTTCGCCCGCGCCCGCCTCGGCGTCGGCAAGGTCGTCCTCATGGGCACCTCCTGGGGAACGATGCTCGGCGTGATGATGGCTCGTCGCCGGCCGGACCTTTTCGCCGCCTATATCGGCGCGAGCCAGGCGGTCAGCGGGCCGGAGGGCGCCCGGATCGGCTATCGTCTGGCGCTGGAGGCCGCTCGGGCGCGCGGCGATGCCGTCGCGGTCGAGGCGCTCGAGCGGGTCGGGCCGCCGCCTTATGCCCGCTTCGAGGATTTCCTGGTCCGCCAGCAATATACCAATCCGCCCGGCCTGCCGCCGAGTCCCGAGGAGGCCGCCGCCGGCGCCGCGCAGGCCGCCATCCTCTCCGTGCCGCCCCCGCCCGATGCCAACTACATCGCCCACGGGATCGGGCCCTACGACGCCTGGAACGTATTCCTCGAGACCCAGCGCGCCACCTTCGCCGAGACCTGGGCCTGGGAAGCGCGCGACCACGGCATGGATTTCAGAATGCCCGTGCTCGTCATCCAGGGCGGGAACGACCTCAACGCCCCGGTGGCGCTGGCGCGCGCCTGGTTCGACGAGATACGCGCGCCCGCCAAGGCGTTCGAGATCATTCCCGGCGCCGGACACAATGTCCTCGCCTTCACCGATCAGGTGCTGGCCTCGATCAATCGCCACATCGGGCCCTCGGTGGCCCACTCCGCCGCGCCGGCCGGCTGACCGTACTGCGGGGACTTGTCGCCTTTCCTGCTCGAGCGCTTCTGACGGAAAGGCGCCGGGCCTTGCCGGCCAAAGGACATGCAAATCAGGCTGGCGCGGGCGACTCAATTCGGCGGCTGCACCGCGAATCGGCTGCCGCCGTGAGCTTGGAGCTGGCCTCCATCCGACGAAGAAGCCAGGGCACAGCTGAAGTTGAGACTGGGGATCGCTCAATCGGGCTACCCAGCCCGCTTTTCGCGCCCCTCCTTGCCATGCAACCCGGAATGGCCCTGTCACTGCCTCATAAAGAGCGGGTCTGGACCCTGGGATCGGAACCCTCAGCCGCCCGAGGCGGATCGCCACGACCTTTGCACGGGCCCGCTCGACTTGTCGGCCGCCCGCGTCGGCCGGTCCCGAAACGCGATCCGGACCGCTTTTTGGTCATGTTCCGGTCAAGCGGACGCAATAGGGTGGCGGTATACAGGGCATCGTTCCTCGATCGGGAAGGAGACCGGCAATATGTTCAAGTCCGACGATCACGAGCACCATCGCGACCGCGTCCGCGCCGAGCTGGATCTCGCCTATCGCGCCGGCAGCCGGGCCGCCGCCGACGCGCATCTGCGCCTTTCCGCGCTCCACATGCGCCGTCTCTCCGAACTGGGAAGGTCCGGCGCCGACGAAGCCGCGGCGGAAGCCCCGATATTCGAATCCAACTGAGCGGTTCGGCTCCCCGTCGCCCGGAGGAATCTACCGATTTCCGCCTGGGTTGATATTGCGAGTAAGTTGCAATAACGCCCTCCCGAAATAAGGGAGGGCTCCATTGCGTCACGGTCTCATGTTGTTGCTTCTGTCTTCGTCTGCGCCGGCTTTCGGGCAGGGGGTGCAGCCGGGCGAATCCGCCGACGAATCGATCGTCGTCACCGCTCAGAATGCGCTCACTGCCACCAAGACCGACACGCCGGTGGTGGAAACGCCCCAGGCGATCAGCGTCGTGCCGGAGGCGCTGTTCCATGATCGCGGCGCGCGCAACGTCCAGGAAACCTTGCGCTATTCGGCGGGCGTCACCGCCGAATCGTTCGGCCTGGACACGCGGTCCGACACCCTGTTCGTCCGCGGCCTCGACCCGGTCCAGTATCAGGACGGAATGCGCAAGAATTACAATTTCAGTCCGATCCCGCGGATCGACGTCTATACGCTGGACCGCGTCGAGGTCCTTCGCGGCCCTTCCTCCGTGCTCTACGGCCAGGGCGCCAGCGGCGGCATCGTCAACATCGTCAGCAAGGTGCCGCAATTCCAGCCGGGCGGCGAGATCGCCGTCCAATATGGCAGCTTCGATCGACTCCAGGCCCAGGCCGATCTTACCGGTCCCCTGAACGAATCCGGGACTATCGCCGGCCGCATCGTCGGGCTCGTGCGGGATGCCGATCAGCAGACCGACCTCATTCCGGACGATCGGATCCTGGTCTCGCCGTCGCTGACCTGGCGGCCGGGCAGCCGCACGACGATCACCGCAATCGGACTTTACCAGCGCGACCGCAACGCCTCGAGCCAGCAATTCCTTCCGGTCGTCGCCACGCTGAATGCGCCCCCGGGCCGCGCCGTCGACATCGACACCTTTCTCGGCGATCCGGACTACGACCGTCTGAACGCGCGCCAGTTCACCGGCACCCTCATCGGCGAGCATGGCTTCGGGGATGCGGTGACCCTGCGCAGCCGCCTGCGCTACGTCGATGCGCGCTCGACGTTCCAGGAGATCTTCCCGGACGTCTACTCCGATCCGCTCGACCCGTTCATCGATGCCGACGATCGGATCGTCAATCGCAACGCCTATCAGATCAGGCCGCGGATCCGGATCTTCACCAGCGACACCAATCTCGAATTCGACTTCGCGACGGGGCCGTTCACCCACCAGCTCCTCGTCGGCCTCGACTATAGCGATTTCCGCCAGCGGTCGCGTTCCGGATTCGACGCGGTGACGCCGATCGACATTTACGATCCCGTCTCGATGGGGGTGATCGCCCCCGAATATTTCGACGATCCGCGCCAGCGCAACACCCAGCTCGGCGTCTATGTGCAGGACCAGATCCGCTATGCCGACCGCGTCACCCTGGTGATCGGCGCCCGTCGCGACCGGGCACGTTCGAAGACCGAGGGCATGGCCGAGCAGGTGGATGAAGCGACGACCTTCCGGGCGGGGCTGATCGGCGACGTCGGCAGCGGTTTCTCCCCTTATGTGAGCTATTCGGAATCCTTTCTCCCGGTCGCCGGGCTCGATTTCAACAATGTCGCCTTCGTCCCCGTGCGCGGCCGCCAGTATGAGGCAGGCCTGAAATGGCAGCCGCGCAGCGGCGTTCTCGTCACCGCTTCGGTCTACGACATCGTCGAGAGCAACCGGCCGACCAACGACCCCGAAAATGTGCTCAACACGGTTCAGACCGGCGAGGTGCGCTCGCGCGGCTTCGAGCTGGAGGGTGCCGTCGCGCTTCCCGGCGATCTGCTGGTGACCGCCGCCTACAGCCACAACGACGCCGAAGTGACCGAAAGCAATTTCGCGCCGGAGGTCGGGCAGCGCCTCAGCGACGTGCCGCGGGACCTCGCCTCCGCCTGGGCGGTGAAGACCTTCTCGCTGGCCGGCGACGCAACACTGCGCCTGGGCGCGGGCGTCCGGCATGTCGGCGCGACGGTTTCGACCGGCGTGACCGGCGCGCTCCGGACGCCGGGCTATACCCTGGCCGATGCCCTGGTGGAGCTTGGCTGGAAGCAGTGGGCGCTCTCCGTCAGCGCGACGAACCTGCTCGACGAGACCTATTTCGCGCCGTGCCGCGCCTTCGGCGACTGCTTCACGGGCAATGGGCGCAACGTCGTCGGCACCCTGTCCTACAGGTTCTGACCGTGCAGCGCCGAGCTGTCCGCGTCTGGTACTGGGTGCACAAATGGTCGAGCCTGGTCTGCACCCTGTTCATGCTGATGCTGTGCGTGACGGGCCTCCCCCTGATCTTCGGCGAGGAGATCTATCATCTGTCGGGCGCGGAGCCGCCGGTCGCGGCGCCCGCGCCGGGCGCGCGCCCGGCCGATCTCGACGGCCTCATCGCGCGCGCGCTCGATCGCTACCCGGGCGACGTCCCGCTCTTCCTCGGCTGGGATCCCGATCATCCGGTCGTCTACGTCAATACCGGCGCGAGGCCCGATACGCCCCCTGCCGCGATGCACAGCGTCCTGTTCCATCAATATAGCGGCGAAATCATCGAGGCGCCCCCGTTCAACGAGGGCGTGATGTACACGCTCTACCTCATCCACACCGAGATGTTCGCCGGACTTCCCGGCAAGCTGTTCCTCGGCGCGATGGGCTTCCTGCTCGCCCTCGCCATCCTGTCCGGCGTCGTCCTCTACGCGCCGTTCATGCGCAAGCTCGGCTTCGGCACGGTCCGGCGCGATCGCAGCCGCAGGCTCAAATGGCTCGATCTTCACAATCTGCTCGGCATCGTCACCGCCACCTGGGTCGGCGTGGTGGCGCTGACCGGCGTCCTCAACACGCTGGAACGGCCGCTTTACGAAAACTGGCAGGCGGGTCAGCTCGCCCGGATGACGGCGGCGTGGCAAGGCCAGCCGCCGCCGAACCGGCTCGCGTCGCTCGAGACGGCTGTCCGCGCCGCCCGCGCGGCCGTCCCCGACATGCACCCGTCCTTCGTCAGCTATCCGGGCACCGGCTATAGCGGATTCCATCATTACGGCGTCTTCATGCAGGGCGACAGCGAGCTGTCGAAGCGCACCTATCAGCCGGTGCTGGTCGATGCCACGACGTCGGCGTTCACCGCCACCGCCGAATGGCCGGCCTTCATGCAGGCCCTTTATCTTTCGCAGCCGCTCCATTTCGGAGACTATGGCGGACTGCCGCTCAAGATCATCTGGGCCGCGCTCACCATCGTCACCATCATCGTGCTGGCAAGCGGGCTCTATCTTTGGCTCGGCCGGCGAAGACGGTCGGTCGAGGCCCTGCTCGTCGAGATCGAGAGCGGCGGCCTCGTCGATGCCGAGACCGCGGCGGGCGCGGCATGAAGCCGGCCCCTCGACCGGACACCGGGCGCGGCCGGATCTTCGCCGTTCCCGCGGTCATCGCCGCGCTCACCCTGTTCGGCCTGGTCGCGGGCCTGGCAGGGGAAGGTGCCGCCGACCTCGCCTCCTGGATCGCCCTGGGCGCGTGCCTGGCCGTCCTCGGCTGGGCGACGGCCAAGCGCTACTAGCCTCCGAATCCTAATACGGGGACGCTATAACTATTCCGTTCACCCCGCCCGCCGTGGCCGGATGCCGCTCTCGACAATCCGCCACTTCCTTTCCTCCGCGCTGCAGCCGGGCACGTCGTTGCACCGGCGCAGCCGCACCGGCCCGAGCATGTTGAACGGCTCGCCGTTCCGCATCCGCCCGTACACCTGCACCGGCACCTCGACGTAGAGCGAGCCCGCCGCGCCTTCGATCCGGCCCGGCGCGCCGATCTGGGCGTGATATTCGCGATAGCGGTCGAAGCTTGCCGCGAACGCTTCCGCGCTCATTCCGCTCGCCTCGCCGCCCTGCGACCAGAGCCGCCGCGCCTCGCCGTATCGCCCGCTCTCGATCAGCGCGTGATAGGATTGGACGATATTGGCGGCGCCCTGCGCGCTTTCCTCGGTGAACGGCGCCTCGGAGACCGGCGTGCGATCGTCCGGCAGCCCGCCCGGCTCTCCCGGGCCAGGTGGATCGAGCGGCGGCAGCTCGTCCGGTGCCGCGGCGTTCATCCCGGTCTCGGCCGGCGCTGCCGCGGCCCCGTTCATCGCTGCGTCGTCCAGCGCCTCGTTGGCGGCGGTGCGGTCCGCACCGGTGCATCCGGCGAGCAGGGCGATGGCAACAAGACTGAGGAGACGCATCGGCGGACCCTTTCTGCAATGGGTGCTCAATCTGCAGGATTGACCTGGATCATCGCGTCCCGTGTCGGGAATTGCAACGACCGGCCTCGAGAGCTTCGGACGGATTTCCTTGCCGGTTCGAGTTCTCGTCTGCCCGTCGATTCCTCCATCCCCGAATCGACGCAGACATTCAGCCCCGGCCAGATCCCACGGCCGGGGCTTTTTTTTCGAGCCGGCTCGCCTCCGATGCGGCGCCTGCGGCCCGCTACTGGGGTTCAGGCGGGCCGTCTCGGTGCACGGACGAGCGGAGCCACCAGCTTCAGCCACCGCCGCGTCCGTTCCGACAGGTCCTCCGGAAGCGCTTCCAGCGGCACCTCGGTGACGGCCTCGACCTCCAGCGACCAGGCTGGGCGATAGTCGACGTCCCGAACGATGAAGAGCGAGGCCAGGTCCTGCTTGAAGTCGGGAGATTCCAGGGCCTCGCTCACCAGCTCGACGGCGCCGTGCGATCGCATCCCGATCTCCTCGCGAAGCTCGCGCAGGACCGCGTCGCGGGGGTCCTCTGCCTCGCTTCGGCCGCCGCCCGGCAGGCGCCAGCCGCGCGCATATCTCAGCCTCACGAGGACCAGATTGCCCACGGGCGTGATCGCCGCCGCATGCACGCCGAAGGTGCGCGGGCGCCGGAAATACCAGAAGGCCCGGCGCAGGCCGTGAAGCCCCGTCGCCGTCCAGCGGAGCGGCCGTCGGGTGATGGCGTCGATCACCATCGGGCTGTGGCGAATCCCGGCGCGCTCTGCAATGACGGCCTCGCAGGCCTCGCCGCGGGCCTCGTCCAAATGGAAGGGCCGAATGATCCGGGACCATATCGTGCTCGTCCTGGCAGGCGGGGAGGGGAGCCGCATCGGCGGCGGCAAGCCGCTCCGTCGGCTCGGCGGCGAGACGCTGATCGACCGCGCGGTCGCGATCGCGCGGCGCTGGTCGGACGAAGTGTGCGTTGCGGTGCGCTCGCCCGGAAGCCTGGGCGCGCTCGACGCGGACGAGCTGCGCGATGATCCCGCCATCGAAGGGCCGCTCGGCGGGCTGGCCGCGGGCCTGCGCTTCGCCCGGGCAGCCGGGCGGGAGGCCGTCCTGACGATGGCTTGCGACATGCCCTTCCTGCCGGCCGACCTCGCGCCACGCCTCGTCGAGGGCATCGGCGCGGCGGCCGCCGCCGTCGCGGCAAGCGGCGGCCATCTTCATCCGGTCTGCGCGCTGTGGCGGACCGAGGCGCTCGACGTTCTTCCCGACTATCTGGAGACGGGGCGGCGCTCGCTGCGCCGCTTTGCCGAGACGATCGGCAGCGTTGTCGTAGAGTGGGCCGACCAGCCGCTCGACCCGTTCTTCAACATCAACAGCGAGACCGATATGCGCTGCGCCGAGGTGATGATCGCGCAAGAGGGCGGCCGGAAAGCCTAACCGCGCCTATTTTAAGCAGCAGGGTTTCATGAGACGCTGCGACCCTCCAGGGACTGTGGTCCAGAATCGCGTATTTTAGGCTTTCACAACTAGAAATCGAGGACGTCGACCGTCTCGCCCGCCGCCGCGGCCGGCGCATGGGCGCGCCGCCGGATCAGCAGGTCGGCCGCGGCGAGCGTGCGCTGGGCGCTCGAATCCTGGTTGGAGAGCGGCCGTGCCGCCTTGCCGTCGGCACATGCCCGGATGAAGGTCTCGCGATCGCTGCAGGGACCGACCGCTTCGGCCAGAATGGCCTGCCGCCAGCAAAGCGCGTCGGCCGGGTCGCGGCCGGAAAGCCCGGCGAGCAGCGGCGCGAGCAGCAGACGGGCCGTCACCAGCGCCGAGGTCGGGTTTCCCGGCAGGCCCAGCACCAGCCTGTTGCGTGCGCGCCCCAGCCATACCGGCTTGCCCGGCTTGATCGCGACCTTGGAGAAGATGAGCTCCAACCCGGCCGGCTCGAACATCCTTTTGGCATGATCCTTCTCGCCGACCGAGGCGCCGCCGGTGACGACCACCAGGTCGGCCAGCGCGAGCGCCTCCGCCGCGGCCGCCTCCATTGCCGGCAGGTCGTCGCGCAGCCGCCGCCGGCCGACCGGCTCCGCGCCCCATGATTCGGCCAGAGCGACCACCCCGAACGAGACGCTCTCCGGGATGGCGCCCGCCTGCTCCCGCGCGCGACCGGGATCGGCCAGCTCGTCGCCGGTGGCGAGCACGGCCAACCGCGGCCGCCGCCACGCCTCGACATCGGCCACATCGGCGCCCGCCGCGGCGACCAGCGCGCGCGGGTCGAGCCGCCGCCCTGCCTCGAGCAGCCGGGCGCCCGTCTCGAAATCCGATCCCCGCCGGCGAATATGGCGCGCCGTGCCGGGCGCTTCCGCAAAAGTCGCGACGTCGCCTTCGCGCCGGACCATCTCCTGGATGACCACCCGGTCGGCGCCGGCCGGGACCGGCGCGCCGGTGAACAGGCGGACGCACGATCCCGTCTCGACGCGGCCTGGAAATCCGCTGCCGGGATAGGATAAGCCGACGACCGCGAGCCGAGCCGGCAGATCGGCCAGATCGGCGTCGCGAACGGCATAGCCGTCCATCGCCGAGGTGTCGCAGGGTGGGGCGCAGACCTGCGCCTCGACGGCCGCGGCCAGCACCCGGCCATGAGCGTCGGCGATCGCCACCCGCTCGGCGCCCAGTGTCGTTGCCGCGCCGGCGACGAGCGCGACCGCCTCGTCGAAGCCGATCATTCCCCCTCCGGCCTGGCCCAGTCGCCGGACTGTCCGCCCCGCTTCGC
>Ga0299914_10002505_pt1 | contig 12672 bp, 8 predicted proteins | sample RVTome_10_FD_201361 | JGI IMG/M metagenome (GOLD analysis project Ga0299914, IMG submission 201361) | Soil microbial communities from uranium-contaminated site in the Upper Colorado River Basin, Wyoming, United States - RVT153D57 (version 2) ...
CGCCGTCGGCATCGCCGAACATCATGAGCATGGGCGTGTCGAGCTGGTCGACCTGGTGGATGGGCGAGTTGCGGAGGTAGGCGTCGAAGTCTTCCCACGGCGGAACGCCCATTCGCGCCTGGCCGGTCTCCCAGTGATCGAACTCGGAGATGCCGGGGTTCCAGTGTATGGCGCCGGCGAAGCTGAGGAAGTTGGTGATGGGTGCGCCGGCCACGGACGCGGCGAAGATGTCGGTGCGCGTGGGGAGATACGTCGCCTGGTAGCCGCCCCAGGAGTGGCCCACGAGTCCCACGCGTGCGGGATCGATGGTGCCGCGGTCGACGACGGTCGCTACGGCCGGTTCCACGGCTTCGAGCGCGGAGATGCCCGGATCGCGACCGCGGTAGACGATATCGGGCAGCAGCACGAAGTAGCCGTTGGCCGTGAAGACATTGTGGTTGTAATAGCTGCGCTCGGACGGGACCACATAGTTGTGCACGTCGTCGGACAGTCGTTCGTACGTATAGACGATCATGGGGTACGTGCGTGATGCATCGTAGCCGGCGGGGTAGAGCAGCACGGCCTGCAGCTCCGTTCCCGCCTTGCTGGTGAAGTCGACGAGCTCGGCGCGCCCCCACGCGTAGTCCGACTGGAACGGGTTCGTCTCCGACAGCTGACGCGCGTCGCTCAGGTCCGCATCGGCGATGAACCAGTCGGGCGAGTCGTCGAAGCGTTCGCGCGTGAACGCGAACACGTCGGCGCTGTCGGCGCGCAGGAATCGCTGCGTGCGTGCGTCCTCCCACAGCAGCCGCTCGACGTCGCCTCCGGGCGGGATCCGTGCGAAGCCGCTCTTCTTCGTTCGCTTGCCGTGGAGGGCGAGGTAGATCGGGCGTGTCGTGTCGATGCCGTCGTCGTCATCGGCTGTCGCGCGGTAGCGGTGCACGACGCCATCGTCCTGGCCATCGGTCAGCCGGCGTCCGCCGGAGCCGTCGGGCGCCACGCTCCAGACATCGAACTCGTCATAGACCAGTAGCGCACCATCGTCGACGGTCCAGCCTGCAATGCCGTGTGAAGGCAGCACCTCCACGGGATAGTCGTAGTCGCTCAACGCGAATTCGGCATCAATGCTGCCGGTCAGGTTGGTCGACGTACCGCCTGCAATGTCATAGCTCCAGAAGTTCTCGCCATCGAACCACAGCAGGTGCCGGCCGGTCGCGCTGCTACCGTAGTACCACCGGGAATTCTCGACGACCTTGCGCCGCTCGCCCGTGCTGATGTCGATCAGCCAGACGTCGACCGCGGGCCGACCGAACATGGTGCCGAAAGCGTACGCGCTTCGATCGGTCTCGGTGGCGAAGCGGCCGCCGTCGAGCACGGTGACGCTCTCGAGCAGGTCCGTGCCGAGGGGGACGACGCGGCCGTCGGTCGGATGCCACGCCGCGAGCAGCGTGCGCCGCAGGTCCTGCTGCTCCTGCGCCTTCTGCATCGGAATGATGCGAACGTCGCGCGCGTGCCAGACCTGCACGTCCGACACCTTCTCCTCGTCCGGCTTCGCGCTCGTGCTGTCCGCGGCAGGCTCCGTGTCCGCGCTGTCCGCCGGCGCTGCTCCGGCCGTGTCCGCGGCGGCTTTCGTGGAGTCACGGTCCGCGGTCTTCTTCTCTGCCGGTTCGCGCGGCCGCAACCCGATGAAGATCGCGGCACCGTCATCTGCCCATGACGGCGTGCGGTGTTCGGCGATGCGCATGCCGTCAGGGAACCCCTCGGCGGTCGCCGGATCCAGCGTCCGCTGCGCGATCGACGGTCCGCCCACACCCGTCCACGCGAGCACGACGTGCGTGGTATCGCGGTACATCGAATCGGTGCGCGTTCGCAGAACGGCCAGCTCCGTCGCATCATCGCGCCAGGCGAGCGCGCGGTAGAGCGAGGTCGAGGAGTCGAGCACCCGCAACGTGCCGGCGCGCGCGTCGTAGAGCTGGATACCGTTGCCCGCGCCGTTCTCCGTCTCGATGGTCAGCGCGAGCAGCGCGACATCATCCGACCACTCGGCAGCGGCGATGTCGCCGAAGCTGGTGGCGGTGCCTCGCTCGAGGTCGCGGACAATGACGGTGGCCGCGCTCCTGTCCTCCGCGGGGTACCCGCGCAGGGCGAGGTATCGACCGTCGCCGCTGAACGCGAACGATGCGATGTCGTCGACCTCGACCGTCTCGAGTGATTCGAGATCCACGATCGCCGCGCGGTTCCGCACCGGCTCCTCCTCCCGCTCCAGCCGCTCCCGTTCGGCCGTCGACTTGCCGATGGTGTAGGCCAACCAGCGCCCGTTCCCGGAGAATGCGGGCGAAGCACCGTACGGCACGACGATCGTGGTATCGCGGGCAAGGCCACGGATGCGCAGCTCGTTCTCCTCGTTCACACGCGACACGGCGTACGCCAGCCAACGCCCCTGCGGCGAGAGCGTCGCACCGCCCAGCGACTCCCACTTCCCGTAGTCCGATGGCGTCACCGGGCCAGGCTGCGCGAGCAGCGGCAACGGCAGCGCGAGCGTGAGGAGCGCGTGCAGCAGGACTCGGCGGGGCATGGCCATCACCTCCGGTCGTATCGGAACGGTTCGGCAATCGTGGTCGGTCGGTGGCGGAGCACGGCATACATCGCAGCGATCGATATCCGGCCGGTCCGTCGAGATCGCCAGCAGGATGCCGCTGCCAGGCTCAGCCGCCGGTGTCGAGTGCGCGCAGCACAGCCGGCTTCTCGGCGATCACGCGGGCGCCGTACAGGCAGACGTCGCGGTCCGGCGGTGCGGCAGCAGCGCAAGCGTCAGCGCGGCCATCGTCCTCGCTCACCATGACGCCGATCTGCTCGCCTACCGCCTCGTAGCACCGGATCTTCGCTTCGCTTTCCGCCACATCGCGGCAGAACGACAAGCCGGCGTCCGGTGTGCCGGTCCAGTCCGTGATCGCCTTGACCGCGCCCACGTAGCACCAGGGCGCTTCCGCCGACCGATCGAGCGCGCACAGCCGGCGAGTTTCGTCCGCATCCTGCTGCGCGTAGCCCGATGCATCGCGCCCCAGACTCTGATGGCACGTCCTGCGGAACCGTTGCGGTGCGCCATCGCACGTGCGCGCCGCAGCCTCGAAGTCGCTGCCGTTCAGGTGCAGCATCACCGTGGTCTGCATGCCGTAACACGCTTCGCCGTAGCGTTCGGCGATGGCCGTGCACGGGTAGTGCGGATCGTCCGGATCCACCGGCCGGAACGGTATCCCCTCCGCCGCCGGGTGTGCATCTCCGTGGTCGCCGTGCGCGTGCGCGTCCGGTTCTTCCGCGGTATCCAGGTCCTTCATCAGCGAGGCGTGGTGCGGGTGCGTCGCATTGCCGACGTTCTCCATGAACGCTCCGCCGTAACACGACTCCCGCTCCCACCCGCCGGCCAGCAGGTCGCACCCCTCGAGCCCTCGCCGCAGATCGTGCCGGTTCAGGATCGTGAGCCCGTGACCCAGCCCGTGCACACACTGGAAGTACGTCCACTGACCCGGCTGCAGCCGTCGCACCTGCGTACACAGTCCGTTCACGCGTGCCGAGTCCGCCTCGCCGCTCTCCGAGAAGTACGCCTGGATCACGCCGTGGTAGCAGCCCGCGTGGAACAGCTCCGTGCAGCGGGTGAATGTCTCGGCGACGTCGCGCTCCGCATCGTACGCGGCGATGCCGAGGCCGTGCACATACAGGTGTCCGTCGCGGCGAACGTCCGGATCCGCTTCCGCGATCGCTTCCAGCGCCGTGAGTGCGCGCTCCAGCTCGCCGGCGCGTGCGACCGGATGCAGCACGGCCTCGTAGCAGGCGATCTTCTCGGACGCCGACCCGCGGCCACACTCCCGCTGCGCCGTTTCGGCCAGCGTCTGGGCGCCGCCGTCCGCCGCGACCAGGGCAATGGCGATCGCGGCGATGCACGCCGGGACGCGTACACGAACCTTCGACGATGCGCGTTCCTTCATGCGACCACCTCTTCCGGACTTCCGGTCACTGCCGGGACGCGAGCCCGGCTCGCGCCAGTGTAGCGCGATCCTTTCGCCGCCGCACGGCCAGCGGGCCGAAGGAGGCCGGCCTTCCACTGCGGCATGGAGCAAGAACCGTCCCTGATGAGTATCATGGGAGAGACCGACGCGGGAGCGGCGCAGAGACCCCGCCGCTCAACCGGTACGGACCAAACCGCCCATCCTGGATCTCCGATGCCACGACGCACGTTCCCGATTCTCGCCCGATCCCTGATCTGGCTTCCGTTCTTCCTCATCGCTTCGGCATCCGTCGGCTGCGCGCGCGATCAGGTCACGGCCGATGCGCCATCCGGTGAAACGGCGACGATCGTGCAGCGCTACCCCCACGATACGGGAGCGTACACGCAGGGGCTCGAGTACCACGAAGGCGTTCTGTACGAGAGCACGGGCCAGCTCGGGCGATCGACGGTCCGCATCGTCGAGCTCGAGACCGGCAACATCCTCAGCAACGTGGATCTGCCGCCCGACCGCTTCGGCGAGGGCCTCACGCTGGTGGGCGACCGGGTGATCCAGCTGACGTGGACCGCTGGCATCGCCTACGTCTACGACCGCGAGACACTCGCACTCCAGGACTCGCTGACCTACGAGGGTCAGGGCTGGGGCCTCGTCTACGACGGCCAGAACCTCATCCGCAGCGACGGCACGGCCACACTCTACTTCCACGACCCCGAAACGTTCGAGCTCCGGCGCACCGTCGAAGTACGCGACGATGGCGCGCCGCTCACCGAAATCAACGAGCTGGAGTGGATCGAGGGCGAGCTGTGGGCCAACGTCTACCGCACCGACTACGTCGTCCGGATCGATGCAGAATCCGGCGCCGTCAAGGGCTGGATCGACCTGAGCGACATCTTCCCGCAGGCGCAGCGGCCGCTGTCCGTCGATGTCCTCAACGGCATCGCGTACGACAGCGCGGGCGGCCGGCTCTTCGTGACCGGCAAGTGGTGGCCTACGCTGTTCCACATCGAGCTGCGCTGAGGTGGTGACGCCGGCCCACGGAACCGGACCGGAAGACGCAGTGCGGGCGAGCTTCCGGGCCGCGCGCCTGTCGGGCCTCGTGGTCGGGCTGGTGGGCCTCGTCCTCTTCAGCTCGTTCCTGACGGCCGGCAGCGGCTATGCACCACCTCAGACCGGCACGCGGGTGGTCGTGCTCGGCACGGGCACACCGAACGCAGATCCCGACCGGTCCGGTCCCGCCGTCGCGATCGTGACCGGCAATGAAGCCTACCTCGTCGATGCCGGACCCGGTGTCGTACGTCGCGCCGCTGCTGCTGCTCGTGAGGGCGTGACCGCGCTGGAAGCGCAGAACCTTTCGCGCGTGTTCCTCACGCACCTCCACTCCGACCACACCCTCGGCCTGCCCGACCTCATGCTGTCGCCGTGGGTACTCGACCGGCCCGACCCGCTCGAGGTGGTGGGACCTGCCGGTACGCGACGCATGACGGACGGGATCCTCGAAGCGTGGAGCGAGGACATCGCCATCCGGCGCAACGGCCTCGAGCCGCGCGACCACAATGTCGACGCCTATCGCGTCGAGGTCACGGAGGTGCCCGCCGCCGGCGGGCCGGTCTACCGGGACGAGCACGTGCGCGTCACGGCGCTGCCCGTCCACCACGGCAGCTGGGCCAGTGCGTGGGGCTACCGCTTCGATACCGCCGACCGCACGATCGTCGTGTCCGGTGATGCGACGCCGAGCCCGGCCATCATCGAGGCGTGCGACCGCTGCGACGTCCTGGTCCACGAGGTCTACTCCGCCGAGCGGTTCATGGACCGGCCGGCCGAGTGGCAGCGCTACCACGCCGACTTCCACACCTCCACCACGCAGCTCGCCGACATCGCGATGAAGGCGCGCCCCACGCTGCTCGTCCTCTACCACCAGCTCTACTGGGGTGCGACCGACGACGACCTGGTCCGCGAGATCCGCGAGGCCGGCTACGACGGCGCTATCGTCAGCGCGCGCGATCTCGGCAGCTACTGAGCGGAGATCGGCTCAGCGGCCCCAGCCCCAGCCGGCGGTCCCGCCCGCGAACACCATCACGAGCAGCATCGGGATCGCGATCATCGCGAGCCAGCCCAGCAGCGCCGTGAGCACGGCCTTGCCGGTCGAGAAGTCGAGCGCCTGCCGGATCGCGATGATGCCGGCGACCAGCATCCAGATCCACACGACGAAGCCGATCAGCGCGCCCAGGATCGGGATGAAGGCGAGGACCATGAGCAGACCCGGCGTCTGCGCGAAGCCGAGCGTACGCAGCAGCTCGCCCCACGTCGCCGTGCCGCCCAGCACCTTGTCGCCGATCAGGTACGTGACGCCCGCCCAGATCAGCCACGCGATGAAGGCGCCGATGAGACCGCCGATCATGCCACTGAGGCCCGCGTTCCAGGAGCCGATCGCGGAGCACACGGCCACGATCGCGACGACGCCCGCCGCCTGACTCGTCGCCGTGGTGTCGGCCTCCACCTCCTCGTAGACGCCGACCTCCAGCATCGCCGCGCCCTTCATCCGATCGACCATCGAGCGTCTGATCGTGCTCATGCCGCCTCCCTGAGTGAGTGTCCACCCGACCGATCCACACGCATCTGCACCCGTTCATGGCCATCCGCGCGATTGCTGCGGCGGGCAGCGCTGGCCCGGCGATTCCAGTCACCGCCCCCGCGGGCGCTCCGCACCTGCGCAAGATCCGGCGCACCACTTGCGCGGCACGGGTGATGCGCGCGGGCGATCGCTTCGATCGGGCCGCTGATCGGCGTCTCCCGGCCGCGACGACCGCCCGGGCTCAGCCGCCCAGAACGCCGAGCATCCACGCACAGACCAGCGCCGCGTAGATGCCGAGCACGTAGCCGGCCACGGCCATGAGCAGTCCTACGGGCGCCATCGCGGGGTGGTACACGCCCGCAACGACCGGCGCGGATGCCGCACCACCGACGTTCGCCATGCTGCCCGTCGCAATGAAGAAGAGCGGCGCCCGGATCAGCCGGCCCACGGCGAACAGGATGGCAACGTGGATCGCGATCCACAGCACGCCTGCGGCAAGGTAGAGCGGCGCCGCAACGACAGCCCTGAGATCCGCACTTGCACCGATCGCCGTCAGCAACAGGTACAATGCAACGTATCCGATACGCGAGGCGCCCGCGTCCTCCAGCCGGCTCACCGGCGTGAACGAGAGAAGCAGCCCGCCCGTCACCACGATCAGCACCGCCCACGTCGTCTGGCTGATGATGGTGGGATCGCCCAGTGTCGGCAGCATCTCGCCCAGGACGAGCGCCACGACGGCGCCCGCAACGCCCAGCCCCACGATGACCGCGGCGTTGCGGATGTCGATCGGCGTCCTGCGCGTCTGCAGCTCGGCGAGCCGGCGGTTCGCCATCTCGATCGCGTCGCGCCTCGCTCCCACACGCTCGTCCCAGCGCCGCTGAAACCCGCTCAGGAACAGCAGCACGCCCATCCAGCCGTACCCGACTACGGTGTCGACGACGATGATGGGGCCCAGCCCCGCATCGGACAGCCCGACGCTCTCCGCAACCGCGACCATGTTCGCCGTTCCGCCGATCCACGAGCCGGACAGCGCGGCCAGCCCCATCCACGCATCCTCCGGCAGGAACGAGCCGAAGACGAGGAACGCGATCGGTCCGCCGATCACGATGCCGAACGTACCGGCCAGCATCATGATCATCGCCGTCCAGCCCAGACGGAGGATGGCCGGCACATCGATCGAGACCATGATCAGCAGCAGCGCGATCGGCAGCAGGTAGGTGCGCATCCAATCGTACGCAGGCGATGCCGCCGGCGTGATGCCGAGGGTCGTCGAGATCGTGGGGATGAAGTACGCGTAGATGACGGGCGGCGTCAGCTCGAACAGCTTCGCGAAGCGCGGGACTCCGCTCATCCAGAAGATCGCCGCAAGGACACCGGCCAGGTACGCCGCTACGGCCATCGGATCCTGGAGCAGCGACGTCGCGGGCTGATCCATCAGGCATATGGAGTGCGGGTGAGCGACCGGTACGGCCCGCCGGCAAGGTGTGCGGCTGCGGCCGACCGGTCAAGCGCGAAGGCTGGCAGGACCACTGCGGTAAATGTTAAGTAATGGCATGCCCGACACCCGCGCCGCCGCCGAAGTGCGGACCCGCGTCATCGTCTACGCGACGACCGCCATTGCGCTCGTCGCGCTCGCCATCCTCGTGCGCACCGCGAGCTGGCGGACGAACGCGGACGTGCACGCGCTCCACGAAACGGCCGCTACTCTGCTCGCCGCTGTCGTCGGCATCCTCTCGCTGGTCCGCTACTACAGCCGCAAGGAACGCCTCTTCCTGGTCATAGGCGCCGCCTTCATCGGGACGGCGATCCTCGACGGCTACCACGGCATCGTCACGTTCCTCGCGCCGCCCGAGGATGTGGCCGGCGTCCTCGCCTTCAGTCCGTGGAGCTGGATCGCCGCCCGCACGTTCCTCGCCCTGTTCCTGCTCCGCCTCGCGTTCGTGCGCCGCGACGACGAGAGCCATGAACCCACCGGCGTCAGCGAAGGCGCGATCTACGGCATCACCATCGTCCTGCTGCTCGGTGCACTGCTCACGTTCACCTTCGTGCCACTGCCGGCCGCCGTGCGCGACGACATGCTGCCGCCCCGGCCGCAGGAGCTCGTGCCTGCCGGACTCTTCTTCCTCGCACTGCTCGTCAACCTCCGAAAAGGCGGCTGGAAGTACAACGTCTTCGAGCACTGGCTCGTCGTTTCGCTGCTCATCGGCGCCGCAGGCCAGGCCCTCTTCATGGCATGGTCTCTCGACTTCTACGATGCCTGGTTCGATGCCGCGCACCTGCTGAAGACCATCAGCTACGCGGCCGTGCTCATCGGCTTGCTGATGAGCGTGTTCTTCACCTACCAGCGGCTGCGCGAGAACCAGCAGGCGCTCGCCAGTGCGAATGCCGCGCTCCAGCGCGAGATCGCCGAACGGCATGCGGCCGAGGAGGAGCTGCAGATCCGGACGGCGTACCTCGAGCAGCTCTTCGAGAGCGCGCCCGAAGCGATCGTCGTCGTCGACGAGCACGACCGGATCCTCCGCCTCAACGCCGAGTTCACGACCATTTTCGGCTACTCGCCTGCCGAAGCCGTGGGCCACACCATCGGGGAGCTGGTCGTGCAGCCGGACGCGAGCCGCGAAGCCGAAGCCGTCACGCACGCCGTCGCGAGCGGGCTGACCGTCAGCTACGAGACTGTTCGGCGCCGGAAGGACGGCTCGCTCGTCGATGTCTCGATCCTCGGCACGCCCATCCGCGGCGCGGGCGGCCAGCTCGCCGTCTACGGCATCTATCGCGACATCACGGACCGGAAACGGGCCGAGAACTCGCGCCGCGAATCCGCGGAACGGCTCGAGGCCATCGTCCAGGCCTCGCCGCTCGGCATCATCGTGCTCGATGTCGACGGCATCGTTCGCCTCTGGAACCCTGCCGCCGAACGCATCCTCGGCGTGCCCGCTCGAAACGCGATGAACAGCCCTCTGCCGCTCATCGAGGGCGCTGCGAGCGATGCACTCCGCGAAGCGATCACCGGCGAGCCGCTCTCCGAACACGAGGTCGCCTGGCAGAGCGAGAACGGCACCGAGGTCGTCAGCATCTCGACCGCACCGCTCACCGCGGAGGACGGCGAGCGAAACGGCACGCTCGTCGTCGTCGCCGTCGTCACCCAACGCCGCCTCGCCGAGCAGGCCATGCGCGAGGCAAAGGCCGCCGCCGAGGAGTCCAACCGCTCGAAGAGCGAGTTCCTCGCCAGCATGAGCCACGAGCTGCGCACACCGCTCAACTCCGTCATCGGCTTCACGCGCGTCCTGCTCAAGAACAAGGGCCGCAACCTGCGCCCCATGGATGTGGCCTACCTCGAGCGCATCGCCGCCAACGGCGAGCACCTGCTCGGCCTCATCAACGATGTGCTCGACCTCTCCAAGATCGAGGCCGGCAAGGTCGAGCTCGAGCTGGCCGACACCGACCTCGGCCCGCTCGTCGCCGAAACCATCGCCCAGCTCGGCGGCCGGGTACCCGGCCAGGTCCGGCTCCGTACCCGGGTACCCGAACCGCTCGCCCCCATCACGACCGACCCGCAACGCCTGAAGCAGGTGCTCATCAACCTCATTGCCAATGCCCTCAAGTTCACATCGCAGGGCACCGTCACCGTCGCCGTCCACGCCGATCCGGTGACCTGTACGCCCGTCCGGATCGACGTCATCGACACCGGCATCGGCATCCCCGAGGAACGTCTCGCCCGCATCTTCGAAGCGTTCGAGCAAGCCGACCGCACCACCGCCCGCCGCTACGGCGGCACCGGCCTGGGCCTCAGCATCTCGCGCGGCCTCTGCGACCACCTCGGCTACCGGCTCACCGTGCAGAGCGAAGTCGGACGAGGGTCGACCTTCAGCATTCACCTCCAGACCGCTGACGTCGTCGCGGCCTTTTGAGGATTTCGGCGGGGACGGCGGGCCTGGCCGCGGGCGGCGGCCGGGTCGGCAGACGCCCCTTCCGGATGTAACGGTCGTGTAACTACGTTCAGCCCGCAGGGCTTCGAACGATTGTCCGGAAACGATTGTCTGGGAACGGAAGGATGCCGTGCGCCCGATTCTCGCCCTTTTCGGCAAGTCGCCCTTCGGTCCGCTCGCCGAGCACACCGAACGCGCGCATCAGACCGTGCAGCTGCTCCGGCCGCTGTTCGAGGCCTTTCTCGATGGGGACTGGGCCAAGACGGACGAGATCTACCAGCGGATCTCGAAGCTGGAGCACAAGGCGGATGTGCTGAAGAACGAGATCCGGGATCACCTGCCGAAGTCGCTCTTCCTGCCGGTGGACCGGGGTGATGTGCTGTTGTTCCTGAAGGAGCAGGACGGCATTGCGGACCGCGCAGAGGATGTCGCGGTGCTGCTCAACATGCGGCAGACGCCGGCGCCGTCGGGCATGAGGTCGGGCATCCTCGAGTTCGTCGACTACATCATCGCGACGAGCGCTGCGTGGTATGCGTCCTCGCGGGACCTGACGACGCTGCAGGAGGCATCGTTCACGGGGCCCGAGGTCGACAAGATGATGGACCGCGTGCGTGAGATCTCGGACATGGAGTGGGAGGCGGACAAGAAGCAGGCAGCGCTCTCGCGCGGGCTGTTCGAGCACGAGGAGGAACTGGGCGCCGTCTCCATCTTCTTCTGGATGAACATCTTCCGGGTGCTCGGTGCGGTCGCGAACCACGTCGAGAACACCGCCGACCTGCTGCGGCTCATGCTCGCGCGTCGATGACGGTCGGCCTCATCATCTTCGCGGTCACGCTGGCCGCGGGCGCGTACATGGCGTGGACCATCGGCGCGAACGACGTGGCCAACGCGATGGGCACGTCCGTCGGCTCGGGCGCGCTGACTCTGACTGCCGCCATCGTCGTCGCTGCCGTCATGGAGTTCTCCGGCGCGATCCTCGTCGGTGCCAGCGTCACGGACACGATCAGCAAGGGCATCGTCGAGACCACGCTGTTCGCCGCGGACGGCCCGCTGGGACCCGACGGTCCGCTGTTACTCGGGCTCGGCATGCTGTGCGCCCTGCTCGCCGCGGCCGCCTGGCTCCACCTGGCCACACACTTCGGCCTGCCCGTCTCGACCACCCACTCCATCGTCGGCGCCGTCGTCGGCATCGGCCTCGTCAGCTTCGGCTGGCGAGGTGTGTCGTGGAACACGCTCGCGCAGATCGTGGGCAGCTGGGTCGTCTCGCCACTGCTGGGCGGGCTGCTCGCGTTCCTCACGTTCTTCTACATCCGCAAGCACATCCTCCGGAGCCAGGACCCGATCGACGCGACCCGGCGCATCGCGCCGTACCTCGTCGCCGTCGTCGTCGCGATCATGACGCTGTCCTTCATCTACAAGGTCATGAAGAACCGGGCCGACGTGCCGCCCGTGCTCTTCTCGATCGGCATCTCGATCGCGTTCGGCGCCCTCATCGGTGTGCTCGCCGGCATCGTCGTGAGGCGACGTCGCATCACGCCCGTCATGACGCCGTACACCTACGTCGAACGTGTCTTCGGCGTGCTCCAGATCAGCACGGCGTGTTTCGTCGCGTTCGCCCACGGCGCCAACGATGTCGCCAACGCCGTGGGCCCCCTCGCCGCCGTCGTCACACTCTCGCGCGATGGCTTCACCACCGTCGCCGCGCAGGTCAGCGTGCCGTTCTGGGTCCTCGCGCTCGGCGGCGTCGGCATCGTCATAGGCCTGGCCACGCTGGGCCACAAAGTCATCGCGACGGTCGGCAAACAGATCACCGAGATGACGCCCACCCGCGGCTTCAGCGCCGAGTTCGGTGCCGCGACCACCGTCCTCATCGCCAGCAGCCTCGGCCTCCCCATCTCCACCACCCACACCCTCGTCGGCGGCGTCATCGGCGTGGGCTTCGCCCAGGGCATAGGCGCCCTCAACCTCCGCGTCGTCCGCAACATCGTGAACTCCTGGATCGCGACCGTCCCCGCCGCTGCGGGCACTGCCGCCATCCTGTTCGTGATCCTGAGGGCGCTGTTGATCTGAGATCCGGAGAGGACCAGGCGGACCCCGATCCTCAGCGCGATGGATCCGTTCAGCCGCGGCTGTGGCATGGGGGCGTCGTGGCCGTAGCACGGACGTCGTGACCGTGGCACGTGGCCATCACCGG
>Ga0299914_10002506_pt1 | contig 12671 bp, 6 predicted proteins | sample RVTome_10_FD_201361 | JGI IMG/M metagenome (GOLD analysis project Ga0299914, IMG submission 201361) | Soil microbial communities from uranium-contaminated site in the Upper Colorado River Basin, Wyoming, United States - RVT153D57 (version 2) ...
GTGCTCGCCAGGCGCAGCAGCACGACGGCGCTCCAGAGCACCGCCGCGTGGAGGAAGAGCAGCGCCGCGATGAACGTCAGGCGCTCCGCGTCGACGGGATACAGCGAGAACTGCAGCGGCGACCGGGTCGAGAACGCGAGCAGCCGATCGAGGACGCCGTGGTGCACGGCGAGCAGCGCCGCGAGCACGACGCCGATGGCCACGTGGGCCGCGGTGAAGAGAAGCGCGCCGCCCGCGCCGGCGATCGCTCGCACCTCGCGGCGGCGTGCGACGCGGCGCCGCTCGACCGTCGTGCCGGCGAGCGCGACGAGGGCGAGCGCCGCGAGCGCCGTCATCAGGAGATCCGCCGGCGAGCGGAAGATGACCGCGGCCACCCCGCCGATCTCGCTGCCGGGCGAGGCCCACGCCCACGTCTCCGGCGTGGCCGCGGCGAGCACCAGGCGCGCGACGACGATGAGCAGCGCGATCAGCAGCGTCCCCCCGACGAAGGTCCGCGAGCGGGTGGCGCGTTCCCGCGCGTCCCAGAGCGGCACCGCCATCACGATGAGCGTCAGCGCGAGCACGGCCAGCGCGGCATCGACCGTCCGCGCCTGGACACGCGCGCGCAGCGCGCTGAGCGACGCGGGGGAAGCCTCCGCGGCGAGGAGGGGCGTGCCGTCCGATCCCTCGATCAGGAACGTGCCGGGAGCGGATGCGCGGCTCCCGGTTTCGTACGCCATCCGCAGCGCGACGGGCACGAGGCTCGTCGGCAGTTCCGCGACGTCCGATCGGCGCTGCAATCCGCCGCCGTCCAGTCCAAGCGGCTGCTCGACGGCGGTGAGGCCGACGCGCCGGCCGGGCTCGCCCGGCGCGACGCGCGGATCGACGAAGACGAGACGGGGCCCGAGCGGGCCGGGGGCGACGAAGAGCGCGCGAGGTCCGTGCAGCCGGTCGGCCGGCAGATCAGAGGGGCGGCCGCCCCAGGCGAGCGGCGTGGCGGCCGAGCCGTAGATCGTCAGCGCCGCCGGCGCCGTGCCCATGCCGCGCAGCGCGTCCCGCGCCGCGTCGAACAGCCGGCGCGCGGCTTCCGGGCTGGCGGCCGCTTCCGTCAGCAGCCCCGGATCGACTGCCGCCGCGGACGCGGCCTCGCGCAGGCCCGCCGCGATTCGATCGATGCGCTCGCGGGTCTCGGCCGCGACCGACGCGAGGGTTTCCGCGTCGTTCGCTCCCAGCCGCGTGCGCTCGTAGAGCCGGCCCGCGGCAACGGTGAGGAGTGCCAGTGCGAGCCCGATCACCGCCTGGCGGACGACGCGGCGGACGACGGCGTGGGGGGGCACGGGAGCGCCGCGCGGCGCGACGCCCGAGTCAGCGACGGCCGTGTCGTGGGCGGGGACCACCGCTTCGAGGATACACGGGGGAGGGAGGGGAAAGGGAGAAGGGAGAAGGGAGAAGAGCGCGCTGTGGTAGCGTGTGGACGCCCTTCATGAGCCGCGCGTCCGACGTGAAGCTGCTGTTGAAGCGCGGCGCCCTCCTCGCGGCGGCGAACTGGCCAGTCGTCGTGCTTCAGTTCCTGGCCGACGTGGGGTTCAAGCTCCTGCTCGCGGTGCCGGCCATCGCGGCCGCGTTCCTGGCCGCCCTGCTCGTCGGCGGCAGCGCCGTGGATCTCGCCGCGGCCGACGTGCACGAGATCCTGGCGGTGCTGCTCGCCGCGTTCACGGAACACCCCGGCGCGGTCCTGGCGTTCGGCGCCGGACTGCTCACGGTGCTGGCCGGCGGATCGGCGCTCACGGTGCTCGTCAAAGGGGGCACCGTCACGATCCTGCTCGCCGCAGACCGGCGTGCGCGAACGATCGAATACCGGCCGATCCGGCTGTCCAGCCTCACCCGGGCCTCGGCGTTCCGCCTCGAGGTGTTCATGGCCGGCTGCGGCCACCTGTTCGGCCGTTACCTCGCGCTCGCCCTCGTTCTCGGTCTCAGCTACGCCGCCATCGCCGCGGTGTATCTCATGCTCGTGCTCGGCAGCTACCAGGCGGTCTCCGGTCCCGGCGCGCTCACCGGATGGACGCTGGCCGCCGCGGCCGGGTCCGGCGCGCTGGTCGTGACCGTCACGATCGTCAACCTGCTGTACCTGTTGATGCAGGTGGTCATCGCGGCCGGCGACTGCGGGGTGACCGCCGCCGCCTCGCGCGTCGGCCGTTTCCTGCGCGCGAACGCGGCCACGGTGGCGCTGCTCGTCGTGACGCTGCTGGTCGCCGTGACGCTCGCGACCGCCGCCTCGATTCTGGCCACCGCCGGCCTCGGCTTCATCGCCTTCATCCCGATCCTGGGTCTGGCCATCGTCTGGCTGCAGCTGGGGGCGTGGGTCGCGCGCGCGCTGCTGTTCCAGTATCTCGGGCTCACGGCGCTGACGGCCTTCGGGCACCTGTACGTCAGACACGCCGAAGACGGACGAGTGGAAGTGGAACAAGTGGAAGAAGTGGAGAAGTGGAAGAGTGGGAGTGCCCGGGGCGGATGAAAGGTTGGAAGTGTGGAAGCGGGGAAGTGCGCCGCCTTTCGCCTCACGGCGGCGCAGGCGGCGCGCCGAGCGGCACCTGGACGCCGACGACCTCCCTGAGCGGGACGATGGCGACGCCGAGCGGCCGTGAGAGCACCTGGAGCTCGCCGCCGCGCGTGACCAGCACCAGGGCGATGAGCTCGGGCACGGGATGCGGCACCAGCAGGGGCGGCGCGGCGAGGTCCCCCGAGCCCGTGAACTGACCGGCGGGCTCCCCGATCCGGCCCCGGAACGTGTGGATCTCGCCGCCGATGCCGGCCACCAGCACGAGGTCATCGAGGACCATCGGGCCGCCGATCGGCCTGAGCGGCAGCCCCTTCATCCAGCGCTGCGAGCCGCCGTCGCGATCGAGCGCGCGCAGGACGTTGTTGAAGCCGGCCAGGTAGACGTGGCGCGCGTCGACGGCCGGTGCCGCGGTGATCAGCCCGCCGTGCCGCCAGCGCCACTCCCGGCCGCCGTCTTCCGCCGACAGGCAGTAGAACCATCGGTCGGACGCGCCCAGGAAGACCCGATCCGCCGCGGCCAGCGGCGCGCCGGGCCGTCCGTCGAGCTTCCGCTGCCAGAGCTGGGCGCCGGACTTCAGATCCAGGGCCACCACGTGGCCGTCGTCGAGGGAAAGGAAGACGCGGTCGACGCCGATCGCCGGACGCGCGATCGCCGGCGCCGGCGCGCGGGCGGTCCACAGGACGTGGCCATCCTGCGCACGCAGTCCCAGCACCTCGCCGCCGGCGGTCGGCGCGACGAGCCACCCGCTTTCCCATGCGGGCGGCGCCGAGAAACCGCCGGGCACCGGGACGGACCAGCGCCGGCTGCCGTCGGTTCCGATCGCGACGAGCGCGTCGGCGGTCGCGGCGAAGACGAGGCCGTCCCCCGCGGCCAGTGCGCCCGTCGCCGCGAGGTCGATCGTCCAGCCGATGCGTCCCGTGTCGAGCGAAACGCTCGTGACGCGTCCGTCACGAAGGGGTACGTACACGACGCGTTCGAGCAGCGCGGCGCCGGCGGAGGCGGAGCTCTCGAGCGTGACCGTTCGCGCGAGCCGCAGGTCGCCGCTCCAGGGCGCCGCCGTCTGGCCGCCGCGGCTCGCGCACGCCGCGCACAGCATCACGCACGCGATCAGGGCCGCGGCGCGCGAGGCCGTGGGGCGTCTGACCTCGTTCGAGGGCCGGGACTGGCGGGCGGCGCCGCCGGCTGCCAGCGCGGCGGACCGCGGCGGTTCCGAACGGTTCACCGGACGAAGCCGGCGCGAATCACGGAAGGAAGACGACACGACGTGGTCATGAGTCGGCAGCGCCGGTATAATACCGTGATTCAACGGGCCGCGCGGCGCCGGCGGGCGAGCGCACCCCATCCCCGCCGCACCTCTGTGTCACATCAAACGATCGTCGTCCTCGATTTCGGGTCGCAGTACACCCAGCTCATCGCGCGCCGGCTCCGCGAGCTGTCGGTCTACTGCGAGATTCTCCCGTTCAGCACGCCCGCCTCCGTCATTGCCGCACGCCATCCCGTGGGTCTGATCCTGTCGGGAGGACCCAAGAGCGTGTCGGAGCGGGGCGCACCACGCTGCGACGAGGGGCTCTTCGCCCTCGGCGTGCCGGTGCTCGGCATCTGCTACGGCATGCAGCTGATGACCGACGCGCTCGGCGGGCGGGTGGCGCCGGCGCCGCAGCGCGAGTTCGGCCACGCGCTGGTGCGCGTCAGCGAGAATACCGGCGCGCCCATCTTCACCGCGCTGCCGCCGGAGCTGCGCGTGTGGGCGAGCCACGGCGACCTGGTGGCCGCGGCGCCGCCGGGATTCTCCATCATCGCCACCAGCGCCAACGCGCCGGTCGCGGCGATGGAGGATCGTTCCCGAAGCCTCTTCGCTCTGCTGTTCCATCCCGAGGTGGCGCACACCGAGCACGGCCTGGAGATTCTCCGGAACTTCGCGTATCGGATCTGCGGGTGCACGGGCGACTGGACCATGCGGTCGTTCATCGAGGAGGCGACCGCGCGCATCCGCCAGCAGGTGGGCGACGGGCGCGTGGTCTGCGCCCTCAGCGGCGGGGTGGACTCGACGGTCGCCGCGCTGCTGCTGCACCGCGCCATCGGCGAGCGGCTCACTTGCATCTTCGTGGACAACGGGGTCCTGCGACTGAACGAGGCGGCGCAGGTGCGCGACCGCTTCGCGCGGAAGCAGAAGCTTCCCCTGGAGTTCGTGGACGCGTCGGACCGGTTCCTGTCCCGGCTCGCCGGCGTCGTCGATCCCGAGCGGAAGCGGAAGATCATCGGCCAGACGTTCATCGACGTGTTCGAGGAGAAGGCCGCCTCCCTCGGCCGCTTCGACTTCCTCGCGCAGGGCACGCTCTATCCCGATGTGATCGAGTCGGTGTCGGTCGTCGGTCCCTCGGCCGCGATCAAGAGCCACCACAACGTCGGCGGCCTCCCGGAGCGCATGAAGTTCGCGCTGGTCGAGCCGCTGCGGGAGCTCTTCAAGGACGAGGTCCGCGTGCTCGGCCGCGACCTGGGACTGGAAGAGGAGTTCGTCATCCGGCAGCCCTTCCCTGGCCCCGGTCTCGCCGTGCGCATCCTGGGCGAGGTCACGCGCGAGCGCCTCGAGCTGCTGCGCCTCGCCGACGCCGTCGTCGTCGAGGAGGTCCGCCGGGAGGGGCTCTACCAGTCGCTCTGGCAGAGCTTTGCCGTCCTGCTCCCGGTGCAGAGCGTCGGGGTGATGGGAGACGAACGGACGTACGAGTACACGATCGCGGTGCGGGCGGTGGAGAGCCGCGACGGCATGACGGCCGACTGGGCGCGCCTCCCGCACGATCTGCTCGGCCGCATCTCGTCGCGCATCGTGAACGAGGTGAAGGGGATCAACCGGGTGGTGTACGACATCAGCTCGAAGCCCCCGTCCACGATTGAATGGGAATAGGTAGGGCGCGCTCGCCGAGCGCGCCGTGACGGCGGCCTCGGCGAGGCCGCCCTACCAGGAACGCCGAGACAATGACAGATTTCGTCCACCTCCACCTCCACACCGAGTTCTCACTGCTCGACGGCGCCTGCCGCATCGATGAGCTGCTCGACCAGGTCGTCGCGCAGAAGATGCCGGCGGTGGCCGTGACCGAGCACGGCAACATGTTCTCGGCGGTGGTGTTCCACGACCATGCCGTTGCCCGGGGGGTGAAGCCGATCCTCGGCTGCGAGGTGTACGTGGCGCCGGGCAGCCGGCTGGTGAAGGGCGGCATCGGCGGCGAGTACAACCACCTCGTCCTGCTCGCCGAGACGCGCGAGGGGTGGCACAACCTGATCAAGCTGGTGTCCGCGGGATACACCGAGGGATTCCACTACAAGCCGCGGATCGACAAGGAGATCCTCGCGGCCCACGCGAAGGGCCTCATCGGGCTCAGCAGCTGCCTCAAGGGCGAGATTCCCTCCGAGATCTGCGCGTCCCAGGAGAAGAGGGCCCGGGACGCGGCGGGGCTGTTCCAGGAGGTGCTCGGACCGGGGAACTTCTTTCTCGAGGTGCAGGACCACGGCATCGGCGACCAGCAGACGGTGAACCGCGGCCTGGTGCGGATCGCGACGGACCTGGGCCTGCCGCTCGTGGCGTCGAACGACGTGCACTACGTCCGCACCGGCGATCACGTCCCGCACGACATCCTGCTCTGCATCGGGACCGGGAAGAACGTCAACGACGCCAAGCGGCTCCGGTATCACGGCGACCAGTTCTACCTGAAGACGCCGGAGGAGATGGCGCGGCTGTTCGCCGAGGTCCCCGAGGCGGTCGCGAACACCCTCCGCATCGCCGATCGGTGCCAGGTCGATCTGAGCGGCACCGAGAATCACCTGCCGGATTTCGACGTGCCCGCCGGCTACACGCTGGACGAGTACTTCGAGCGCACGACGCGGGTGGGATTCCAGGAGCGCCTGACGCGCCTGCAGGGGCTGGCGGATGCCGGCGTGCTGCGTCATTCGATCGCCGACTACGAGCAGCGGCTCTCGTACGAGATCGACATGATCAAGCGGATGCGCTATGCGGGCTACTTCCTGATCGTCTGGGACTTCATCCGCTACGCCCGGGAGCACGGCATCCCGGTCGGTCCGGGCCGGGGCTCGGCCGCGGGCAGCCTCGTGGCCTACTGCCTCCGCATCACCGACGTGGATCCGCTCGAGTACGACCTGATCTTCGAGCGGTTCCTGAACCCCGAGCGCGTCTCCCTGCCCGACATCGACATCGACTTCTGCGAGCGCCGCCGCGGCGAGGTCATCGAGTACGTCACGCGCAGGTACGGCCGCGAGAACGTCGCGCAGATCATCACCTTCGGCACGATGAAGGCGAAGGCCGCGGTGCGCGACGTGGCGCGCGCGCTCGACATCCCGCTGGCCGACGCGAACAAGGTCGCGAAGCTGATCCCCGCCGCGCTCGACATGACCATCGACAAGGCGGTCGAGGAGAACCCCGCGCTCAAGGAGCTCGAAGCCGGGGACGCCCGCGTGAAGGAGTTGCTCGCCGTCGCCCGCCGCCTCGAAGGCATGACCCGCCACGCGTCCACCCATGCGGCCGGCGTCGTCATCGCCCCGAGGCCCATCACCGAGTTCGCGCCGCTCTACAAGGGGGGACGCGACGAGATCGTGACCCAGTGGGCGATGAAGGAGGTCGAACGGATGGGCCTCCTGAAGATGGACTTCCTGGGGCTGAGCACGCTCACGCTCATCAACGACGCCCTGGCGGAGATTCAGCGCACGACGGGAGAGGTCCTCGACATCGACACGATCGCGCTCGACGATGCGAAGACGTACCAGCTCTTCGGGGAGGGACAGACCTACGGGATCTTCCAGTTCGAGAGCTCGGGCATGCGGGACATCCTGCGCCGGGCGAAGCCGCAGCGTCTCGACGACCTGATCGCGCTCAACGCGCTGTACCGGCCGGGCCCGCTCCGCAGCGGCATGGTCGACGACTTCATCGCGCGCAAGCAGGGGAAGACGCGCATCACCTACGAGCTGCAGCAGCTCGAGCCGATCCTCGCCGACACGTACGGCGTCATCGCGTACCAGGAGCAGGTCATGCGCATCGCGGCGACGCTGGCGAGCTTCACGCTCGGCCAGTCGGACCTGCTGCGCAAGGCGATGGGCAAGAAGAATCCGGCGGTGATGCAGGCCCAGCGGCAGAAGTTCGTCGAGGGCGCGGTCGCCAACGGCATCAGCGAGAAGAAGGCCGCGAAGATCTTCGACCTGATGGAGCACTTCGCGGGCTACGGGTTCAACAAGTCGCACTCCACGGCCTACGCGCTGCTGGCGTACCAGACGGCGTACCTCAAGGCGAACTACCCGTGGCACTTCGCGGCGGCGCTGCTGACCATCGAGGCGCAGAACACCGACAAGCTGGCGCTCTACCTGGGGGAGTGCCGCGACCGCGGCATTCCGGTGCTGCCGCCCGACATCAACGAGAGCGAGCTGCGCTTCACGGTCACCGGCGAAGGCGTCCGGTTCGGGCTCACCGCCATCAAGAACGTCGGCGAGGGCGCCATCCAGTCGATGCTGGAGCGCCGGCGGGCGCTGGGCCGGATCCGCTCGCTCGACGAGCTCTGCGACGGCGTCGACCTGCGCCTCGTCAACAAGCGCGTCTTCGAGAGCCTCGTCAAGGCCGGGGCGCTCGACTCGCTCGTGCCGATCGACCCGGACGATCGCGCGAAGGGAACGCGCCTGGCGCGAGCCCGTCTCGTGGCGGCCATCGACGCGGCGATGGAGCTGGGGGCCCGCCGCCAGCGGGATCGCGATCTCGGCCAGGCGGATCTGTTCCATGGGGGCGATGCCGCCGCGCCGGAGGCCACGGCGCTGCGCCTCCCCGATGCCGTGCCGTGGACGGTGTCCGACCAGCTCGCCGGCGAGAAGGAAGCGCTCGGCCTGTACTGGACCGGCCATCCGGTCGACAGCCACGCCGACGATCTGAAGAGATACGGTGCGACCACCATCGGCGAGCTGACGATGCAGGAGGGGGACGGCGCCGGCCCCGCGGCGGAGGCGGCCAGCGGGAACGGCGATCGCCGGCGTCCCGCGCCCGAGGAGGTCACGGTCGGCGGCATCGTCACGGCGATCCGGCACCTGAAGACGCGCAAGGGGGACCGGATGGCGGTGTTCACGCTCGAGGATCGCCACGGCGGGATCGAGGTGATTGCGTTTCCCGAGACCTTCAGCCGCGCCGCGGCGCTGCTGGAGAACGGGACGCTGGTCGTGGTGCGCGGCAAGGTCGAGCGGGACGAGGATGAAGTGCGCCTGCTCGCCTCCGACGTCGCCGGCATGGCGGCCGTCCGGGAGCGGCTGGCGCGGGAGCTGGCGATCACCGTGAGCGCGCCGCCGCACGGGCGGGAGACCTTCCAGGCGCTGGCCGCACTCTTCGAGCAGCACCGGGGAGACAAGCCGGTCACGCTGCAGCTCGAGCTGCGCGATCGCGAGCGGCCGCTGCGCGTGCGGGCCCAGGTGTCGTCCCACCTGCGGGTGAGCCCCTCGCCGGCGTTCCTCGCGGAGGTGACGCGGCTGTGCGGGGACGGATCCGTGCTGCTGCGCTGAATGCGCTCTGCGCCCTCCTGCGGCCTCGGCCACCGACGCCGGATTGATGCGACTTATGCCTGAGCTGCTCGAGTTCGAAGAACCGATCGCCGTATTGCAGAAGGAGATCGAGGCGCTCTCGATGCTGCCGTCCACGACGGAGCGCGAGTCCGAGATCGAGAGCCTGCGCCGCCGCATCGACTCCATCCGCGCCGACCTCTACGCGCAGCTCACGCCCTGGCAGCGCGTGCTGGTCGCCCGCCATCCCGCCCGTCCGAGCGTTCTGGAGTACGTCGAGGCCCTGTTCACCGACTTCATCGAGGTCCATGGCGATCGCCGGTTCGCCGACGACCGGGCGATCGTGACCGGCATGGCGCGCTATCACGGCGAGCCGGTGCTCGTCGTCGGGCACCATAAGGGCGGCGGCGATACGAAGCAGAAGATCCTGCGCAACTTCGGCTACGCCCGTCCGGAGGGCTACCGGAAGGCGCTCCGCGCGATGAAGTTCGCCGAGAAGTTCCACCGCCCCATTCTCGTGTTCGTGGATACCCCGGCGGCGTACCCGGGCGTCGAGTCGGAGGAGCGCGGCATCGCCGAGGCCATTGCCTACAACCTGCGGGAGATGGCGATGCTGGACGTTCCAATCGTCGTGGACGTGTGCGGCGAGGGCGGGAGCGGCGGTGCGCTCGGGATCGCCATCGGCGATCGCGTCCTCATGCACGAGTTCGCGGTGTACTCGGTGATCCCGCCCGAGGGGTGCGCGGCCATTCTCTGGCGCGACGCGTCGCGCAAGGTGGAGGCGGCGGCCGCTCTCAAGCTCACCGCGCCCGACCTGCTGGAGCGCGGCGTCATCGATGCGATCGTGGCGGAGCCGACCGGCGGGGCTCACAACAACCCGGCCGCGGCCGCGGCGCTGCTCGATGCCCCGCTGTCCCGCGCGCTCGAGGAGGTGGCCGGCGTCGATTCCGCCGAGCGCCTCGAGCGGCGATACCAGAAGTTCCGCAGCATGGGGCGTCCCGGGGTGGACTTCGTGGAGGGCACCGTCTGATGAAGGCCGCGCCCATCTGGCAGCAGGCGAGCTGCGAACCGGAGGCCGTCCGGGCGCTCGCGCAGGCGCTCGATCTCGAGCCCGTGGTCGCGCGGCTGCTCTGCCTGCGCGGACTGGCGGATCCGGATGAGGCCCGGCGGTTCCTGTCGCCCACGCTGGCGCACCTGCACGATCCGTGGTCGCTGGCGGACCTGCGTCCGGCGGCGGACCGTCTGCTCGCGGCGATCGCGAGAAACGAGCGCGTCGCCGTGCACGGCGATTACGACGTCGACGGCATCACCTCGACGGTGATCCTCCGCCGATGCCTCGAGATGCTCGGCGCCGACGTGGTGCACTTCATTCCCGATCGCCTGAAGGACGGTTACGGGCTGCTGCCGTCGACGATCGAGCGGCTCCACGCCGAGGGCGCCCGCGTCGTCGTTTCCGTCGATTGCGGCATCCGGGCGGACGAGGCGGCACGCCGCGCGGCGGAGCTCGGCATCGACCTCATCATCACCGATCACCACGAGCCCGACAGCGCCTTGCCGCCCGCGCTGGCCGTGGTGAACCCCAAGCGGCACGATTGCCCGTACCCCGACAAGAACCTCGCGGGGGTAGGGGTGGCCTTGAAGCTCGTGCAGGGGCTCTGCCAGCGATCGGGGCGAGAGAAGTGGCTGCCGGCCTTCGTGAAGATCGCCGCCATCGGCACGCTCGCCGACGTCGTGCCGCTCGTCGGCGAGAACCGCGTGATTGCGAAGGTCGGGCTCGATCTGCTCTCGAAGGGGCCGCACAAGGTGGGCCTGCGTGCGCTGCTGGAGGCGTCCGGATTGACGGGGCGCACCATCGACAGCTATCACATCGGCTTCGTCCTCGCGCCGCGCGTGAACGCAGCCGGGCGGATGAGCACGCCGGATATCGCCACGCGGCTGCTGCTCGCCTCCGACGAGGCGCTCGCGGGCGAGGCCCGTGAGCTCGCCGAGCAGCTCAACGCCGAGAACGTCCGCCGGCAGCAGGAAGAGGCCACGATCGTCGCCGAGGCGCGCAAGGTCGTCGAGTCGGATCCGGAGGTCGGCGCGCGCACCGTCCTCGTCGTCGCCGGTCCCGGCTGGCACCGCGGGGTCATCGGCATCGTCGCCTCGAAGCTCGTCGATGCGTTTCATCGTCCTGCGATCGTGCTGTCGGTCGAGGACGGCGTGGCGCACGGGTCCTGCCGCAGCATCCCGGGCTTCGACATCCTCGCCGCGCTCGATTCGTGCGCGCCGCTGCTGCTGCGCCACGGCGGTCACAAGGCGGCGGCGGGACTCTCGCTCGAGGCGGATCGCATCAGGGATCTGCGCGCGGCCGTGAATGCCTTCGCGGACGATCGCCTCGGGCCGGACGATCTGCGGCCGCGCATCCACATCGACGATGCGCTGGCGTTCCGGGGCATCAACGGCCGCGTCGCGGCGCAGCTCGCGGCGCTCGCGCCGTTCGGGCCCGCCAATCCGCGTCCGGTGTTCTCCGCATCCGGAGTGGAAATCGTCGACGGCCCCCGCCGCCTGAAGGAGCGCCACTACAAGATGGCCCTCCGCCATGACGGCCGCGTGATGCGGGCCATTGCCTGGCGCGGCGCGGATCGGCACGCCTTTCTCGAGTCGCACCGCGCCCTGGTCGACGTGGCGTTCTCGCTCGACCGCAACGAGTTCAACGGCGAGACCTACCTGGAGCTGTCGCTCTGCGACGTCCGGCCGTGCGTGGCCGTCTCCGCGGCGCCGGAGAGCACCGCGGCGCTCTGACGTTCCCTGGCCGGACTCGGCGAGAGTCCGGCTTCCCCGTGCCGGAACGACTCACCCCGACCCGCGCCCGCGCGCCGGACACGGGACCGTGACCCCTGCGAAATCTGTGGAATCTGTGTAATCTGTGGATGGTCCCGCGATCGGTACGGCCGCGTGCAAGTAGGCGGCCGCCGGGCGTGGCGCCGATACTCCAATGACACCCTGGCAGAAACGTGCGCGCCTCGCGATGGCCCTGGTCGGTACGGCCGTGGTGGCGCTCGTCCTCGTGACGATCCGGGAGCGCCCGTCGGATACCGGTGCGCAGGAGATCGAGCGCATCGATCCGAAGGCGGTCAAGGAGAGCAGCGGCGGCGTCCACCTGCCGATGCGCGGCGTCGAGTCATCGGGACCGATCGCGTACGAGCACATGCTCGAGTATGCGGACGGCAGCATGAAGCTGATCAACGTGCGCGCGACGACGGAGCGCGACGGGCGGACGTTCGTGATCGAGGCGCGCGAAGGGCACGCACCCGCCGACCGGTCGACCATCAACCTCGTCGGGGACGTGCGATTGAGCTCGGGGGACGACCTGCGGGTGCGGACCTCGGAGGCCGAGTACAACCAGACACAGCATGTCGTCCGGGCGCGGAAGCGGGTCAACTTCACCAAGGGGTCGATGTCCGGCACCTCGCAGGGCATGGCGTACCACGAGGATCGCGACCTGCTGACGCTGCTCGATCGCGTGAAGGTGCGGGTGGCGGCGAACGAGGGGCGCGGCCCGGCGGACATCACCTCGGGCTTCGCGGAGTACGCGCGGGCGGACAAGCTGATCCGC
>Ga0299914_10002507_pt1 | contig 12670 bp, 12 predicted proteins | sample RVTome_10_FD_201361 | JGI IMG/M metagenome (GOLD analysis project Ga0299914, IMG submission 201361) | Soil microbial communities from uranium-contaminated site in the Upper Colorado River Basin, Wyoming, United States - RVT153D57 (version 2) ...
CCCGCGGATCGTGACGGCCGGCTGGTGCATCTCGGTGTGGACGTCGCGCGCACGCGTCAGGTAGTCCCCGATGGCGCGCAGCTCCGGCTCCTTTCCGGACGCCAGGTAGACGTCGTTCTCGCCGAATTGCGTGAACTCGGGGTGGATGTGTCGCGCGTAGGCCTCGATGTCGCCCCCCTCGATCGCCGCCCACATCGCTTCGAGGGTGGCGATCACTTCCTGTTCGGCCGGCTGCGCCGCGAGCGGCGTCGCCAGGGCGAGGATGACGATCGCGAAGGCAACCGACTTCGACGTGGATCCCATGATCCTCTCCATCGGGCGAGTGGAGGAACGATGCGGCCGCGACCCCACGGGGAGCCTCCGATCCTTGCGGGGGCGGAATCGGCGGTCCAGCTTCGGTCGGCGCAAGGGGCTCTTCCCTCGAGACCAGGGATACCGGTAACGTCATGGTCGACACCGCCTCCAACGACGACGAGCTGTTCTCGATGGACGAACTCGAAAAGGACCTCAAGCGGCCGCGCGGGGCACGCAGGGCGCTGTGGTTCGTCGCGGGTCTCGTGCTCGGCGTGGCGGGATCGATCCTCCTGCCCCGCTATGCGGGCCCGTATCTCCCTTTCGGAGGGGGCGGCGAGGTCCTGAGCGGTCCCGTGCTCTCGGAGGAGCGCGACGGCGAGCGCCTGCTCCTCACCATCGAGGCCGAGCAGGGGGCGTTCATCGCCAGCTTCTCGCGCCGCGTGTCCGAGATCGCCCTGCTCGTCGAGCCCGGCGACACCGTGGCGATCGCGGCGGAGGGCTACGACCCCTTCATCGAGGACCCCTATTTCGAAGGTGTCAGGAAAGCGCACCCGACCGAAGGGGTGGCCGCCCCTCCCCCCGCGCCCGGGCCCGCGGAGCGGGGGGCGGAAGAAGCGGAGCCGCCGGCGGTCCCGGATTCCACCGTCGCCGATACGCCGGAAACGATCGACCGTGACACGGCGGTCGCGCCCTCCGATACCGCGGGGACGCGCCGAGGGTGACGGGTCCCGTCGAGGCCCGCGTAGCGCGCGCTTCTAGCGGTGGCTGCGGTAGACCCGCGTGCCGGATTCGTCGAACAGGATGACGTCGAAGGGGTCCACGCGATCCCCCTGCTCCATGCCCGGGGATCCGATGGGCATTCCGGGCACGGCGAGACCGCGCGCGTCGGGCGTCTCCTCGAGGAAGGCCACGATGTCCTCGACCGGGATGTGTCCCTCGAACACGTAGCCACCCGCCACGGCCGTATGACACGACGAAAGGGACGCAGGGACGCCCTGCTCCGCCTTGACCGCGGCGAGATCGTTCGTGTCCTCGACCTCGACATCGAACCCGGCCTCCCGCAGATGCTCGATCCAGGACTCGCAGCACCCGCATGCCGGCGACTTGTAGACCGTCATCGCCACGTCCGCGACGTGCGCGGACGCCGTCGCGACCTGGCCGGTCTCGGTCTCGGCGGCCCCGCTCTCGGCGCTTCCCGCCTCACCCGGAGCACACGCCCAGGCGGCGACCGACAGGGCCACACAGGCCGCCAGACTCCAATTGGTGCGCGACATCCTTCCTCCTCGTTCGATCGGTTCCTCGCGCGGTCGCGAGGCCCGAAATGTAGTCTTCGGGGTCTGCCGATGACACCGGAGCGACCCGACCCGAATGCGGGTGGCCGGCGATCGACCGCGGGCGGGGCGGCCGGCGGTGAACCTCGAGCCCCGCGTCCGGATAGAACAGGCGGGCGAACGATCGGCGATGAGGGCACGGGGCGCCGCACGCGTTCTTGGAAGCGGGCATCCAACGCCCTGTCCAAACGGGAGATCTGCATGCGGGAGGCGCATGAGGCGGCGCGGGCGGGCTGAGCGGGCGTCCGGGGTGGTCGGGCGTCGGGGATCGCCCGGACGGGCGCGCGTCGACGGGGTCCGGGGAGGGCGTAGCCGCCGGAACGGGCCCGGTCGGGTGGCGGTGTGGGCCATCCTTGGCGCGGCATCGTTCGCGGCCCCGCTCGCCGCGCAGCAGCCGGAAGTGTTCGTAGGGCGCACGGCCGAGCTGTACGTCAACGCGACCGTGATCGACGGCCGCGGGGGACCCGCGCGGCCGGAGACCGCCATCCTCGTCATCGACGGTCGCATCGAGGGGATCGGCTCGCGGGAGCAGCTCGTGCTCCCACCGGGGACGAGCGTCGTGGACGTCGAGGGTGCGGTCGTGGTGCCGGGCTATCTCGACGCCTGGGGAGGGAGGCGCGAGGGCGCCGCGCTCGCCGAGCTGGCCGCCGCCGGGATCACGGGGGTGCGCGAGGCGGTCACGTCGCTGGACGACTTCCGCCGGCGGGGCCGTTCGGTCGATGCCGACGACCCCGCCCCGATCGTGTTCGTCGGAGGCGTCGTCCTCGATTCCGGGGCGAACGCGATCGGGCTCGCGCTCTCGAGCCAGGACGATGTGCCGGCCGCCATGGGCCGCCTCGTCGAGGTGGACGGCGCGGCGTTCGTCTCCATCGCTCGATCGGTGCCGGCGGAGTGGATCCCGGCGATCGCGCGGGAAGCGCGCCGCCGGGATGCGACCGTGTGGGTGAATCCGAGGACGCGCGGGTGGCTGCTCGCGCTGCGCGCCGGCGTGGATGTGTCGAGCGGGCTGATCTCGGGAGACCCCGAGATGCTTACCGGAGACGCCCGGGCCGGATACGCCGAGCTCCTCGACGACTCCGACGCGGCCCCGCTGGCGGCATGGCTGGCGGCCCTCGACCCGTCGGGGGACGAGGTCGAGCGCGCGATCACGGCCCTGCTGTCTCGTGATGCCGCTGTGGTTCCGCTCCTCGCCGGCGCGGCGGCCACCCCCGGCATCGAGGTCGTGTGGCCGACGGCCGAGACGCTCGTGCGCCGGCTGCACGCGGAGGGCGTCCGGCTCCTCGTAGGGTCGGGTCCGGACGGCGAGGCGGGACGCTTCCACGACGAGCTCGAGCGCCTCGTGGCCGCGGGCGTCCCGGCGGTGGAGGTCATCGCGATGGCGACGCGCAACGTGGCCGGCGCGCTCGGCGTGCTCCACGACCGCGGGACGCTCGAGACCGGGAAGCGGGCCGATTTCGTCGTCCTCGAGGGGGATCCCACCGACGACATGGCCAACGCGCGTCGGGTCGACTTTCTCGTCGTGGAGGGCGAGGCGTGGCGGCCCCGACCCGAAGGCGGTTTCGAGCGTCTGCGCTTCCGGTAGGGGCCGGCGACCCGACGGCGCGGACGGCCCCGCGCGCGCGGACTCCGCGCTCCCGGCTACGGTCGGGCGGTCCCGGTCCCCGCGCCCGCGAGGGTGGAATCCCGGTCCGGGTGCCCCCGACCGGAGTCCGAACCGTCCTCCGGTGGGCGGGGCGGGCGGGGACACGACGCGTCCCGCCGACGCGTGAGGTCGGCGATCGCCGCGGCCTTGAACCCCTCCACACCGCCACGCTCGAGCAGCCCCGAGCGATAGGCGCGAATGTCGACGACCTCGGCCCGGAGGACGACGCGGCGAAAGAGCCGCGGCCAGCGGTCGCCGGGGGCGTGCACGTGGTGGAGCCCCTGGCTGTACGCGAGCAGGAGGCGCCCCCCCGGGACGGCGAGCAGGATGTCGGCGATTCCGCCGCGGATTGTCATCGGGTTGCCGTCGGCGTCGAGCCCGGAGCGTCGCATCATCCGCCCTTCGGGGAGGATGACGATGAGCGCCCGCGGGTCCTCGATGCGCTGGAGGAACTCGGTCCACGTGTGGTCCCGCTCGCGCGTGACCGGCACCACGTGGCGGGCCACCAGGCGGAAGAAGCGGCCAACCATCGGCCGCCGGGCGGTCTTGTCGGCGATCGGCACCGCACCGTGGGCGGCGATCTGCCAGAGCAGCCGGTTGGGGGCCAGCGCCGCGAACACCGGCTCGAACAGGCTCGTGTGGTTGAGCATCGCCAGGACGCGGAGATCGGACCAGGGGTCGGGTTCCTCCTCGATCCACTCGAGTCGGACCCGGAAGAGCGCGCGGCTCGCGAGCTTCACGGCGAGCAGGAAGAGGAACACGACGTAGCTGCGCATGGCGTCGCAGTCTGCCGCCCCGCGTGACCGGCGGTCAAGTCGTCCCGCGGTCCGCCCCCGGGGGCGGAGGATCGGTGGCATCGGACTCCCCGGCCCCGCATCTTCGGGGCGTTCGAGCGCCGCGGCCCGTTCCGATCCGCGGCGGGTCTCCCGGTTCCCCGATCCGACGGCTCCCGTCGGCGATCGGGAAGAGCACGAGCGGAGCGCTCATGTCGATTCTCGCGGTGTCTCCCGCGGCCTTGCAATCGGTGCCGGTCCTGCCGATCGACGTCACCGGCATCGTCGCGGTGATCATGGGGATCATGGTGGTGCTCATCCCCGTCGCCGGGGTCACGGCCAGGTTCGCCCTCAAGCCCATCGCGGAGGCCGTCGCGCGCATGCGCGAGGCGCAGGGCGCGAACCGCGAGCTCCAGCTCGTGGAGCAGCGTCTCGCGCTGATGGAGCAGCAGCTCCAGAACCTCGAGACGGACGTGCGGAGGATCGAGGAGAAGTCCGACTTCGACCGCCAGCTCGGCGCGGGGAAGGAATCATGAAACGATCGCGAACGGCGCTCGCCGCACTCCTCGTCGGCGGGCTCGGCGCCGCCCCGGCGGCGACGCAGCAGGACTTCGAGGATGTGCGGATCGAGGCGACCCACGTGGCCGGCTCGGTGTACATGCTCATGGGCCGTGGCGGAAACATCGGCGTCTCGTCGGGGCCGGACGGGGCCGTGATGGTGGACGACCAGTTCGCCCCCCTCGCGGACCGGATCCGGAGCGCGCTGCGCGAGCTGGGCCGGTCCGACGCCGCCTCCGACGTGCGGTTCGTCCTCAACACGCACTGGCACGGCGACCACACCGGCGGAAACGTCGAGTTCGGACCCGAAGCCACGATCATCGCCCACGAAAACGTCCGGGCGCGGCTGTCGACGCCCCAGGACCGCGGTGAGGGGAACGTCACGGAGCCTTCCCCGCCCGAGGCGCTCCCGGTCATCACGTTCGAGCACTCGGTCTCGGTCCACTTCAACGGCGAGGAGATCCGCGCGCTCCACATCCCGCACGGGCACACCGACGGCGACGCCGTGATCTGGTTCACCGACTCGAACGTCGTTCACATGGGGGACGACTTCTTCGCGGGCCGCTTCCCGTTCGTGGACCTCGCCAGCGGGGGCAGCGTCGAGGGTCTGGAGCGCGGCATCGCGCACGTGCTCGAGAACATCCCGCCCGATGCGCAGGTAATACCCGGTCACGGACCGCTCTCGACCGTGGACGACCTGCGCCTCTACCACCGGATGTTGCGCGAGACGATCGCCTCCGTGCGGTCCCGCATGGAGGACGGCGCGACGCTCGAGGAGGTGCAGGCGGCGGGCGTATCCTCCGACTGGGATGGGTGGGGCGAAGGCTTCATCTCCACCGAGCGGTGGCTCGAGACGATCTATCGCAGCCTCTCCTCGGACACGGGAGGCGGTCACGTCGACCACGGGCACTGACGGTCGAAGCGGCGTGCGATCCACCATCATGGCGAGAAACGAGACAGGGGTTTCGTGACGGAAGCGAGCGACGGCGGAGGGGCGTCGGGGAACGGCGCCGCGGACGGATACAACGCGGGTTACGCGGATCGCCTGTACGAGAACCAGCTTCGTGACCGGGGGCTGATTCCGCCTTCGCTGGCGGACTGGTCCGGGATCGTCGGGGAAGCGCGACCGGCGCCGCGACGGCTCGCGCCGGTGACACCGTCGGTGGCCGAGGTCGTCATGGCGGAGGACCTGAGGCTCGCGGCGATCGCCGGGGCCCTGGTCGAGGCGTATCGCGCGTACGGCCACCTCGGGGCGGATCTCGATCCGCTGGGCTCGACGCCGCCGAGGCATCCGCTGCTCTCGCCCGAGTTCCACGGCGTCCACCGTGAGGAGCTCGCGCACATCCCCGCCTCGGCGGTCGGGCTCGAGCACCTCGGGGCGAGCGTCGCCGACGTCCTCGAGCGTCTGGAGAACATCTACTGCGGCCGCATCGGATACGAGCTCGACCAGCTCGAGAATCCGGCGCAGCGCGACTGGCTCGTGGACTACATCGAGTCCGGACGTCACCGTCAGCCACTCGAGCCCGAGCGCGCCGTGCGTGTGCTCGAGCGGCTGACGCGTGTGGAGGGGCTCGAGCGCTTCCTCCACCGCTCCTACCTGGGCAAGAAGCGGTTCTCCATCGAGGGGCTCGACATGATGATCCCCATGCTGATGGAGATCCTCGGTGGCTCCGGCCGGCGCGGGTCCCGGCACGTGTACCTGGGGATGGCGCACCGGGGCCGTCTCAACGTGCTGGCGCACATCATCGGACTCTCGTACGAGTCGATCGTCGCCGAGTTCGAGGAGCAGATCCACCGCGGCATCCAGACCGCGCTGCCGGAGCTGGGGTCGGGCGACGTGAAGTACCACGTCGGCGGTCGCGGTCGCGTGTCCGCCGAGGAGGTCGACATCGACATCCACCTCGCGCCGAACCCGAGCCACCTCGAGCACGTGGATCCTGTGGTCCTCGGGATGGCGCGTGCGGCCCGCTTCCTCGACGGGTCGCGCGATCCGGCCTGCGCGCTCCCCATCCTCATCCACGGGGACGCGTCGTTCGCGGGGCAGGGTGTGGTCGCCGAGACGCTCAACCTCTGCCGTCTCGAGGCCTACGAGACCGGTGGCACGATCCACCTCATCGCGAACAACCAGCTCGGGTTCACGACGGTGCCCGGCGACGGCCGCTCGACGCGCTATGCGAGCGACCTCGCGCTCGGCTTCCGCATCCCCATCGTGCACGTGAACGCCGACGACCCCGACGCCTGCATCGCCGCGGCCCGTCTCGCGGTCGACTACCGGTTCGAGTTCGGCGAGGACCTCGTCATCGATCTCGTCGGATATCGGCGCTACGGCCACAACGAAGGGGATGAGCCCGGCTACACGCAGCCGCTCATGTACGAGAGGATCTCCGGGCACCCGAGCGTCCGGGAGCAGTGGGCCGCCGCTCTGGTCGAGCGGGGCGTGATCGAGGAGGCCGACGCGAAGCGTCTCGTGGACGAGGTGGACGAGCGGCTGGCCGCGGCGCGCGAGGCGCTGGCCGGCGCTTCGGAGGAAGAGGAGGAGGGGGCCGGGACGCCCGATCTCCGCTGGCTGACCGACCCCGCCGACGAGCCCGCGCCCACCGCCGTGGAGGAGACCCGGCTCCGTGCGATCAACGATGGCCTCCACACGTGGCCCGACGACTTCACGCTGTTCCACAAGCTGGGCCGGCAGCTCGAGAAGCGCCGGGGCCAGCTCGAGGACGCCATCGACTGGGCGCACGCCGAGGCCCTGGCCCTCGGCTCCCTCCTCACGGAGGGCGTGCCGATCCGCTTCACCGGCGAGGACGTGGAGCGGGGCACGTTCAGCCAGCGGCATCTCGTCCTCCACGACGCGGAGAACGGGCGCATCCACGTACCGCTCGAGCACCTCGAAGAGGGGCAGGCGACGTTCGAGATCGCGAACAGCCCCCTGTCGGAGATCGCCACGCTCGGGTTCGAGTACGGGTTCTCGACGGTTGCCGCCGATGCGCTCGTCCTGTGGGAGGCGCAGTTCGGCGACTTCGTGAACGTGGGGCAGCCGATCATCGACCAGTTCATCGTGGCCGGCCGCTCCAAGTGGGGGCAGGAATCGCGGCTGGTGCTGCTGCTGCCGCACGGGTACGAGGGGCAGGGGCCGGAGCACTCGAGCGCGCGTCTCGAGCGCTTCCTCCAGCTCGCGGCGGAGAACAACATCCGCGTGGCCAACTGCACCACGCCCGCCCAGTACTTCCACCTGCTCCGGCTCCAGGCCCTGTCACGGGCGCGCCGGCCGCTGATCGTGATGACGCCGAAGAGCCTCCTGCGACACCCGGCGGCGCGCTCGACGCTCGCAGAGCTGTCGGGCGGCGCGTTCCGGCCGGTCATACAGGATGCCCGCATGGTCGAACGGGCGGAGGCCGTCGACCGGATCCTTCTGTGTAGCGGGAAGGTCTACCACGACCTCGTGGAGGCCGCGCGGGAGCGGACCGACATCGCCATCCTCAGGCTGGAGCGCCTGTATCCGTTCCCGGAAGAGGAGCTCGAGGCGGCGCTCGAGCCCTACCCGTCCGCTGCGGAGGTGGTCTGGGTGCAGGAGGAGCCCGCGAACATGGGCGCCTGGACGTCCGTTCGCCCGAAGATCCGTAAGGTGGCGGGGACGGAGCCTCTGTACGTGGGCCGTTCCGAGCGGGCGAGTCCCGCCGAGGGGTACGCGGGGAAGCACGCACGCCGCCAGGAGGCCCTGATCGCGTCCGCGCTCCGATTCTGACGCTCCGCCCGGGGGGAGGGCGGAGCGGGCGTCACCCGTTGCTCAGCGAATGCGCTGGTCGATCGTCCGCTTCATGTCCGAGAGCTCCGAGACCACCTTCTGGTGGAAATCGCCCAGCGCCTGCGACGCCTCGTCGGTCGCGGATCCGCTGAACTCCTCGAGCTTCTCCTTCGCGCCGTCGTATTTCCGCTCCAGCCGGTCGATCATCGCCATGATCTGGACCTTGCGGCCCGCCCGCGCCTGGCGGAGCTCCTCCCTCAGCTCTTCCGCGCGCTCGCGGTACTTCTCGACGGTCGCCTGAGTACGCTCGACCAACTGGTCGAAATCTTCGGAGATTTCCATCCCTTCTCGCTTCCACGGGGGACGTTCGAGACCGTGACACCGTTGTCGACGGCTCGTGACACGGGGGCGGCATCACGGGGGGGCCGCCCGCTCCACCAAGATGACCCGCGGGCGAGCAGGGCGCACCCCCCGGCGCTCTGGAAGTTGTGCGCGCGGACGGTCGGAGGCGGCGGAACGCGTGGTGGCGTCGCGGGTTCGCCGCTCGGCCGGTGGTGCGTCCTACGGCCCGCGGCCGGCGCTCCCGACGGCGATCGTCTCGCGGATCGGCACCTTGGGGAACGTGGTGATATAGGCCGCGTAGCAGAGGCCGAACGCGCCGATGAAGCCGAGCGAGATCATGACCTCCGGCAGGCCGAGCGGGGCGCTCGTCCCCTCCCATATGGAAGGCACCACCACGTTGTAGCGCTCCACCCAGAAGCCGATCAGGATCACGACGGCCACGAAGGCGAGCCAGCGCGGGTTCATCTTCGGCTTCCGTCCGAGGAGGAAGGGGAACGGCAGCGCGAAGATGAGGATCATCTGGAGCCAGTACAGGTTCTTGAACGGCGCCGCCATGCGCGGGTCGAAGTAGTTCACCTCACGCGGCAGGTTGCCGTACCAGATGATCATGAACTGCGAGAACCACAGGTAGGTCCAGAACACGACGAAGGCGAACATCAGCTTGCCGAGATCGTGGAACTGGTACCTTCCCCACAGGGCCACGTCGTAGCGGCCCTGGTAGTGGTTGGCCATGATCGCCACGATCGCGAGCAGACAGAGCCAGCCGCCCACGAAGTAGTACGGGCCCCAGATCATGCTCACGAAGCCCGGCGTGAGCGACATCCCGAAATCGAACGCGAGCAGCGAGAGCACGATGGCCCACGCCAGGATGAGGACCGGCGAGAGGCGGCCCAGTCGCCGTCGGCAGCGCTCGACCTCTTCCTGGTCGCCGCGCCACCCGCGCGCGAAGAACGAGGAGAACGACTTCCGCCACCCGGAATGACGCGACGCCATCAGCGGCGCGTCGGCCCGGATCGAGTACCAGAGGAAGACGAACGCGCCGATGTACAGCAGGGTGAGCAGGATCCCGTTGCGGAGGAACACGCCCTCCACCGTCAGCCACGTGCGGTTCAGGTGCTCGGTCTCCACCGGGCCGATCCATGGGAAGATCTGGTCGGCGCCCAGCCGCAGGAGGAAGAAGAGGAGGAGCGAGACCGGCAGGAACGCGCCCGCAGCCTCCGCCAGCCGACGGAAGCCCTTCCCCCAGTGCCCCTTCGCGGCCTGGAGCACCGCGCCGAACACGACGCCCCCCATGGCCACGCTCGTCCACATGAGGAAGTTCATCCACACGCTCATCCACGCCCGCTGCGGGTCGTCGCCCACGGTCATCACGAAGCCGAGCACGCCGACCGCGATGGCCGCGAGCCAGGCGATGAGCCACGCACCGGGGATGCGGCCTCCGATCGTCGAGAGCGCCTGCTCCGGGGTGAGCGACGAGGACTGGTGACTCATCGATCGTCTCCCGGGGCCGCGGCCGCGTCTCCCGCGGGGGCGTTCCCCGCGTTCCGTTGCAGCTGCCGCACCCAGCTCACGAGATACCAGCGCTCCTCGGCCGGGATGCGCCGGTACGAAGGCATCAGACCGCGCCCGTTGGTGATCATGCCCCAGAGATATCCGTCCGAGTAGTCCGCCGTGCGCTGGCTCGTGAGGTCGAGGAGTGGGAGGGGCGGGATGCGGTTCGGCCCCACGACCGACCCGTCTCCCGTGCCGCTCGCGCCATGGCACACGACGCAGAACGTCTGGAAGAGCCGCTCGCCCCGCGCGAGCTCGCCCTGGGCGCCGGCGAGCGGGTTCGAGAGCAGGCTGTCGGCCTCGAGGAGCCCGTACGTACGCTCGCCGTCGATCGGCATGGTGCCGGGCACGGGGGCGCGTGGCGTGCCCTCCTCGAACGCCTCGAGCGACGGCTGCGTGGACATGGTCGAGAAGACCGGGACGTACTTGATCTGGTCGTCGCACCCGGCGAGTAGCGCGGCCACGACGGCGCCCAGCACCGCGCGACGCGGCCTCACTCGTGCACCTCGACGTCGACGGGGGCGGTCTCGCGCACCAGCGCCTCGGTCTCGCCCCGGCGATCCGCGCTCGCGGGGACGAAGACCCCCCAGCGGTCGACGGAGAAGGCGGTGCGGTAGTGTGGCGACAGGTTGATCACCGGACGCCGCGTGTGCACGAGCAGCGCGACCAGCCCGAAGATCCCGGCCAGGAGCACGGTCAGCTCGAACATGAACACGACGAAGGGCGGCAGCGACACCAGTGGCTTTCCCTGTGTCACGAGCGGATAGCCCAGCGACGTCCCGGCGGTGAGCAGGAGACCCGCCGTGCAGCCCGTGATCCCGCCGATCAGCGTCCACATCCCCACGGGCGAGGAGTGGATGTCCATGGCCTCCTCGAGCTCCGGCGACGGGATGGGGGAGAACACCTCGAGGTCGCGGTGTCCGGCGGCGCGAAGCCGCTCGATGGCCTCGACCGTGCCGTGAAGCGTGTCGTACTGCGCCAGCACGCCGCTCATCGGCTCGTCTCCGGATGGGAGGGAAGCACGTCGGGCTCGTCCACGTGATGATGCTCGTGCGTCAGGTGCTCCTTGACCTCGGCGATCGAGATCACCGGGAGCGTCCTCGAGAAGAGCAGGAACCAGAAGAAGAACCAGCAGAAGCTCCCCACGAGGATCGTGATCTCCACCCAACTCGGGAAGTAGAGCCCCCAGCTCGCCGGGTCGTACTCGTGCGCGAGCGACGCGACGAAGATCACGAAACGCTCGTACCACATCCCGATGTTCACGAACATCGAGATCGTGAACAGCGCACCGAGGCTGGTGCGGACCTTCTTCAGCCACAACGCCTGCGGGATGATCACGTTGCAGGTGGTCATGACCCAGAACGGGAGCGCGTAGGCGCCGGTAGCCCGCCAGCGGAAGGTCTCGAGCTCGATGGGATCGGCGGAGTACCATGCGAGGAAGAACTCGGTCGCGTAGGCGTAGCCGACGATCAGCGATGTGAGCAGCACCAGCTTCGCCATGTTCTCGAAGTGGCGGTGCGTGATGTACGCCTCGAGGCCGAACGCCCAGCGGAGCGGGATCATGAGGGTCATGACCATGGCGACGCCGCTGAAGATCGCTCCCGCGACGAAGTAGGGGGCGAAGATCGTGGAGTGCCACCCCGGCACGATCGAAACGGCGAAGTCCCAGGACACGACGCTGTGCACCGAGAGCACCAGCGGGGTCGCGATCCCGGCCATGTACAGGTAGACGCGACGGTAGTGCCGCCACTCCTGGACCGTGCCCTGCCAGCCCAGCGAGAGCGCGCCGTAGATCTTGTAGCGCAGTCCTTTCACCTTGTCGCGCAGGATCGCCATGTCCGGGATCAGACCCGTGTACCAGAAGAGCGCGCTGATCGTCAGGTACGTGGTGACCGCGAACACGTCCATCACGAGCGGGGACCGGAAGTCCGGCCAGATCTGCCGCTGCGACGGATAGGGCATGAGGTAGTAGAAGTACCACACGCGCCCCAGGTGGATGAGCGGGAACAGACCCGCGGTCATCACCGCGAAGATCGTCATCGCCTCGGCGGTGCGGTTGATCGTCGTCCGCCACCCCGACCGGAAGAGGTAGAGGATCGCGGAGATCAGGGTCCCCGAGTGCGCGATCCCGACCCAGAACACGAAGCTGACGATGTAGACGCCCCACCCGGTCGGGTGGGTGATCCCCGCGACCCCCATGCCCCTCGCGATCTGGTAGAACCAGGCGGCCGCGGCGGCGCCGATCCCGACGAGCGTGATTCCGAGCACGATCCAGAACCGCGCCTCCGGCCTCCGGATCGGACGCGTGATGTCCCGGTTCGCGTCGGCGAGGGTCGGGCGCACGTGCCCGGCCTCCATCTCCGCGGTGGCCATCAGTGGCTCTCCTCCGCTTCACCGGACCCGCCTGCGGCGTGTGCCCCCGCGGGCTCGGTCTCGC
>Ga0299914_10002508_pt1 | contig 12668 bp, 11 predicted proteins | sample RVTome_10_FD_201361 | JGI IMG/M metagenome (GOLD analysis project Ga0299914, IMG submission 201361) | Soil microbial communities from uranium-contaminated site in the Upper Colorado River Basin, Wyoming, United States - RVT153D57 (version 2) ...
TGGCCGAGGGCGGCCGCGTCTGGCCCGAGACCATCCCAGCCGATGGGGCTGGGGCCCCATCGGCGTGAGACACGCCGCCGGCACGGAGCCAGCGGCACGGCTGTACAGCCGAGCAGGGCCCGAAGGGTGCAGCGCAGGCCGAACCCAGAGGGCCCCATCGGCGTGAGACACGCCGCCGGCACAGAGCCAGCGCAGGCCTATGTGAGCATGGCGAGGACGGCCTCGAAGTCGGCGGGACGAGGCACCGCCAGGTGTAGGGCGGCGCCCGTGGCCGGATGCGTGAAGGCCAACTCGGCTGCGTGGAGCATGGGCCGGGGGGCCAGGCCACTCCCCTGGCGCCCGTAGACACGGTCTCCCAGGACGGGCAGGCCGATGGATGCCAGGTGGACACGGATCTGGTGGGTACGCCCCGTCTCCAGCCGGCAGGACAGCAGAGCCGCGACCAGCGGCTCGCTGAACGTGGCCACCAGCTCGTACCGGGTGCGCGCCTCCCTGCCGTCGGCCGTGACCGCCATCCGGGTTCGGGCCCGTCTCGAGCGGCCGATGGGGGCGTCGACGAGCCCCGACGGCGAAGTCGGCTCGCCTACGACGAGCACGTCGTAGCGTCGCTCGACCTGGCGTGCGCCCATTGCCGCCACCAGTCCCTTGTAGGCCTGTGCGGTGCGAGCCACCACGAGCAGACCGGAGGTCTCCCGGTCGAGCCGGTGCACGATGCCGGGCCGTTGCCGGTCCCCCACCTCGGCCATCTCGGGGTAGCGGGCCAGCAGGCCGTTGACGAGCGTGCCTTGGCGACGGCCGGCACCGGGGTGCACGACCAGTCCGACGGGCTTGTCCACCACGACCAGGTGCAGGTCCTCGTAGACGACGTCGAACTCGACCGTGGGATCCGGGGCTGTGGCCGGCGCTTCGACGTGGTCGTCTGGTCCTGATCGGATCTGGACGATGTCTCCCGTCGACACCCGCACCTTGGGGGCGAGCTCCACCTCGCCGTTGCGAGTCACCGCTCCCGTCAGGATCATCTCACGCACGGCCGAGCGGGACCGGCCGGTGACCACGGCGACGACCCGGTCGAGCCGCTCGCCGGCCAGCGCCTCGGGCACCCGGGCCTCGAGTCCCGACGACGATGTCACACGCCCGCCCTCATCTGCGCTGTCCCGTGAGCACCGACGCGCCGCAGATCACGAGGGACGCACGCTGAAGAGCACCACGAGCACGATCACCCCCACGGTTATGGCCGCGTCGGCCACGTTGAAGATCGGCCACCAGTTCAGGTCGATGAAGTCGATCACCGGCCCGCGCAGCCAGCCCGACCCCCTGAACAGCCGGTCCAGGAGGTTGCCCACGGCTCCGCCGAGGACCGCTCCCAGGGCCAATGCACCGGCGACGCCGGGCACGCGATGGCGGAAGCGGACCAGGACCAGCACTGCGATCAGGGCGAGGATGCCGATCAGCCAGCCGTACCCTTGGCCCCTGCTGAAGGCGGCGCCGGTGTTCGTGGTGAGGCGCAGGTCCAGGGTCCAGATGACGTGGATCGGACCGTCGGCCAGAGCCTCGGTCGCCCACCACTTGGTGAGCTGGTCGAGGGCGACCACCGCTGCGGCCGTGACCAGGACCAGGCGGGCGACCCGGTCGGTCGCCACGCCGGCCTGGGCCTGGGTCATCGCCAGGGCCCGGCGCTCTTCTCCTCGACGCGCAAGCTGGCCTCGGGGATCGCCTCCAGGCGCTCCCTGGGGATCGGCTGGCCAGACACCACCGACAGCCCGTACGTTCCCTCCTGCAACCTGGCCAGAGCTGCGTCGATCTCCTCGACCGCCTGCCGGGCCTGAGCACCGAGGGCCAGGTCCCTCTCCCGTTCCACGGCGATGGAGTCACCCTCACCGGACTCGTCGTCGAACTGGACGTCGCCGGGCTCCCGGTCGCGGGCCAGCGCATCGGCCTCCGCCTCGAACCGCTCGGCGTGACCCAGGTAGCGGGCTCGCTCGGCCAGCAGCATCCGCCGCTGCTCGCTCAGGAAGTCGTAGTCGAAGGGGTAGTCCTCGCCCGTGGAGGCGATGACGGGCGGGACGGTGATGCCACCGCGGCGGACGGTGCGACGCTTCGGGGCAGCCGTCTGAGCAGACTTCTCAGCCGTCTTCTGGGCGGACTTGGGGGCAGGCTTGGTAGCCGCCTTCCGGGCGGACTTGGGGGCAGGCTTGGTAGCCGCCTTCCGGGCGGACTTCGGGGCGGCGTCCTTGCGGGCCTTCGCCTTGGTGGCCGGAGCCTTGGTGCCGGCCTTGGGGGCCGGCGTCTTGGTCGTCTTGCGGGCCGGTGCCTTGGCGGCCGGGGTCTTCGCGGCGGCCTTGCTGGCCGGTGACTTCTTCGCGGTCGACTTGTTCGCGGGTGCCTTCCTCGCCGCTGCGCTGCGGGACCCCGACTGGCGAGCCGGAGCCTTTCTGGCCGGAGCCTTCTCGGGCGGGGTCTTGCCTGACGTCTTCTTCTTCGCAGCGGCCTTCTTGGTCGCCATGTGCATCAACCCCTGAGCCAAAGGTGCCGCATTGTACGAAAGTCGTCTGGCCGAGCCAATCCACGACCAGCGGATTCCCCGCGGGATCGAACCACGGGGTGCGCCGCAACCCTCGGCTGGCACGGGGCGGCCAGCCGGTAGCCTGGATCTCCCCCACTTCCACGAACCCCAGCACGACGCCGATGAACCAGAGCCAGCCATATCCGTCCGTCGCGAACCGGGCCGACTACCCGGCCATCGAGGCGCGCATCCTGGATCGCTGGCAGCGCCAGGGGACGTTCCGCCGATCGGTGGAACAGCGACCGGGAAGTCGTGAGGGCGGGTCCGACTACGTCTTCTACGACGGTCCTCCCTTCGCCAACGGACTTCCCCACTACGGCCACCTGCTGACGGGATACGTGAAGGACGTCGTGCCCCGCTACCAGACGATGAGGGGCCACCGGGTCGAACGGCGGTTCGGTTGGGATTGCCACGGACTGCCGGCGGAGATGGAGACCGAGAAGGAGCTGGGGGTCTCCGGTCACCAGGCCATCGAGGAGTTCGGCATCGCTGAGTTCAACGCCGCCTGCCGCACCTCGGTGCTCCGCTACACGAAGGAGTGGGAGGAGTACGTCACCCGCCAGGCGCGTTGGGTCGACTTCGACAACGACTACAAGACGATGGACCTCTCCTACATGGAGAGCGTCATGTGGGCGTTCAAGGAGTTGTACGACCGGGGCCTGGTCTACGAGGACTACAGGGTGCTGCCCTACTCGTGGGCGGCCGAGACGCCGCTGTCGAACCACGAGATCCGCCTCGACGATGCCACCCGGCCCCGCCAGGACCCGGCCATCACCGTGGCCATCGAGCTCGACGCCGGCGATGGCGATCCGGGCCCGATGCACCTGCTCATCTGGACGACCACACCGTGGACCCTGCCTTCCAACCTGGCCGTGGCCGTTGGCCCCGACATCACCTACGCCGTGGTGCGCCACGGGGAAAGCTACTACGTCCTTGCCGAGGACCGCCTCGAGGCCTACCAGTCCCGGCTCGGGTCCGGCACCGTTGTGGCCACGGTGGTGGGTCGCGACCTCGTCGGCCGCCGCTACCGACCCCTCTACGACTACTTCGCGGACGAGCCGAACGCCTTCACGGTCCTGGGGGCCGACTTCGTCGACACGAGCGAGGGCTCGGGGATCGTGCACCTGGCCACGGGGTTCGGAGAGGAGGACCAGCGGGTCGGAGCCGAACACGGCATCGGTGTCGTCGTCCCGGTGGACCACAGGGGCAGGTTCACCGAAGAGGTCAGCGACTACGCCGGCGAGAACGTCTTCGAGGCCAACCCCGGGATCATCGCCGACCTACGCCGGCGCGGCGTGCTGATCAGCCACGAGACGTATACCCACAACTACCCGCACTGCTGGCGAACCGACCAACCCATCATCTACCGGGCCATGTCGTCGTGGTTCGTGCGCACCACCGAGCTGCGCGACCGCATGCTCGAGCTCAACCTGCAGATCAACTGGATCCCCGAGCACATCCGCGACGGCCAGTTCGGCAAGTGGCTGGAGGGGGTGCGGGACTGGTCGATCAGCCGCAACCGCTTCTGGGGTTCGCCCATACCGGTGTGGCGAAGCGACGATCCGGCCTACCCGCGCACCGACGTCTACGGCAGCCTCGACGAGATCGCACGCGACTTCGGCGTGCGCCCCGACGACCTGCACCGACCTTCGGTCGACGAGCTCGTGCGGCCCAACCCCGACGACCCGACCGGCCGTTCGATGATGCGCCGGGTCCCCGAGGTCCTCGACTGCTGGTTCGAGAGCGGCTCGATGCCCTTCGCCCAGCTCCACTACCCCTTCGAGAACCGCAAGTGGTTCGAGGACCACTTCCCCGCCGATTTCATCGTCGAGTACGTCCCGCAGACGCGGGGCTGGTTCTACACCCTGCACGTGCTGGCTACGGCGTTGTTCGATCGCCCCGCCTTCCTCAACTGCATGTGCCACGGAACCGTCCTGGACGAGGACGGCCGCAAGCTCTCCAAGCGCCTGCGCAACTACCCCGACCCCGACGAGGTGTTCGCCACCGTCGGCAGCGACGCCCTGCGCTGGTTCCTCATGTCCTCCCCGATCCTGCGTGGTCTGGACCTGCGGATCGACCGCGAGGGTGCAGCCATCGGCGATGCGGTGCGACAGGTCCTCAACCCGATCTGGAACGCGTTCCACTTCTTCACCCTGTACGCCAACGTGGACGGGTATCGGGCGCGGTTCTCCTCGGAGTCCGAGGACCAGCTCGACCGGTACGTGCTGGCCAAGACCAGGGCCCTGGTGGAGGCCGTCACAGAGCGCTTCGACGCCTACGACCTGGCCGGCGCCTGCGCGGAGCTGACCGGGTTCCTGGACGCCTTGAACAACTGGTACATCCGGCGCAGCCGCGATCGCTTCTGGGCCCCCGCAGCACACGGAGACGCCGGCTTCGCGGTCGGCAAGCAGGCCGCCTACGACACCCTCTACACGGTCCTGCACGTGGTGTCGCGCCTCAGTGCCCCGCTGCTGCCCTTCCTTGCCGAGGAGGTGTACACCGGCCTGACCGGCGAGGAGTCCGTGCATCTGGCGGACTGGCCCGACGCCGCTGACCTGCCACGCCACGATCGGCTGGTGGCGGCCATGGACCGGGCCCGTGACGCCGTGTCGGCCACCCTCAAGTTGCGTGAGGACCACGGACTTCGCACCCGCCTGCCGCTGTCCGAGCTGGTCGTGGCCGGCCGCGGGCTCGATGACGTGGCCCTGCTCGCCTCCCTGATCGCCGAGGAGGTGAACGTCAAGTCCGTTCGCTTCACCGACGATCTGGCCGCTTACGGCACCTTCGACCTGAAGCCTGCGGGTCGGGTGCTGGGACCCCGCCTGGGCAGCGGCGTGCAGGAGGTGATGCGAGCCGCCCGTGAAGGCGCGTGGACGGCACTGGCCGACGGTCGCGTCGAGGTTGGCGGCCACACCCTCGAACCCGACGAGTTCGAGCTACGGCTGCGGCCCACCGAGCGAGCCGGCGCCACCGCCGTGATGCGGGGCAACGATGCCGTCGTCCACCTGGACACGGCCGTGACCCCCGAGCTGCGGGCGGAGGGTTGGGCCCGCGACATCGTCCGCATCGTCCAGCAGGCGCGTCGCCAAGCCGACCTGCAGGTGACCGACCGGATCGAGCTGGATGTCGGCCTGCCCTCGGCCATGCGCGATGCGGTCTCCAGCCACCGGTCCTGGATCGCCGACCAGGTGCTGGCCGCCGACCTGAGGTTGGTGGCAGAGCGGGAGGCGGCCGCGGACGGGTGGTCCGTCAGCTCCGCTGCCGTGGAGGGAGAGGCCGTCACCGTGGCGTTGCGGCCTGTACCCGTGGGCGCCGTCTGAGGCGCCGCCCAGTCAGCGGCGGCGCAGCAGCCGCATGAAACCCGTCGGGTTGTCCTCAGGATCCTGGTCGTGGAGCATGGCCGCCGCCTGATCGTCGCCTCGCAGGGCGGCGAGGAACGGATCGTCATCGGGGGGCGCCACCGAGCGAAGATGGGGGGTGGGGGGAGCTACGGGTCCGTCGTCCTGGTCGAACAGGCCCCGCTCACCACCCGGCGGCCGCCAGAAGGTGGAGCCCTCGTCGACGGCCGACGAGGCAGACTGGCGCCAGGTCGGGCCCGCCTCCGCCGCAGGATCGGCTGACACCGACCCTTGCGCCGTCGGCACCATCTCCGATGGCGTGCTGGCGACATCGCTTGTGTCGGGTGCCTGGCGATCGGTGGTTTGCCCGCCGGGGGCGGGGTTGCCGGAGCCTTCGAGCCGAGGCGGGGGTGAGGGCGGGATGCCAGATACGGCCGTTCCGTCGCTGGTGGGAGCTCCGCCTGATCCAGTCGTGTCCGCCGGCTCGCCTTCCGAGTCGCCCTCGGCCTCCTCAGCCTGGCGCTCCCCGGCGTCGACCTCAGCGACATCGTCTCCGGTGGCCTCGGCCTGAGCCGCGGTCTCGACGACATCGGCGGCAATGGCGCCGGTCCCGTTGGCCTCGTCAGGGGGCGCCTCGGCCCTTGACGCCTCATCCCGGGGCGCCTCGGCCTTGGTGTCGGGCGCCTGGTGCCCCTCGCTCCCGGCCGTGGACCCCGAGGGGGCGGTGTCGGGCCGGACGGTCTCGAACAGCGCGGTCCTCTCGGGATCCGCCGCTGCGGGCTCCGGTGCGCTTGCCGGCACCGGGTCCAGCTTGTGCTCCTCCATCAGCAGGGAGGCCGCAGCAGCCACCGCTGACAGCCGCTCCCGCTGGTTCTGGAACTGCTCCTCGAGCCGCTGCAGCTCGGCACGCCGGCGTTGCTCCAGCGCGGCCAACCGAGCTATCTCCTCCTCACGCTCGGCTCGGCGCTCGGCGGCGTGGGCATCGATGTCCGCGTCCATTGACGCCATTCGCTGCTCCAGCTCCCGCCGGGCGTCGGAAAGCATCGACTCGGCCTCGGTACGCGCCTCGGTGCGGCTGCGCTCGGCCTCGGCCCTGGCTTCGGCCACGGACTTGTCGGCCTCGGCCCTGGCTTCGGCCACGGTCTTGTCGGCCTCGGCCTTGGCTTCGGCCACGGTCTTGTCGGCCGCCTCCTGGGCGAGCACGAGGGCACGCGACACCTCGTGGACCTGCCGAGCCACCGGGTCCTCCGCCGGCGCAGCCGCCTTGGCCGCAGCCAGCTCGCCCTCGAGGCTGACCATGCGGGCGCGTGCCTGCTCCACACGATCGATCAAGGCGGCCACACCGGCCCCGACCCGCTCGAGGAAGTCGTCGACCGCGTCGGTGTCGTAGCCACGGAGGACGACGGGGAACTCCTGCTCGTCGAGCAGCTGAGGCGTCAACTCCATGTATGGCCAGAGTACCGAAGCACCCGCTTCTGGCAAGGGATGGGCCAGGGCGTGCCCGCCCGGGCTACTCAGCAGATGATCGCCCTCAGGATGAACAGGCCGAAGATGACGAGCAGGGCCGACAGGTCGATGGCCGCCGCGCCGGCCCGGATCGGCGGCAGCGCCCGCCTCACGGGGGCGAGGACGGGCTCGGTGACGGTGGCCAGCCCTCGCTGAACGGTGGACATGACCGATTCCGACGAGATCGGGAACCACGAGAGGATGGCCCTGGCGAACATGGCCAGGATGTAGAGGAGGATGAGGTTGCAGAGAAGCCACAGCATGGGACGTGTACCGCCAGATCAGCGGTGCAGGCCCTGCTCTTGCAGGCGGCGACGCTCTTCCTCGGAGAGCTGGGCGTCACGGGGCGTGAGCAGGTACACCTGGTGGGCGACCTTCTCCATCTGCCCGGCGAGCCCGTAGCAGAGCCCGCTGCAGAAGTCGATGAGGCGCCGGGCCAGGTCGCGGTCTGCACCTTGCAGGTTCACGATGACGATCTGGTCGGCGCGGAAGCGGTCGGCGATGTACTGGGCGTCGTTGAAGGACCGGGGGCTGACCACGTTCGGCTTGCCCCTGGCGGGGATCGTGCGCACCGAGGAGTGCCCCGATCCCACCGCCGGTGCCGTGGACAGGTCAGCCGACGGAGCCTGGGCCGGTTCGCTCGCCGTGGTCACGGGACGGACGGCCACGGCCGCGCCCCTGGGCCCGGCAGCCTCGGGGTTGAGCGGGCGAACGCTCTCCTCGTGGACGAGCTCGGGCCCCCGCGACAACTCGGGTTCGACCTCCGGCTGAGGCGGCGGCTGGTAGCTGGGGGCGCCCGCGGCCACATCGTCGTACTCCTCGTCGGGGGCCAGCCCCAGATAGAGCATCGTGCGACGCCACATGGACGACATCGGTCAACCTCCTGACCTGCGAGGTTACCGGACCCTTCAACCCTTGCCCGGTGCACCTACGCCTGGCTGGCTCACCGGCCGGGTCGGGGCCCGAACAGGGCCGTGCCGACCCTGACCATCGTCGAGCCGGCGGCCACCGCCAGCTCCAGGTCGGCGGTCATGCCGATCGAGCGGACCGCCAGCCCGAGATCGTCGGACAGGCCCACCAGCCGGTCGAACTGGCGGCGCACGGCAACATCGGGCTCGGCGCCCGCCACGGCCATCAGCCCCTCCACCGACAGACCGGCCTCCAGCCCCGCCTCGACCAGGGAGCGGGCTTCGTCGGGCCGACAGCCACCCTTGGTCGGCTCGTCGCTGACGTTCACCTGCACCAGCACCGCTGCCCCGGGGTGCCGCCTGCCGATCTCGGACATCAGCGACGGGCGGTCCACGCTCTGGTACAGGTCGACGATGCCGGCGAGTTGGCGGATCTTGTTGGTCTGCAGGCGGCCGACGAAGTGCAGGCGCGGTGTCCGCTCAGCAACGCGAGAGGAAACCTCGGGCCACTTCGCCCTCACCTCCTGGGCGTAGTTCTCGCCGATGTCGGCGATGCCGACCTCGAGCGCAGCATGGACGGCCTCGGGGCCGAAGCCCTTCGTCACCGCCACCACCGTGACTGCGTCAGGATCGCCGCCGGCCGCCGCGATCCGCTCCATCAAGGCCATGTGCCCGGCCCGCACGCGCGCCACCAGGTCAGGATCGGACCGGCTCACGTCCGGTCCTCGGTCGCGGCGACCTCCTCCGGGGCGTCCTTCACCACCAGGACCGCCTGCCGGGAGCGTGTGCGGTCGGCCCGCCAGGACCACAGCCGGGGCGAGGTGGCGGTGTCGGCGCCCACGTCGTGCAGGTCGATGACCCCGGCTCCAGCAAGCGATGCCCGCACACCGGCCGCAATGTCGAGGGCCGGCTCCCCCGCCGCTGTGTGGCCTCGCACCTCTTCTCCGATGACGCTGACCACCCGATCGAGATCGTCGACGGAGAATCGGTAGCTCACGGCCCGGATGCATGGACCCAGGGCGCCTCGCACGGTGCCTGCCCCCTGGCGGTGCATCTCGCCGACGGCGGCGGGCAGAACACCGGCCACCAGGCCTCGCCACCCTGCGTGGACGACTCCGATCACTCCCTCGTCGCTCCACAGGGCCACCGGCGCACAGTCCGCCATCTGCGCCGACAACACCACGCCCGCAGTGGTGGTGACCGAGGCGTCGCCTGGCGCCCCTGCCCCGTCCCCCGGGCGGCGAACGGAGACGACCCCGGCGGCGTGCTCCTGTTCCAGCCAGGTCCAGGGTCGTTGGTCGATGGACCGTCGCCGCTCCTCCACACCGTCGGACCACGGCGCCAGATCGCCGTCGATGACCTCGCTGAACCGGATGACCACCACCGCGCCGCCGGGAAGCCTCCGCTCCAGGCGGATCACCGGTAGCGGTGGGTCACTGCAGGAACGAGGGCACGTCGAAGTCGTCGTCGCTGTCGAGCTCGTCGTCGCCAGCTCCGGCGAACACGTCGACGCGGCGCGGGGAGGGCTCCTCGATGCCCAGGGTCCGCGTCCCGGTGGCGGCCGGGACACCCGCGCCGGCTTCCTCCCAGCGGTCGAAGCCCGCCGCGATCACGGTGATGCGGACCTCCTCACCGACACCCTCGTCTATGACGGCACCGAAGATGATGTTGGCGTCGGGGTGGGCCACCTCGTGGATGATGGCAGCAGCCTCGTTGACCTCGAACAGCCCCAGCGAGGCCCCGCCCGTGATGTTGAGGAGCAGGCCGCGGGCCCCCTCGATGGAGGCCTCCAGCAGTGGGCTGGAGATGGCCTGGCGGGCCGCGTTCACAGCTCGGTTCTCGCCTTGGGCCCGGCCGATGCCCATCAGGGCCGAGCCGGCGCTGGCCAGCACGGTGCGGACGTCGGCGAAGTCGGTGTTTATGAGCCCCGGGGTTGTTATCAGGGCGGTGATCCCCTCGACACCGTGGAGCAGGACGTTGTCGGCGAGCCGGAAGGCCTCGAGCATCGACGTCTGCTCGTTGGACACCTCGAGCAGCCTGTCGTTGGGGATGACTATCTGCGTGTCGACCTTGTCCTTGAGCAGGTCGATGCCCTGCTCGGCCTGCACCGACCGGCGCCGGCCCTCGAACCGGAACGGCCGGGTCACCACGCCGATGGTGAGTGAGCCGGCCTGGCGGGCGACCTCGGCCACGATCGGCGCCGCGCCGGTGCCGGTGCCTCCGCCTTCGCCGGCGGTGACGAAGACCATGTCCGAGCCGCGCAGGACCTCCTCGATCTCCTGGCGATGCTCCTCGGCGGCCCGTTCGCCGATGTCGGGATCGCTTCCCGCCCCCAGGCCGCGCGTCAGCTCTCGGCCGATGTCGAGCTTGACGTCGGCGTCGCTCATGAGCAGGGCCTGCGCGTCGGTGTTGATGGCGACGAACTCGACGCCCTTCAGGCCGGCGTCGATCATGCGGTTGACCGCGTTGCAGCCGGCCCCGCCGACGCCCACCACCTTGATCACCGCCAGATAGTTCTGAGGCCCAGCCACGACCGGTGTCTCCTCTGTATCGGTATCGGCCCGCGGACCGGGGTCCATGAGCCTCCCGCGCCCCAAACCCTCAACCTGAGGTTGACAGTCGTGTGACGCTGTGCTAACAGGTGAGGGTACGTGGGGTGTCGTGCCCGTTCAAGCACTACGCCCGGTCGGCAGTTCGCGCCGTTCCGTCGGAAGGGGCGTGGCGCGAGGCGATCGGGCGCTTCATGGCTCTGCGGATACCACGTCGATGGGCTCCGGTTCGACCTCGGCCGCGGGTGGCCCATCGTCGACCAGTCCAGCCATCGAGCGAGCTGTGCGGGCCACCGGCGCGGTGGGGACCGACACGTCGATCTCCAGCACACCGCCCCCGGACGGCCCGGCTACGGCGGGCAGCTGGCGCTCGGCGTCGGGCTCGGGGGGGCTCTGCAGATGCCGGAGCAAGGTGGCGGCGGCCACCACCTTGATCCCCAGGTCGTCCGCCGTGCCCACCCTGATGCTGGGACCCTCGTGCAGCCGCAGCCACAGCTCACCGTCGGACCAGTAGGCACCGGCGACGTCCAGCGTGCCCTGGGCCAGCTCGACGAGTCGGATCGGTGCGGCAGCGTCGTCGTCGAGGAACGTGGCCAGCTCCCCGGCGGCTCGAACACCGCTCAGGCGCGGCAGGGGCGAGGCCTCCGGAGCGGGGCCCAGGACACGACCATCCACGTCGACCTCGACCCAGGCGTCGGGGGCGGTCATGGCCAGGGCCACGGGCGACCGCTCCGTCACCTCCACGACGATGCGGTTGGGCCAGTGGCGGGTGACCGTGGCCTCCGCCACCAGCGGCAGGGCCTCCACCCGCTCCGCCAGCACCCCCGGATCCACGTCGATCATGGGCGTGCCGTCGCCCAGGGCCAGCGCCGCGGTGATATCGGCGGCGGGGGTGACGGTGGCGCCGTCCACCCTTACCTGGTCGACGTCGAGGAGGCTCGTCCTGGAGGCGAACCATGCCCCGCCGACGACCAACAGCACGGCGGACACCGCCACGATCCACCACAACCGCCGCCGTCCCGCGGCGCGCAGCACCGCGACGCGCCTGGCCCGGAAGCGCGGGTCCACGGTCAGAGGCTGGGCGGTCACCGTCAGCCGACCTCCGCGTCGAAGCCGACGAGACGCACCTCGGGCCGCAGGTCGATCCCGTGGTGGCGGCTGACCCGGCGGGCCAGCTCGTCGATCAGGGCCTTCACGTCGTCGGCCGAACCGCCCTCGTCGGCCTGGACGAAGTTGGCGTGCTTGTGGCTCACCATGGCGGAACCGATGCGCAGCCCCTTGAGGCCGAGATCGTCGATCAGGCCACCGGCGCTGAGGGGCAGGGGGTTGACGAAGACCGACCCTGCGTTCTGGCCGCCCGGCTGGTTCTCGCGACGCCAGCGCACGATCTCGCCCAGCAGCCGCTCCCCCACGGGACGATCGCCCGCATCTGTCGCCAGGTCGGCTCTGACGACCACGTGATGGCCCGCAAGCTCGGAGTGACGGAAGGCCAGCCCCAGCCTGGGAAGGGCCCAGGTCGTGGTCTCCCCGGTGTCGAGGTCGGCCACGCGGACCGACAGCAGCGACGAGGCGATGTCGCTGCCGTGGCCACCGGCGTTCATGCGCACCGCCCCTCCCACCGTGCCCGGGACCCCGACCGCCCACTCCAGCCCTGACCGCCCGGCAGCCACGGTTCGGCGGGCCAGCACGGGCAGGGCCAGCCCTCCCCCGGCCCGGACCACGCCATCAGGCCCGACCTCGAGGGTGTCGGTGCCGTCGCCCATGACCACGGCGATTCCCCCGAAGCCCCGATCGGCGACGAGCA
>Ga0299914_10002509_pt1 | contig 12667 bp, 15 predicted proteins | sample RVTome_10_FD_201361 | JGI IMG/M metagenome (GOLD analysis project Ga0299914, IMG submission 201361) | Soil microbial communities from uranium-contaminated site in the Upper Colorado River Basin, Wyoming, United States - RVT153D57 (version 2) ...
GGACGCATGCTTTCCAGACAACCGAAGGTCTCGCCGGACTCCTGAAGCCAAGGACGCCCTGCGGTTGTTGGACCGCCTGCCGCCTGAGTACGTCTGGTTCCCCTGCCTCCTGAAAACAAGGACGCCCCTGAGGCGGTTCGGCTCCCGATGCCTCCTGAAAACGAGGACAGCCGTTCGACGCGGCATATGTCCTTGTTTTCAGGAGTCGCGCGGACCGAATGTCGCTCCCTGTGCCTGCGATCCTGGATCACGCGGGCGCGCGCACCGCCCGGGCCGGTCACTGATCAGCGTCAGGCGCGAGACACGTCAGGCGCGAGAACACGTCAGGCGCGAGAACACGTCAGGCGCGAGAATAGGTCACGAATCGATAGCGGATGCCGCTGCTCGAGGTGTGCCAGCCGGACCCCGGGTCGACAGCCGCCGCGTGCCACTCACCGCCCGGCGTCGGAGCGAACGTGTCGCCGTCGACCGCGAGATCGAGCTCGGTGACCTCGAGGCGGTCGGCACGTCCGATCGTCTCCGCGTAGAGCTGGGCTCCCCCGGTGACCCAGACCCACTCGGAGGCTCCACCAGCGGCGAGGGCCAGCGCGTCGTCGACCGAGCCCGCGACCTCGGCCCCCTCAGCCGACCATTCACGCTGGCGTGTCACGACGATGTTGCGCCGGCCGGGCAGGGGTCGGAACCGGGGCGAGAGCGACTCCCAGGTCTTGCGGCCCATGATGACGGGAGCGCCGAGGGTGACCTGCTTGAAATGCGCGAGATCTTCGGGCACGTGCCAGGGCATCCCGCCGTCGCGGCCGATGACACCACCCTCGGCTTCGGCCCAGATCAGTCCGATGCGAGGCGACGGGCGGCCCGCGGCGTCGCCACCGCTCATACGGCGACCGCGGCGCGGATCGCCGGGTGGTGCTGGTAGCCCTCGACGACGAAATCGTCGTACACGTAGTCGAAGATCGAATCGGGCCGGCGCACGAGGTGGAGCGTCGGCGCCGGGAACGGGTCGCGAGTGAGCTGCTCGGTGACCTGCTCGACGTGGTTGTCGTAGATGTGGCAGTCGCCGCCCGTCCAGACGAAGTCGCCGACCTCGAGCCCGGTCTGCTGCGCAACCATGTGGGTGAGCAGTGCATACGACGCGATGTTGAAGGGCACGCCGAGGAACAGGTCGGCGCTGCGCTGGTACAGCTGGCACGACAGCTTGCCGTCGGCGACGTAGAACTGGAACAGCGCATGGCACGGCGCGAGGGCCATGTCGGGGATGTCGGCCGGGTTCCACGCCGACACGATGAGGCGGCGCGAGTCGGGGTTCGTGCGGATCTGGTCGATCACCTGCGCGATCTGGTCGATCGTCTCGCCCGATGGCGTCGGCCACGACCGCCACTGCACCCCGTAGACGGGACCGAGTTCGCCTGCGGCATCCGCCCACTCGTCCCAGATGCTGACGCCGTGCTGCTGCAGCCAGCCGACATTGGAATCGCCACGGAGGAACCACAGCAACTCGTACGCGATCGACCTGAAGTGCACGCGCTTCGTGGTGACGAGCGGGAACCCCCGGGCGAGGTCGAACCTGAGCTGGCGACCGAACACGCTGCGCGTGCCGGTGCCCGTGCGGTCGGTCTTGTGCGTGCCGTGCGCGAGCACGTCGCGCAGGAGGTCTTCATAGGGCGTGGGAATCGTCTCGGCCATCGCGTCGATGGTAACCCCGCCGGCCGACGGCGGGCGGATGCCACGGGCGCGCCGCGTGCGTCATCCGCCGTCACACGCTCTCCGATCCGCCGGCGCCGACGTAGCATCGCGACATGGACTGGCTCGCCGCGCTCATCGCGGGCATCGGCCTGCCCGCCCTCGCCACGGCGATCGGGCTCGCGTGGCGCGTCCGCACCGGTCGGCTGCGCGAGACGATCGCCCCCGCCGACGCGAGCGCGCAGACGGATTCCGCGGCGCTCGCCCTGTCCCCCGGCGCCCTCGGCTCGGCGGCGACGCTCGTGCAGTTCTCGACCGAGTACTGCAGCCGCTGCCCTTCGACCGCGCGACAGCTCGCCGGTGTCGCCGCGGACTACGACGGCGTACGTCATGTGGAGATCGACCTCACGCACCGCGCCGACCTCGCCGACCGGTTCCGCGTGCTGCAGACGCCCACCACCCTCATCCTCGATGCCCGCGGACTCGCGAGCGCCCGCATCGGCGGCGTACCGCGGCTCGACGCCGTGCACCACCATCTCGAACGACTCACCGGGAGGACCCGTGTCGCATCCTGAACCCCGGGTCATCGACCCGCGCGGCCCCCGCTTCACGGCATCAGCCACAGCGCTGCTGCTGCTCATCACGGTCGTGCTCGCCGTCGCCGGTGCCGACGTCGCAGCGTGGATCCTGCTCGCGGCGATCAGCCTCCTGTTCGCGTGGAGCGCCGTCGCCGGCATCCGCAGGAACCCGTTCTCCGTCGTGTTCCGCTCGCTCATCCAGCCGAGGCTGGGGCCGCCGGCCGAGCTCGAGGACCCCCGACCGCCGACGTTCGCACAGGCCGTCGGCTTCGCGGTCACGATCGCGGGCGTCATCCTGGGCGCCCTCGGAGTCACCACAGCCGTGCCGATCGCGGCGGCCGCCGCGTTCATCGCCGCATTCCTGAACGCTGCGTTCGGCTATTGCCTGGGGTGCCAGCTGTACCTGCTGCTCGTGCGCGCGCGAGTCATCCCCAAGACCTGACACCGGCGGCATCCGCCGGGCTAGGCTTGAAACCCGGCTCGAGGAGGAGGACCCATGGCAGTCACGAGTGAAGCGACCACCGTCTGGACCGGCACGCTCACGGAGGGCTCGGGCTCCACCCGCCTCGACTCCTCGGGTGTCGCCGAGTTCCCGGTGAACTGGCGCGCCCGCTCCGAGGGCGAGACCGGCACCACCAACCCCGAGGAGCTGCTGGGCGCGGCGCATTCGGCCTGTTTCTCGATGGCGCTCTCCGGGGCGCTCACCCGCGCCGGACATCCACCCGAGAGCATCCAGACGACGGCCGCGGTCACCTTCGAGGCCGGCAAGGGCGTGCTCGGCAGCCACCTGCTCGTGAGTGCGCGCGTGCCGGGTCTCACCGAGGCGGAGTTCGAGGCGTTCGCCGACGACGCGAGGCAGAACTGCCCGATCTCCCAGGCGCTCACCGGCATCCCGATCACGATCGAAGCCGAGCTCGCCTGACCGTGCGGGTGCTCATCGCCGGCGCATCCGGCTTCATCGGATCCGCACTCGTCGAGCGATTGACGGCCGGCGGCCATGAGGTCGTCCGGCTCGTGCGACGCCGTGCGCAGGCTCCCGATGAGGCCACCTGGTCTCCGGCCGCCGGCATCATCGACTTCACCGTCATGGACCGTGTGGACGCGGTCGTGAACCTCTCCGGAGCGTCACTCGCCCGCCTGCCGTGGACGAAGAACTACCGCGGCGTACTCGTCGACTCCCGCATCACCGCCACACGCACGCTCGCTGACGCCATGCGCAAGGCGAGGCACCCGCCCGCCGTCTTCCTCAGCGCCTCCGCGGTCGGCTACTACGGCGATCGGCCGGGCGAGCTGCTCACCGAGTTCTCGAGTGCCGGGTCGGGCTTCCTCGCAGAGCTCGTCGGCCGCTGGGAGACTGCAGCGATGCTCGCGCCAGACGAGACCCGCACCGCGGTCTTCCGGACCGGCATCGTGGTCGGCTACGGCGGTGCGATGCAGCGCATCGGCACGCTCACGCGGTTCGGCCTCTCGGGCCGGCTCGGCACCGGCGGCCAGCACTGGCCATGGATCTCACTCGACGACGAGGTGGCCGCGCTCCTCCACCTCCTGGACTCGAAGCTCTCGGGGCCCGTGAACCTCGTGGGTCCGACGCCGGCGACGGCCGATCGTGTCATGAACGCGATGGCCGAGCGGATGCACCGTCCGTACACCTTCACCGTCCCCGAGCGGATGCTCGAACTCGCGCTCGGTCGCGCTGCCGACGAGTTGCTGCTCTCGAGCCAGAAGGTTCGTCCACAGCGACTGATCGACGACGGATTCCGCTTCTCACACGTCACCGTGGAGGCGGCGCTCGACGCGATGCTCAGCGCTCCGCGCGCGAGAGCGTGATCGCCCGTCGCACCGCGTACCGCGCCCGGCGACGGTCGCCGGCCGCGTCGTAGGCCAGACCGAGGCGCAGCCAGGCGCGCCACGACTCGGGCTCCGCCTCTGCCGCCGCCTGGAAGCCGGGGAACGCTTCGACTGCGGCAGCCCGTTCTGGGCGACCGCTCGGCAGCGCGGGGATGCCGAGGTCGAGTCCGCCCTCCGTCTCGAGCCGGCGCACGAGGGCCTGCGAGCGAACGCCGAACATGATCTCGCGCCAGAGCGCCCAGGCCGCGACGATCGGCAGCACGATGAGGGCGACGCCCATCGCCACCGCGACCGGCTCGCCCGCGGTGACGAACTGCACGGCGCGCCATCCAACGAGCACGACGTAGATCGCGAGCAGCACGGCCATGAGGATCGCGCCGGCCCTGGCGGTCATGCGGTGGTGCCCGGAAGTCCCAGGTCGAGCAGTGCGTCGAGACCGACCACCACGCCCGTCGCCTCGGGAGCACGGCGCAGGGCGAGAAGGATGCCCTGCTCGTAGGCCGACGGCGACACGGTCGAGTGCGAGATCGTCAGCGTCTCGCCGTCGCCGCCGAGGATGACGCGCTGCTCGGCGAGCACACCCGACAGACGGAGGCTGTGGACGGGGATACCCGAGACGAGTTGCCCCCGAGCTCGTTGGTCGGCGTGCGGTGCGGCCACTGGGCCTGCGTCTGCCCGCGAGACGCCGATGAGCTCTGCGGTGCGCACGGCCGTGCCGGACGGCGAGTCGACCTTCGCCGCATGGTGCGCCTCGATGATCTCGACGGAGTCGAAGAAGCGCGCGGCGAGGGCCGCGACAGCGGTGCCGAGCACGCTGCCGACTGAGAAGTTCGGGATGAAGAGCACCGCGCCGGCGTCGTCGTGGCCGCGCATGAATGTGGCGATCTCGGCGATGCGATCGTTCGACCAGCCCGACGTGCCGACCACGATCGGTATACCGGCACCCGTGGCGAACTCGACGATGTCGGCGCTCGCGCCGGGGTGCGTGACATCGAAGGCGACATCCGCACCGAGCATCTCGTCGAGGCTCGAACGGGAGTCGAGCGCCGCGTGCAATTCGAGGTCGTCGGCCTCCTCGATGAGCCGAAGCGCCAACCGACCCATCTTGCCCGTGGCTCCGGCCACGGCGACCCGTATCGTCACGTCCTTCACCCTAGCAACACGACCCCGGCCGGCCGATTCGGTACGACGACCCGCAATAGGCTGGGACGATGCGGTTCAGAGAGGTCGACGTGACGAGCGCCGAGGCGGTCGGGCTGCTCGATTCCTACTTCGCCGAGCGCGCGGCGGGCTTTCCTCCCGAACAGGGCGAGTATCGGCCCACGTATCCGGCCGCTGCAGCGTTCACGCCCCCCGACGGCGTGTTCCTGGTCGTCGAGGACGACGACCAGGTCATCGGATGCGGCGGCGTGCGCCGCATCGAACCGAAGCCCGTGACGCACGAGGTGCGGTATGAGGTGAAACACCTCTGGCTCGCGCCGGAGGCGCGAGGGCGGGGAGCCGGCCGGCGCCTGCTCGCCGAGCTCGAGCGTCGCGCGATCGAGTTCGGCGCCGATGAGCTCGTGCTCGATACGAACGCGAGCCTCGAAGCTGCGGGCGGGCTCTACCGCTCGAGCGGGTTCAGTCGGATCGAGCCGTACAACCGAAACCCGAACGCGACGCACTGGTACGGCAAGCGCGTCTCGGGCTGAACACGACCCGCGTCTTCAGAGTGCGTAGGGTTCGGGCAGACCGGTGCGCAGCTCGAACGGGAGGTGGGCCAGGTCGTTGTGCGCGAGGAGGCTCCACGGGCGGCCGGATTTCTGCGTGAGTACAGTCAGGCCGCAGTTCGCCTGATTGACGGAGAGCCAGCGCCAGTCGGGCGCCCCGAGTGCCTCGCGTACGAGCCAGGCGATCACGAAGTTGTGGGTGATGAGCAGATCGTGCCGGTCTTCGCGGTGCGAACGCAGGAACTCGGCCGCCGCGTCCGCCATCTGCGCGCTGCCCGCCTCGATCTCGGCCTCGGTGACGGAACCGAAGAACGGGTCGTACACCTTGGGCGTCTCGGGCGCGGGACCGGAGGGGATGCAATCGAAGAGCAGTGCAGAGGGCTCGGGTTTCAGCGCCGGCATCTTCGCCGCGATGATCGCCGCGGTCTCGGCGGCCCGCTGGAGCGGCGAGTGCCACGCGTGGTCGAACGGAACGCCGCCCAGCCGCTCGGCGAGCAGCTCCGCCTGACGCCTGCCGCGCGGCGAGAGCGGACCGTCGGGCAAGCCGTGCTCGGCGTCGAGCTGCTCGCCGTGGCGGACGAGGTAGAGATGATGGGGCACGGGTTCTGCTTCCTGTGTTGCCGGTTCGGACGTCGCGGTCAGGCGACGTCGATGCTCGGTGCGACCTCGTCGATCACACCGTGGAAGGCCGTCTCGTCGGTCGCTCCCACGGCGACGAGCGAGAACGGCCGGGAGACGAGCTCCGCGGCCAGCGCCTGCACGTCGTCGACCGTGACGAGCATGATGCGCCGGAGGGATTCGTCGAGGTCCACGAACTCGCCGAGCGTGAGCTCGGCTCGTCCGAGGCGGGACATCCGGGTATCGGAGTCTTCGAGCGCGAGCGCCGACGCTCCCCCGAGCTGTCCGGCCGCGCGCCGCAGCTCGTCGGCGGTGACCCCGTGCTCGCCCACGCGCTCGAGCTCGGTGCGCATGAGCGCGGCGACGGTGCTCGCCTTCGCCGGCGAGCACCCCGCGTACATGCCGAACAGCCCGGCATCGGAGTACGCCGGTGCGAAGGAGTACACGGCGTACGCAAGACCACGGCGCTCGCGCACCTGCTGGAAGAGCCGCGACGACATGCCCGAGCCGAAGATCGCGTTCAGGACGCTCATCGTCGCGCGTCGCTCGTCGGTGGCGACCAGGCCCGGAACACCGAGGAGCAGGTTGACCTGCTCGGTCGGTCGTTGCACGACCGTGAGGGCTCGGCCCGGCGTGAGTGCCACCGGCGCAATGGGGCGCCGCTCGACCGGAGCCGCCGCGATCGAGGGGTCCCAGCCTGCGCGGACGAGGGCCCGCTCGAGCTCGCTCACGAGCCCGTCGTGATCGACCGCGCCGGCCACGGTGACGACGAGGTCTTGCGGTCGGTAGTTCTCTCGGTAGTGCGCCCAGACCGCGTCGCGAGTCGCCGCGCGGATGGTCTCGGGGTTGCCGCCGATCGGCCGTCCGAGCGGGTGGTCGCCCAGCACGGCCTCGAAGAATCGTTCGTTCGCGACATCCGCCGGATCGTCGCCGGCCATCGAGAGCTCCTCGAGGATGACGCCGCGCTCGTTGTCGAACTCGATGGGGTCGAGGAGCGACGAGGTGAACATGTCGGCGAGCACGCCGACCGCCATGGGCAGGTCGCGGTCCTGCACCTTGGCGTAGTAGCAGGTGTACTCCTTCGCCGTGAGCGCGTTGTGCTCGCCGCCCACCGAGTCGAAGGAAATCGCGATGTCGAGCGCCGTGCGCTCCGGCGTGCCCTTGAAGAGCAGGTGCTCGAGGAAGTGCGTCGAGCCGTAGGTGGCGGGGTGTGCCCCATCGGCATGCTGCTCGTCGCGTGAGCCGACGGCGACCCAGAAGCCCACCGTGACACTGCGGCTGCCAGGCACCTGTTCGGTGAGGACCCGGACTCCCGTCGGGAGCACCGTGCGCCGAACCCGAGCGTCGCCCGCTGCCGTGAATGAGAGTTCGGCCTGGCCGAGGGGGAGGTCGACGGCGCCGTTCATCCCGACCAGCCTATGCCACGCGGAGTGGAAGGGGCAGAGGAGCCGGACGGGAACCGGTGGATCAGGCGGAGGCGCGGTCGAGCTCTACGAGCTCGGAGCGGTGCAGGTCCACGGATGCCGCGGCCATGAGGGCCTCGACCTGGTCGGGCCGGGTCGCGCTCGCGACCGGCGCCACGACGGTGGGCTTCGCCAGCAGCCAGGCGAGGGCGATCGACGCAGGCTGGACGCCGTGGGCGAAGGCGATCTCGTCGAGCGCGGTGAGCACACGGTGCCCGCGCCGGCCGAGGTGGCGGGCGAGTCGTTCGCCGCGCGCGTCTCGACGTACCTCGGAGCGCCGCCGCACCTGCCCGCCGAGGAAGCCGTTCGCGAGGGCGAAGTACGGCAGCACGCCGAGCCCCTGGGCGTGGGCGACGAGCTCGGTCGCCCCCTCGAACGGCCGGCGTTCCATGAGGCTGTAGCGCGTCGTGAGCAGCTCGAATCGCGGAAGCCCGTTCGCGGCGAGCACGCGAGCCTCGATGAGACGCTCGGGCGGGAAGTCCGATGCCCCGACCGAGAGCACCTTTCCCTCGGCCACGAGCGCACCGACCGCTCCGAGGCTCTCCTCGAGCGGAATCGCGGGGTCGTCGCCGTGGAAGAACAGGACGTCGATTCGATCGGTGCCGAGCCGCGCGAGCGAGCCCTCGACGGCCGCCCGGATCTCGTCGGGTGCGAGGCCGGGGTGGTCGGGGTGGCGGCCGACCTTGGTCACGATCCGCATGCGATCACGGGCACGGCGGGAGGCCAGCCAGGATCCGATGATCGATTCGCTGCGTCCGCCGGCGTAGCTGTCGGCGGTGTCGATGAGGTCTCCGCCCGTGCCGGCGAACCGGTCGAGCACTTCGAATGCCTCGTCTGAGCCGAGCGTCCAGCCGAAGGTGCTTCCGCCGAGCGCGAGCGGATGCGTCGCGATGCCGGTGTCGCCGAGGCTCGTGCGCATCGGCACCGTGATGGGGCCGGAGAGCGTATTGGATTCGACGGTCTCCACGCGCAGCGCCGGCGGGAGCAGCCCGGCGAGATCGCTCGGCTCGATCTCGATCGAGTCGTCGAACGTGCTCTCGGTGATCGTCGCCCCCGCAACGCTCGCCCCGTGTGCCCGGTGACTGTGCCGTCGTACCACGCGCTCCTCCTCCCCAGGATTGATTCTGAGAATACGTCCTCGGGGTACCTGTCCCCCGGAGCATCACCGGAACCGTTACCGAATCGTTTGCGGCGACGTGCCGGCGTGTCCCCCGGAATGGTGGGCCAGACCCGGTTCCGCCCCCACAACGGGGGCGACGAGGCGCTTGCCTGGCGTTGAACGAGTGTTTAGCATGTTGAACATGCGTTCAGTTCTGTCAGACGACACGACCGCGGCCGCTCGCATCCGCGAGGCCGCGATCGTGCGCTTCGGTCGCCAGGGCTTCGCACGCACGAGCGTGCGCGAGATCGCCGCCGACGCACGTGTCTCCCCGGGGCTGGTCATGCACCACTACGGTTCGAAGGAGGGCCTGCGCACGGCCTGCGACGAGGCGCTCGTGAGCCGGCTCATGGCCGACAAGGCCAAGACCCGGGCGCCCGGGATGGCGCAGACCATGCGTGAGTGGCTCGACCACCCCGAGCAGTTCGGCGCCTACATCGACTACTTCGCGACGATGCTCGCCGACGGCAGCGAGGGCGGCAATCGGCTGTTCGACCGGATGCTCCGCGAGACGACCGCGATGCTCGAGCGCGGCGTCGCCGACGGCAGCATGCATCCGTCGGCAGACCAGGAGATGCGGGCGCTCATGATCACCCTGAACGGGCTGGCCCCCCTCCTCCTGCGCGACCAGGTGGCGCGCGCGCTCGGCACTCCGCTCGGAAGCTCCGCGGCCGTGCGCCGGATGACACTGCCGACGCTCGAGCTCTACACGCACGGCCTCTACACCGACAGCCGCGTCCTCGATGCCGCGCGCGCCGCGCTCGAGGGCACGCTCACGACGCAGACTGCTCCCCGCTCCGACAAAGGCCCGGGGAACCCGAACCAGGACCCCGACCCGCCGAGCCCCGAGCGAACCACCCCGACGTGACGGACCGCGCCGCGGCATCCGTCGACCACTCCCACTCGGAAGGATCGGCATGACCTCATCCAACGCCGCGGTCACCACCCGCGGCCTCACCAAGCGATACGGATCTACGACCGCCCTGCACGGCATCGACCTCGACATCCCGCGCGGCAGCGTGTTCGGGATGATCGGGCCGAACGGCGCAGGGAAGACCACCACCATGCGTCTGCTGCTCGACATCATCCGCCCGACGGGCGGCGACATCCGTGTGCTCGGCGAGCAACCACGAGCCGGCGGAGCGAGCCTCCGTCGGCGCGTGGGTTACCTGCCCGGCGAACTCCACCTCCAAGCCCGGGTGCGCGGACGCGAACTGCTCGCCCACTACGCCGAGATCTCGGGCGCCGTGCGGCCCGGCGCCGTCGACACGCTCGCAGAACGCCTCGGCGTCGACCTCAGCCGCCCGGTGCGGAGCCTGTCGAAGGGCAACAAGCAGAAGATCGGGCTCATCCAGGCATTCATGCACGAGCCTGAACTCCTCGTCCTCGACGAGCCCACGAGCGGCCTCGATCCGCTCGTGCAGCAGGAGTTCCACGCGATGCTCCACGAGGCGAAGGCCAACGGACAGACCGTGTTCCTCAGCTCGCACGTGCTGAGCGAGGTGCAGCAGACCGCGCACGAGATCGCCATCCTCAAGGCGGGGCGCATCGTGGAGCGGTCCACGGTCGCCGCGCTCCGCGAGAACGCCGTGCGCCACGTCAAGCTCGTGGTATCCGAAGCGGATGCCGCGTCGGCACGTGCCACGCTCGACGCGGTTCCGGGCGTGACGGGCGTGACGGCCGTTCCGAACGGCCCCGGCACCGTCGCGCTCGCCGCGACGCTCGACGCGCACGTCGACGCGTTCGTGAAGGCCGTCGCGCGCCTCGACGTGGTGGACTTCACCATGGAGGAGCCCGACCTCGAGGAAATGGTGCTCGCCTATTACGGCGCGGACGTGTCGGCTGCGGTCGACGCCGACGATGCCGACGGCGCCGACCGGAAGGGAGCCGAGCGATGAACCGCGTGCTCCCCCTGTTCCGGCGCTCCATCGCCGACGGATGGCGCGGCCTCGCCGGCTGGACCGCCGGCATCCTCGTCGCCCTTTTCCTGTACCTGCCGCTGTACCCGTCGTTCGGCGGGAACGGGCAGATGCAGGAGATGATCGACTCGCTGCCGCCCGAGCTGGTGCGGACTCTCAGTTACGACCAGATCGGCTCGGGCCCCGGATACGCCCAGGCGACGTTCTTCGGCCTCATCGGCTTCGTGCTCCTCACGATCGCCGCGGTGGGCTGGGGCACGGGCGCGATCGCCAACGACGAGGAGAACGGCCAGCTCGAGCTGACCCTCGCGCACGGGGTCACGCGCGGGCAGCTCTTCTCAGAGCGCACTGCCGCGGTACTCGCCAAGCTCGCGTGGCTGTGCCTCGTGAGCTTCGCGGTCGTGGTGCTGCTCAACGAACCCGCCGAACTCGACATCGAGGTCGCGAACCTCGTCGCCACGACGACGGCGTTCTTCGGGCTCGTCGCGCTGAGCGCGATCGCCGCGATCGCGGTCGGCGGCATCACCGGTCGCCGGACCTGGGCGCTCGGCGCCGGCGCAGGTATCGCGGTCTACGCCTACGCGATGCACGCCCTCGGCAACCAGGGCGACGACCTGGTGTGGCTCCAGGACTTCTCGCCCTACAGCTGGGCATACGCGGAGGAGCCCCTCGTGAACGGCTGGGTGGGGCCGATCTGGCTGCTCTTCGTGGTGTCCGCGGCGCTGCTGCTCGTCGGCTGGCTCGTGTTCCGCCGGCGCGACGTCGCCGTGTGAGCGGCCGGATGCCGCGGCGCACCCCGCAACCGGGCGAGGCGCCGCGGCATCTCGCCGCGGCATCCGCTCTACGGGTCGTGGTCGGGCAGGCTCAGCGACCCGCGTGCCGGATGATCGCCTCGGCCTGACGGAGCACCGGCGCGTCGACCATCTGTCCGCGGAACGTGAAGACCCCGCCGCGCTCGCGCAGGGCGTCCTCGGCGAGCAGGGCCCGCGCCCACTCCAGGCGCTCCGCATCAGGGCGATAGGCGTCACGCACGATCGGCACCTGCGAGGGGTGGATGCACGCGGTCGCCACGAAGCCGAGCGCCGCGGCGTCCTCCGCCTCCGCCCGGAGACCGGCGGCATCGCGGATGTCGAGGTGGACCGCGTCGATCGCCGCGATCCCGTTCGCGCCCGCCGCGAGCAGCACCTGGGACCTGGCGTGCATCGCGACATCTCGGTACCGACCGTCGTCTCGCCGGCTCGAGGAGCCGCCGAGCGACGCCACGAGATCTTCCGCTCCCCACATCAGCCCCGAGACGTTCGGGATCGCCGCGACCTCTGCCGCGGCGAGCACGCCTCGCGCCGTCTCGCAGAGCGCCAGCACCTCGAACTCCTCGAGGCCGATGAGGTCTGCGGTGCCCTCGCACTTGGCGAGCATGACCGTGCGGTAGTCGGTCGCCACGAGCGCGGCGAGATCATCGGCGAAGTGCGGCGTCGAAGCAGGGTTCACGCGCACGATCACCCGCTCGGGGTCGAGGGTCGACCCGACGAGGGCGAGCCGGGCCGCATGTTTCGCGTCCTCGGCGACCGCGTCTTCGAGGTCCACGATCACCGCGTCGGAGCGTTCGGCGGCCTTCTCGAAGCGGTCGGGCCGGTCGCCGGGGCAGAAGAGCAGGGCGGGACCGAACCGGAACGGCGGGTGCGTCATCCGATCG
>Ga0299914_10002511_pt1 | contig 12664 bp, 12 predicted proteins | sample RVTome_10_FD_201361 | JGI IMG/M metagenome (GOLD analysis project Ga0299914, IMG submission 201361) | Soil microbial communities from uranium-contaminated site in the Upper Colorado River Basin, Wyoming, United States - RVT153D57 (version 2) ...
CCACGGTCGAGATTCTCGAGGGCTATCGCGAGCGCGACGCGGGCGAGGTCGAGGTGCTCGGCCTCGACCCCCGCGACGCCGACCGGAGCTGGCGCGAGCGGATCGGGATCGTGCTCCAGGAATGCCGAATGCAGCCGCGGCTGACGGTTCGCGAGACGGTCCAGCTGTACGCCGGCTACTACGCCCGCCCGCGCTCGGTCGCCGAGACGATCGAGCTCGTTGGGCTCGGAGGCAAGGTCGACGAGCGCGCCGCGCGGCTCTCCGGCGGGCAGCAGCGGCGCCTCGACGTCGCCCTGGCGCTGATCGGCGACGCCGAGCTGCTGTTCCTCGACGAGCCGACGACCGGGTTCGACCCGTCCGCCCGGCGCCAGGCCTGGGGTGTGATCGCCACCCTGCGCGACCTCGGCAAGACGGTGCTCCTCACCACTCACTACATGGACGAGGCCCAGGCCCTCGCCGACCGGGTCGCGATCATCGCCGGCGGCGAGATCGTCGCCCTCGGGACCCCGGAGACGCTCGCCGGCCGCGACGTCGCGCCGACCGAGATCCGGTTTCGGCTGCCGGCCTCGACGACCACCGGCGAGCTGCCGGCGGCGGTGGCGGCGACGGTCGACGGCTCGGCTAACGGGGTCGCGGCGGGCCAGGTCGTCCTCCGCACCGGCGAGCCGGTCGCGGTCCTGAACGAGCTCACCGGCTGGGCCCTGAGCCGGGGCGTCGAGCTCGTCGGGCTCGAGGTCACCAGGCCGAGCCTCGAGGACGTCTACCTCGAGGTGACGGGGAGCACGCGGTGACCGGGGCGGCGCTCGCCTGGCACCAGTTCCGCTTCGACCAGCGGGTCTTCTGGCGCAACCCGGCGTCGGTGTTCTTCACCGTCATGCTGCCGATCCTGTTCCTGGTCATCTTCGCCTCGATCTTCGGCGACGAGACGATCGCGGCGCGGGACGGGTTGAAGGTCTCGACCTACTACGTGGCGGGGATCATGACCCTGGCGGTGGTCTCGGCGACGATGGTCAGCCTCGCGATCGGGCTGACCGAGGCGCGCGAGAGCGGGCGCCTGAAGCGGGTCCGCTCGACCCCCCTCCCGCCGTCGGCCTTCGTCGCCGGCCGGGTCGGGAACGCGATCGTCGTCTCGCTGCTGATGGTCGTCCTGGTGACCGCGATCGGGGCGCTGCTGTACGGCGTCGAGATCCCGGGGCGGACGATCCCGGCGCTCGTCGTCTCGCTGCTCGTCGGCGCCTTCGCCTTCAGCTGCCTCGGGTTCGCGCTCACCGCCGCGATCCCGTCCGAGGAGGCCGCCCCGGCGATCACCAACTTCACCGTCCTGCCCCTCTACTTCCTGTCCGGCGTGTTCATCCCCGAGACCGAGATTCCCGACGGCGTGCTGCGGTTCGCCGACCTGTTCCCGATCCGGCACTTCTTCGAGTGCCTGCTGACCGGGTTCGATCCCGCGACCGCCGGCGCCGGCTTCGAGCTCGGCAACCTCGCGGTCGTCGCCGCCTGGGGCGTCGCCGGGCTCGCGATCGCCGCCCGTGCCTTCCGCTGGTCGCCGCGCGGCGACTAGAGCCTGCCTCCTACCCCACGAGCGTCTCAGGGCGTCGGAGCACGCCGCGGGGCCCAGGACGGCGGTCGGCGGTCGACGCCAGTAGCGTTAGCGGCGTGATTCACCATGTCAGCGTCGAGGTGACCGATCTGGAGCGCAGCGGGCGCTTCTACGACGCGTTCCTGGGACCGCTCGGCTGGCGGCGGCAGATCGAGAACGATCAGGTCATCGGCTGGGGGATCGTGAAGGCGGTCTTCTTCGCCTCGGTTCGCCATCCGGCCGTCGGCGGAGGCGGCCACGTCTGCTTCACCGCCACCGGGATCCCGGCCGTGAAGGCCTCCTGGGAGGACGGGCTGAAGGCGGGCGGGAGCGACGACGGGGCGCCCGGGCCGCGGCCCGAGTACGGTCCCAGCTATTACTCCGCCTACCTGCGTGACCCCGACGGTCACCGGGTGGAGGTCGCGGTGGGAACGAGCTGACCGCTTTCCCCTGCGCCGAGACGACCTACGAGACTGAAGAGACTTCCAGGAGGACCAGCAATGGCGAACGTGAAGGTGGGAATCAACGGCTTCGGACGGATCGGCCGGAACCTGTTCCGGGCGGCCTACGAGGCGAGCAGCGAGCTCGATTTCGTCGCCGTCAACGACATCACCGATCCGGAGACCCTCGCGCACCTGCTCAAGTACGACTCGATCCTCGGTCGCTTCCCCGGCGAGGTGAAGGCGACCGCCGGCGGCTTCTCCGTCGACGGCCGCGAGATCAAGGTGCTCGGGGAGCGCGACCCGGCGGCGCTGCCCTGGGGCGACCTCGAGGTCGAGGTCGTGATCGAGTCCACCGGGCTGTTCACGAAGCGCGACGCCGCCGCCAAGCACCTCGAGGCCGGAGCGCAGAAGGTGATCATCTCGGCGCCGGCGACCGAGCCCGACGTCACCGTCGCCCTCGGGGTCAACTTCGACGCCGACTACGACCCCGCCGACCATCACATCATCTCGAACGCCTCGTGCACGACGAACTGCCTCGCCCCGGTCGCCAAGGTGCTCGACGAGACGGTCGGGATCGAGCGCGGACTGATGACGACGATCCACGCCTACACCGCCGACCAGCGGCTTCAGGACATGCCGCACAAGGACCTGCGCCGGGCCCGCGCCGCGGCGCTCAACCTGATCCCGACCTCGACCGGGGCGGCGAAGGCGATCGGACTCGTCCTCCCTCAACTCGACGGGAAGCTGAACGGGATCGCCGTCCGGGCGCCGGTGCCGACCGGGTCGGTGGTCGACCTGACCCTCGACGTCGCTCGTGAGACCAGCGCCGACGAGATCAACTCGGCGATGCGCGCCGCCGCCGCCGGCCCGCTCGACGGGATCCTCTCCTACACCGAGGACCCGATCGTCTCCTCGGACATCGTCCAGGACCCGCACTCGGCGATCTTCGACGCCGAGCAGACGCAGGTGCTCGACGGCACCTTCGTCAAGGTCGTCGCCTGGTACGACAACGAGTGGGGCTACTCGAACCGCTGCGTCGAGCTCGCGGCGAAGGTGCTCGAGCGCGAGCCGGCGACCGTCGGTTGAGCGACACAGGACGCCTCGAGGGCCGCGGAACGTTCGCCAAGGCGAGCGTCCGCGACGCCGAGGTCGGGGACCGGCGGGTGCTGGTCCGGGTCGACTTCAACGTCCCGCTCGCCGACGGCGGCGCCTACGGCGGCCGCGTCACCGACGACACGCGAATCCGCGCCGCGCTGCCGACGATCGAGCTGCTGCGCGAGCGCGGGGCGAAGCTGATCTGCGTCTCGCACCTCGGCCGCCCGAAGGGCGAGGTCGTCCCGTCGCTGTCGATGGCGCCGGTCGCGACCCGCCTCGCCGAGCTGATCGGCGCCGGGGTGCGGGTCGCACAAGGTGTCGTCGGTGACCCGGTCGAGCGCGAGGTCGAGGGGCTCGCTCGCGGCGAGGTCGTGCTGCTCGAGAACAGCCGCTTCGAGCCGGGGGAGACCGAGAACGCCCCCGACCTCGCCGCGGGGCTCGCCCGGCTCGCCGACATCTACGTCAACGACGCGTTCGGCGCCGCCCACCGGGCCCACGCCACGACCGAGGGCGTCGCGCATCACCTGCCGGGCTACGCCGGGCTCCTGCTCGAGCGCGAGGTGCGCGAGCTGACCGCGGTCCGCGACGCCCCGAGGCGGCCGCTCTGCATCGTCCTCGGCGGCGCCAAGGTGACCGACAAGATCGGCGTCATCGACCGCTTCCTCGAGTCGGCCGACCGGATCCTGATCGGGGGTGCGATGTGCTTCTCGTTCTTCCGCGCCCAGGGCGTGCGGACGGGCGACTCGCTGGTCGAGGAGGAGGGCGTCGGGCTCGCCCGCGAGGTCCTCGAGCGCGCCGCCGGATCGTCGTGCGAGCTCGAGCTCCCGGTCGACCTGGTCCTCGGCCGCGAGTTCGATGCCGCGACCGAGGTTCGCGAGGCCGACGGCATCGAGGTGCCCGATGGCTGGATCGGGCTCGACGTCGGCCCGCGCACGGTCGAGCGCTACGCCGAGGCGATCGCCTCCGCCGGAACCGTGTTCTGGAACGGGCCGATGGGGGCGTTCGAGCTCGAGCCGTTCGCAGCCGGCACCCGCGGCGTCGCCGACGCCGTCGCCGTCGCCGCCGGGTTCACCGTCGTCGGAGGCGGCGACTCGGCCGCAGCGCTGGCGGAGTTCGGCCTCGCCGACCGGGTCGACTGGCTGTCGACCGGCGGCGGGGCGTCACTCGAGTTGATGGAGGGACGCGCGCTCCCCGGGGTCGAGGCGCTGCTCGACCGCGACGGCGCGAGGTCCGAAGACACGAAGGAGACGACGAGTTGAGCGAACGAACGCCCGTGGTGGCGGCGAACTGGAAGATGCACAAGACGGTCGGCGAGACCGAGGCGTTCCTCGACCGCTTCCTCGGCGAGCTCGACTCGGTCGAGGGGGTCGAGGTCGTCGTCTGTCCTCCCTATCCGTCGCTGGCGACGGCGGTTGAGCGCTCGCGCCGCTCCCCGGCGCGGATCGCCGCCCAGAACGCCCATTTCGAGGCCCAGGGGGCGTTCACCGGCGAGGTCTCGCCGGCGATGCTCGTCGACCTCGGCGTCTGGGGCGCGATCGTCGGCCACTCGGAGCGCCGGGCGCTGTTCGCCGAGAGCGACGAGGCGCTCGCCCGCAAGGTCCCGGCCCTGCTCGACGCGGGCCTGGTCCCGATCCTCTGCGTCGGCGAGACCGAGAGTGAGCGCGACGGCGGCGAGACCGAGGACGTCCTCCGGCGCCAGCTCGAGGCCGACGTCGCCGCGGTCGCCGACGAGCGGCTCGCCGAGGTCGTGATCGCCTACGAGCCGGTCTGGGCGATCGGCACCGGCCGCACCGCGACGCCCGAGCAGGCGCAGGAGACGATCGCCTTCGTCCGCGCGCTGCTCGCCGAACGCGACGCCGGGGCCGCCGCCCGGGTCCGGATCCAGTACGGCGGCTCGGTGAAGCCGGCGAACGCCGCCGAGTTGATGTCGCAGCCGGACGTCGACGGCGCGCTCGTCGGCGGGGCATCGCTCGACCCGGCGGACTTCGCCGCGATCTGCTCCGCGGCCGCCTCGGCGAAGGCCGGCGGATGACGGTCCCCGCAGGGCCCGAGGCGATCCCGGTCCCATCGGTGGCGCTGGTCGTGCTCGACGGGTGGGGCCTCGCCCCGGCCGGGCCGGGCAACGCGATCAGCCAGGCCCGGACGCCGGTCTTCGACGCGATCTGGGACCGCTACCCCCACACGACGTTGTCGGCGAGCGGTCGCGACGTCGGCCTCCCCGACGGGCAGATGGGCAACTCCGAGGTCGGGCACCTCAACCTCGGCGCCGGCGCGGTCGTCAAGCAGGACCTGGCGCGGATCGACGACGCGATCGCCGACGGCAGCTTCTTCGAGAACCCGGCGCTGCAGGCGGCCTGCGAGGCGGCGCGGAACGGCCCGCGCGGCCGCCTGCACCTGGTCGGGCTCGTCTCCGACGGGGGTGTGCATTCCGGCTGGGAGCACATCGAGGCGTGCATCGAGCTGGCCGCCCGCCAGGGAGTCCCCGACCTCGTCGTCCACGCGCTCACCGACGGCCGCGACACGCTGCCCACGTCGGGCGCCGGCTACGTCGCCGAGCTCGAGCGCTGGCTGCGCCAGGCGGGGCGCGTCGGCACCGTCGGCGGGCGCTACTACGGCATGGACCGCGACCGGCGCTGGGAGCGCACCCAGCTCGCCTACGACGCGATCGTCCACGCCCAGGGCGAGCGCGCCGCGACTGCCGGCGAGGCGGTCGCGGAGGCCTACGAGCGTGGCGAGACCGACGAGTTCATCCGCCCGACCGTGGTCGGCGACTACGACGGGATCGCGGCCGGCGACGCCGTGATCCATTTCAACTTCCGCCCCGACCGCGCGCGCCAGCTCGTCCGCGCCCTCGGCGAGCCCGACTTCGACGAGTTCCCCCGCGGCGTTGCCCCGCGGATCGACCTGACGACGCTGGCCGAGTACCGGGGCGATTGGGACTACCCCGTCGCGTTCCCGCCCCGGCCGCCGCGCGCGACGCTCGCCGAGGTGCTGGCGAGCCGCGGCGAGCGCCAGCTCCACGTCGCCGAGACCGAGAAGTACGCGCACGTGACCTACTTCTTCAACGGCGGGCGCGAGCAGGAGTGGGAGGGGGAGGAGCGCCACCTCGTCGACTCGCCGCGCGACGTCCCCACCTACGACCACAAGCCGGAGATGAGCGCCCGCGCCGCCGCCGACTCGTTCCGCGACCACTGGGCCGGGGGCGGCTACAGGTTCGGGATCATCAACTTCGCCAACCCCGACATGGTCGGCCACACCGGCGACATCCCGGCGGCGGTGCAGGCGGTCGAGGTCGTCGACGCGTGCCTCGGCGAGGTCGCCACGGCCGTCCATGCGGGCGGCGGCGCCTGCGTCGTCACCGCCGACCACGGCAACGCCGACAGCATGCTCGAGCCCGACGGCTCCCCGAACACGGCCCACACGACGAATCCGGTGCCGTTCGTGGTCACCGTCGCCGGCGCCTCGCTGCCCGAGCCCGGCATCCTCGCCGACGTCGCGCCGACGGCGCTGGCGATGCTGGGCATCCCCCGGCCCGAGGCGATGACGGGCCGCTCGCTGATCGCCTAGCCCGGCGACTCGAGTCGACGCCGACCGTGCCCGCGGAGGCGTGCGCGCCCGCGTGCACGCGTGGTCGTCTGCGGCCGCCCGCGTCCCGGGCGCGGCGACGCTTGACATCTACATATTATCTGCTACAAAGGCACTGAGATTTCCTCTAGCAAACGTCGAGGCCCCCGCCGTGGAGCGCGGCGGCGCGGCTTCAAAGGAGGTTGATGACATGGCACTGGTACGTTGGGATCCGGGTCGCGAGGTCGACACGCTGCAGTCGGAGGTCAACCGGATCTTCGACACGTTCTTCGGCGCCAACGCGAACGACGTCCGTGCGCGCCGCTGGGTGCCGGCGATGGACCTGGTCGAGACCGAGGACCACCTCGTCCTGCGGGCCGACCTGCCGGGCCTCAAGCGCGAGGACGTCGAGGTCGAGGTCAAGAACGGCGTGCTCACCGTCTCCGGCGAGCGCAAGGCCGAGCACGAGGACCGCTCGGAGGGCTATTACCGGGTCGAGCGCAGCTTCGGCAGCTTCTCGCGCTCGCTGACCCTGCCCGACGGGATCGACCCGCAGAACGTCGTCGCCGACTTCGAGGCCGGCGTGCTCGAGGTGCGGATCCCGAAGCCGAAGGAGACGAAGCCGGTCCGGGTCTCGATCGGCGCCGGCAGCGTCAACGGCGAGGCGACCGAGAAGTAGGACACCCCCGCCGCCTCCTCCGCCACGCGTTTGGGGGCGGCGGGCTCGGGCCCGGCCCGCAGGCACTCGGCGGACCGGCGCCGCATACGCTTCACGCCGTGCGTCTGGATCAGGAGCGACTGCAGTTCGACATATCCGCACGCGATGGAGCCGCCCGGACGGGGCGGCTCCTCACCGCTCACGGGCCGATCGCGACGCCGGCGTTCGTCCCGCTTGCGACCCGGGGGAGCGTCCGCTCGCTCGACCCCGTCGACGTCGCGGCGCTCGGCTACGAGCTCGTCCTCGGCAACACGTTCCACCTCTTCCTGACTCCGGGCGCCGAGCGGGTCGAGAGGCTAGGCGGCCTGCACGAGTTCATGGGCTGGGACCGCGCGATCATCACCGACTCGGGCGGCTTCCAGGTCTTCTCGCTCGCGCACGGCAACGTCGCCGACGAGATCAAGGGGCGGCGCGGGGCCCAGGCGACCGGCGGCGCCGTGCTCGAGATCTCCGAGCGGGGCGTGCGGTTCCGGTCCTACGTCGACGGCTCGGAGCGGTTCATGGGGCCCGAGGAGTCGATGGCCACCCAGGCCGCGCTCGGCTCCGACCTCGCCCTCGTCTTCGACGAGTGCACGCCCTTCCATGCCGACCGCGACTACACGGCGCGCTCGACCGAGCGCACCCATCGCTGGCTCGAGCGCTGCCTCGACTGGCACCGGGCGAACGGCCCCCGACGCCAGGCGGTGCTCGGGATCGTCCAGGGCGGCGTCCACGAGGACCTGCGACGCGAGTCCGCGGCCGTGGTCGCGGCGGCCGGGGTCGACGGCCTGGCGATCGGCGGCACGCTCGGCCGCGACAAGCCGCAGATGTACGAAGTCGTCGGCCTGACCGCGTCGCTGCTGCCGGAGGACGCGCCGAAGCACCTGCTCGGCATCGGCGAGCCGGACGACCTGCTCGAGGGCATCGCCCACGGGATCGACCTCTTCGATTGCGCCGTCCCGACCCGGCTCGCCCGCCACGGGATGGTGCTCGCGCCGCTGCCCGACTCCCGGTTCCGCTTCGACGTCGGCAGGGCGATCCACGCCGAGGAGCGCGCGCCGCTCGTCGACGGCTGCCCATGCGCGACCTGCGCCCGGCACACCCGCGCCTACCTCCACTACCTGATCCGGGCCCGGGAGCTGACCGCGATCCGCCTGCTGACGATCCACAACCTCGCCTTCCTCGCGCGGCTGGTGTCCGGCGCGAGGGAGGCAATCGCCGCCGGCGGGCTCTCCGGCTACCGCGAGGCGATCCTCGGCGGCGCGGCGCCGTGGAGCGTCACTCCGAGCTCCGCTCGATCAGGTTCCTGAGCTCGTCGACCTGGCTCGAGACGTCGTCGCGCAGGAACTCGCCGAGGTCGGTGCTGCGCCCGGCGTCGGTGAGCAGGAGCACGCCGGCGGCGATCAGCGCCGCGAGGACCGCGATCAGGACGAGGATGCCGATCGCCCGCGCGATCCGGCCGGCGAGCGACGGCCGCCGTGCCGGGGCCGGGGAGGGCCGCCGGCGCGGCGCCGGCCGCTGCGGCCGGGGCCGGGGGACCGGGGTCGGCGCCTCGGGGGGCAGCCGGCGCGTCGCGTCGGTGGCCCCGATCGTGCGCGTCGGTGCCTCCTCGGGCACCAGCGGCTCGCGGCCGGCGATTCCCTGGCGGAGCGACAGCGCCAGGTCACGGGCGGTGGCGTAGCGACGCTCGGGGTCCGCCTCGAGCGAGCGCAGCACGGCACGCGAGAGCGTCTCGGGAACCTCCGGGTCGTACGACGTCGGCGCCAGCGGGCGCTCGTTCTCGCGTCGGATCGCGAGCTCGGCGAGGGTCGAGCCCTCCCACGGGAGCCGGCCGGCGAGCACCTGGTAGAGGACGACCCCGAGCGCGTAGACGTCGGCCGCCGGCGTCGCCTCCTCGCCCCGGGCCTGCTCGGGGGCGAGATAGGCGGCGGTGCCGACCACCGACCCGACCTGGGTCAGCCGGGTCTGCTCGGCCGCACGCGCGATCCCGAAGTCGGTCAGCTTGACCGTCATCTCCCCGGTCGGCGGGTCGTGGGCGGACTCGTCGCGGCGCCGGCGCGCGGCGGGACCGCCGATCACCATCAGGTTGCCGGGCTTGACGTCGCGGTGGATGATCCCTTGGCGGTGGGCGTATTCGAGCCCCGCGCACGCCTGGGTGCCGACCTCGACCGCAACCTCGGGGCCGAGCCGGCCGCGGGCCTGCAGGAGCTGGGCGACGGAGCGGCCCTCGACGTACTCCATGACGATGTAGTGACGGTCCTGGTCGACGCCGGTGTCGTAGACCTGGACGATGTTCGGATGGATCAGCTTCGCGACCGCGAGCGCCTCGCGGCGGAAGCGGGCGACGAACTTGTCGTCGTCGGAGAGGTGCTCGGCCAGGACCTTGACCGCGACGGTGCGCTCGAGCACCCGGTCGGTGGCGCGGTAGACGGTCGACATCCCGCCCGAGCCGAGCCGGTCGCCGAGCGCGTAGCGCTCCGAGATCAGGGTCGCGTTCATCGCCGCAGCCTCATCCCGCTCCGGTCCCGCCGCTCGGCGGCGCCGTCCCGCCGCCCGGGGGCCCGCCGCCCTGGTTGCCGCCGCCCCGGTTGCCGCTGCCCCGGCCCTGGTCGTCGCCGCCGGAATCTCCACCGTCGTCCGCGCCCTCGTCCTCGGGCGGAGCCTCGTCCTCGGGCGGCGCCTCCGGATCCTCGTCCTCGGACGGGAGGGGGTCGACCGTCTCCTCGGGCTCCTCGTCGACGGGGTCCTCGATCGGCTCCTGGCACTGCTCGGCTACCAGGTCGGAGAGCCGCCGGGCCGCGTCCTGAAGCGCCTCGCGGACCTCGCCGTCGACCCGGCGCGGGACCAGGCTCTCCTCGCCGTCGCCGACCTGCTCGACGAGGAGGTTGGCGCTTTCCTGGGCGTTGTCGCAGTTGCCCTCCGCGACCGCCCCTTCGACCTCGCTCAGCCGTCGCTCGAGGATCTCGGCGTCGTCGGCTGGGATCTCGCCGTCACCGCCCCCGCAGCCGGAGATCAGCGCGGCTGACGCGAGCGCGAGCAGGGAGATTCGCCCCCAGGTGACCATCGCGGCGAGTCTAGTGGTCGCCCTCCCCGGCTCCGGCGGGCGGCGTCGGCTCACTGGCCGATGTAGAGGCGGCGCGCCAGGTGCTGCGGCAGCCCGGCCGCGGCGATCGCCTCCGCCGCCCGGTCGACGTCGTAGGAGACCCGGCGATAGGTCGCGTGCCAGCCGCCGGTGTCGAGCTCCAGCCAGGCGGCGCGCGGGTCGCCGTCGCGGGGCTGGCCGACGCTCCCCGGGTTGATCAGCCAGCGGCCGTGGCCGAGCTCGAGTCGCGTCCCGGCCGTCGCCTGCGCGCCCCGCGCCTCGTCGCCCGCCGCGCCGTCCTCGGCGAGGGCGAAGAAGAGGGCGACGTGGGAGTGGCCGATCATGCTCACCCGCTTCGCCTGGACCTCGATGCACTCCGCCGCCTGATCGGCCCAGAGCACGTACTCCCAGACCGGGTCGCGCGGAGAGGCGTGGTAGACGGCGGGGTCGCGCTCGGTGTCGGCGGGCTCGAGGCCCTCGAGGAAGGAGATCGTCGCCCCGGCGGCCCGCTCGCGCGTCCACCGCACCGCCTCGGCGGCGGCGGGCGAGAACGACGAGATGTCGAGCTCGCCGAGCACGGCGAGGTCGTGGTTCCCGACCAGGCAGAGCTCGCAGCGCTCGGCGGCGAGCGCCGCGCAGGCGTCGGGATCGGCGCCGTAGCCGACGACGTCGCCGAGGCACCAGATCCGCTCGATCCCGGCGGCGGTGACGTCGTCGAGGACCGCCTCGAGGGCCGGCAGGTTGGCGTGGATGTCGCTGACGATCGCGAGGCGCATGCGAGCGGGCGGGGCGACGGCGCGAACTATCGTAGGCGCCGATGGGCCGGATCGACCTTCGGCGGCGAGCTACGGGCTCGGCCGCGGCCCGGGTGGGGGTCGCGGCGGTGGCGATGCTGATCGCCGCCGAGGTGGCGGTCTACGCGATCGGGTCGGCGAGCGATCCGATCGCCCCGGTTCCCGTCGTCGCGAGCGACTACTTCGAGTCCGAGGCGATCGAGCGCGCGCGCTCGTACCGCTCGGGCCAGCTCTGGCTGATGCTCGCCGGCCTCACCCTCCAGGTCGGGCTCCTGCTCGCGCTCGCGCTCGGGCGCCCGCGGGCGGCGCGGCGCGCGCTCGCGAGGCTCGGCGCCCGTCCGCTCGCCGGGGCCGCCGGCGCCGGCGCCGGGATCGCCGTCGTCCTCGCGCTCGTCGCCCTGCCGCCGCGCGTCGCCGCCCACGAGCGCGCCGTCGACGTCGGGCTCTCGACCCAGACGATCGGTCCGTGGCTCTGGGACCTCTCGCGCGCGACCGCGATCAGCGCCCTGCTCGCCGCCGCCGGCGCCCTGCTGCTCGTCGCGCTGCTGCGGCGCTGGCCGCGTCGCTGGTGGATCCCGGGCGCCGCCGCGGTGACCGCGATCGCGATCGTCACGACCTGGGTCGCCCCGGTGGTCGTCGGCCCGATCTTCAACCGCTTCGAGCCGCTGCCTGAGCGCGGCGCGCTGCGCGCCGAGGTGCTCGAGCTCGCCGAGCGCGCCGACGTCGACGTCGGCGAGGTCTACAGCGTCGACGCCAGCCGCCGCTCGACTCGCGAGAGCGCCTACGTCGGCGGGATCGGGTCGACGAAGCGGGTCGTGCTCTACGACAACCTGCTCGCCAACGCGCCGCCCGACGAGGTCCGGGCGGTCGTCGCCCACGAGCTCGCCCACGTCGCCAACGACGACATCCGCCGCGGCATCACCTTCGTCGCCGTCGTCGCCCCCTTCGGCCTGCTGTTCGCGCGCGAGCTCGGCGGCGCGCTGGCGCGGCGCGCCGGGGCCGAGCCGGGGACGGTGCCGGCTCTGCCGGCGTTCGTGCTCGCGATCCTGATCGCCTCGACCGCGATCGGGATCGTCTCGAACCAGCTCTCGCGGCAGATGGAGGCCGACGCGGACAGCTTCGCGCTCGAGCTCACCGACGACCCCGCGGCGATGGTCGGCCTCCAGCGGCGGCTCTCGGAGGCGAACGTCTCCGATCCTGACCCCGCTGCTGCCGTGCGGTTCCTCTTCCGCACCCACCCGACCACCGTCGAGCGGATCGGCATCGCCCGCGCCTACGAGCAGCGCGAAGCCCCGGCGACGGCGGACTGAGCCCGTCACCCCGCACCGAGCCCCAGCCCCGCAGGGTGAGGCGGATTTTGCATCGCCACGATGCAAAATCCGCCTCACCGGGGCGGGGCGGGGTGGCGTG
>Ga0299914_10002512_pt1 | contig 12660 bp, 14 predicted proteins | sample RVTome_10_FD_201361 | JGI IMG/M metagenome (GOLD analysis project Ga0299914, IMG submission 201361) | Soil microbial communities from uranium-contaminated site in the Upper Colorado River Basin, Wyoming, United States - RVT153D57 (version 2) ...
CGGTGCCGCCTTGCATGCGGCGGCTTCGAACCACGACACCACCGGAATAGAGAGCCAGATCCGGCGTGTCGAAGAAGACCACCTGACGCATTTGGGCCTGGAGTGGATCGAGATCCAGCGAGTCCACGGCCGATCGGAAGCCGGAGTCGGGCACGGTGAGTTTGAGCTCGACCGAGTCGGATCTGGCCATTTCCTTCAAGAGCTCAGAAAGTTGTGCGTCGTCAAGCGATTTGGTCATTTCCTTCTCCTCGTTGTCCGTCGGCTTCGAAGGAAGGCCAGTCGGCGCGATCAGGTTGTTTGCTACCGCTTTTGTATGTCCGATTCCCTCGTAATTCGTCCCCCAGTTGGGGCGATTCGCACTCTTGGAATCAAGAAAGCTCGACGGTGGCGCCGGAGTCGATCCCGGTCGCCGCCGAGGCCCTATTGGTTAGCCCACATGGGGGGATGTCATTTGGATGGCTTCGAGGCATGTTTCGTACTACTCCGCGAGCAGAAGGGACGCACTGTGGAAAGTGTCGAAATCGAAACCGGCCCTATCGACTACATCGTCGTCGAATGGCCGTCGGGATCGCCTCCGAATGGTGAGGCCTTCCCCCATCTGGTCGACCTGGTCGAAAACGGGATCATCCGGCTGCTCGACCTCGCATTCGTCCAAAAGGATGATGAGGGCAACGTGATGGCCATCGACATCTCTGACATGGATCTCGATGGTGATCCCGATCTCGCCCTTTTCGTCGGCGCATCTTCGGGCGTCCTGGACGAAGAGGACTACGAGGAAGCCGGAAACGTGCTCGAGCCAGGGACCGCAGCCGCGATTCTCCTCTACGAGAATCGGTGGGCGGCTCCGTTCGCCACGGCGCTGCGAAAAGCAGGTGCAAGGCTCGTGGCATCGGGCCGAATACCCATCAACGAGCTCATAAGCACTCTCGACGAGCTCGAGAGTGCGGAAGTCTGATCGAAAGGATTCGCATGGGACTAGTAAGAGGAATGGCCCGAACGGCGGTAGTCGCCGGAACCGCGACAGCCGTTTCCAATCGCGTGTCGCGTCGTCAAGCCAATAGATGGTCTGAGCAGGAAGCTGCGTCCTATCAGTCTCAGGCTCCGACCTACGAGCCTCCGCCGCCGCCACAAGTGGGGACAGAGGACAAGTTGGCGCAGCTGAAGGAGCTGGGGGAACTCAAGGAGGCCGGCGTATTGACCGGAGCCGAGTTCGAGCAACAGAAGGCGAAGATCCTCGCCAGCTGACACTGGCAGGCTCGAGGACAACGGTGTTCTGGCGTCTTCTCTTCATCGGGCCGCCCGGGTCCGGGAAAGGGACACAGGCACGCAATGTGGCCGCCCGGCTCGGGATACCCCACATCTCGACGGGTCATATGTTCCGTGACCACGTCTCCCGCGGGACGGAACTTGGCCGAACGGTGGGCCCGATCATGGCTGCCGGGGACTATGTGCCCGACGAGGTCACTGTTGCCATGCTCAGGGAGCGAATTGCTCAGGGAGACGCCCAGAACGGTTACATACTCGACGGATTCCCCCGCACCGAGGCTCAAGTCGAATCGCTCGACTATTTGCTCGGTGAGCAGGGATTGGACCGTGTCGTCGTGCTCCACGTCGATGAGGACGAGCTCATCTCCCGGCTGGTCGATCGTGGCCGCGCCGATGACACCGAGGACACTATCCGCAACCGGTTCAAGACCTACCTGGAGCAGACCCAGCCGCTCATCGACATTTACCGGGATCGCGGCCTCACCGCGACAGTGAACGGCAGCGGCGGCGTCGAAGACGTGACGGACCGGATCCTGGTCCTGCTGTCGTGAGCTCGATCAAGGGCCGCCGGGAATCCGCTGGACGCGCAGGGCGGCGCCAGAGGCCGCTGCCCGACATCGGGTAGGTCCGACACCCGGGATGGAGTGAGAGTGTGTGAGCGAGAAGAACGGGGCGCGCAGACAGCACCGGCCTGGACCAAAGCTCGATTCTCGGGATAGATCTGTGAGCAGGGTTGAGGGAACAGATAACGCCTGCGCTCTGACTCGTGGAACAGACGCTCGACCGAGGCTCCGTTTCACCTGGTCATGTGCCGCTGTCGGGTCGGGCGTTACTCCCGACCCGACTGCATTCCCCTCCGGATCCACCGCAACCGGTGTTCCGGTTTGATGCTTTGTGTCCCGATGACACAAGAATCTGACGGATTCACAAACAACGAGATTCCTGTCATGGAGCAGGGTCCATCGGACACTCAATGGTGATGGAGTCTCAGGCACACATGAGGTCGCGTTTCGAGACGATCTGGAGCGAGCATCGTCTTCAGGTGCTTGCCTATTGCCTGAGGCGGATTTCGGGTGCAGACGCCGAGGATGCTTGCGCCGAGACATTCCTCGTGGTGTGGCGCCGCCTAGACGAGACCCCGCCACCTCCCAAGACTCTCCCCTGGATCTATGGCATCGCCCGCCGAGTCCTGTCCAACCAGAACCGGGCCTTCCACCGCCGCGGGCGTCTTCACGAGAGACTGACCTACCTTGGAGTGTCACCCTCGTACGATCCAGTCGACTTCGTCGTCCAGGGAGCTGACGACAGAAGAGTCGCCGAGGCGGTGAACAGACTCAAGCCCACCGATCGGGAGATTGTGAGGCTCGACGCGTGGGAAGACCTCACGCGTGAGGAGATCTCTGAGGTGATGGGGATGACCCGAGCCGCAGTCGACCAGAGAATCCATCGCGCTTATGAGAGGCTCTCCAGGGTTCTCGCCCCCACGATCAGTCCAATCCACTCCCCTCCGGTTCCCGAGAAAGGAGGGACATGACGCACGACCAGGTTCGTCAGCTGGTCCGTCGGATCAACCCGATTCCGGACCCGAGTGTGCTCGGAACCGTCGATGTGGCTGTTCCCGTATTCGAGAGGAGCAAGGACATGCAAGTCGATGAACGGCCAGTGGCCGGACAGCGTCGGGACCGCCGGGGGCGCGGGCCAATGATCGGGATCGCGGCGGCAGCGGTGGTTCTGATCGTTGGTGTGATCTACACGTATACGAATACAAACCGGGAGCCGGTGGCCGCACCAGCCCCCAGTGCCATCGAGCTCCCGGGCGAGTTTCAGCCCATCGTCCCCGGTGCCTACTTCGCCGACACCGACGGCAACGAGGAGACGGCTACTCGAGGTACCTTCGTCATCGAAGGCAGCGGGTGGCAATCACTTGAGGCCGGAGTGTTGAGAGACACGCCAGAGGGTGTCGACAATGGTCTCTATGTCGGGCTGATGGTCGTCGAGGTCGACAAGGTGTGGGAGGCACCCTGCGACGGGGGAGCTTCGGCGCCTGCCGGGACAACGGCCAAGACCTTGGGCGATCAATTCGCAGCGATGCCTGAGTTTGTCACCCGGGAGGCGTTGACACCGGTGTCCGCCTTTGGCCATGACGGCTACCACCTGGGGCTCTCAGTCCCCGGCGGCTGCACCGACGGCGAGACTGTCTGGACTGGCGGAGCCTGGGGCGAACGGAACTATCAGGCAGAGGGCCAGATCGTGGAGTATTGGTTCCTCGACGTGGACGGCACAACGGTGATGGTCGAGGCGACCCGGCCACCCGAGTCCATTGAAGAGGACGTGGCCGCCGAGCTCGTGGCCGATCTCGACACGCTGCTCGACACGCTCGTCATCACCCCATAGGCACCAACAACTGCGGACCTACCGGTCCCCTGACCTGGGGCTCTTCCCTAGGTCAGGGCCGGTAGGTGGTGAGATGGCCTCCGGCCAAGGTCGGCGCAGGGGGTAGCCGGGGAACTCCGGCATCGTCCGCAACGAGTGGAGTTCCGGGATTCAAATCCCTTAGCTCCACCGAGGATTCTGTTCGACGAGAGCGCTCGTCCCCTGCACGGCCGCGATGTCTCCTGCGCCAAGATCGCAGGTGTCAGCCGTAGACCAGGAACGCCACACCCAAGAAAACAGGGACCGGGAACAGGGCGAGGGGGAATGGGACGAAGATCCAGAGGGCACACCAGCCGACCACGCCCCATGCTGCCCAACCGGGGAGAATGCCCACCCTCAGGGAGGCGATTGCGAAGGCGATGTAGCTGAGGAAGGCGATCGGGTTGACGATCCACTGGACGTAGACATTGAGCCAGCTCTTCAGTTGATCGAACAGGACCGGTACTTGACGACCCGCCTCCAACTCCTCGACGGTCCAGACCGTTACGCCGGTATGGAAGGCGGCCTCCAGGATCCAGGCGACCGTGAACACAGTCAGCCCTGTCATGGCCAGGGCCGGCAGCAGCACGCTTCCTCGTTTGATCAGGTCCACTCCGAGCACCACGAACGCAGCCAACAGGGCGGCGACCCAGGGACCCAAGGTGACGCTGGCCATCCGAAGCACTGCTGTCTGACCAAGCGCCACTTCAACGGGTCGGAACTGTGCTTCTACTGCACGGACGTTGCCCCGGAGGTAGACGGGGAGGGTCACGGCCAAGAGGACGAGCATCGCGCCGACGATCAGGGCGCCGGCGACCCGGGGCTGGGTCCAGAAGCTGCTAGGACTCTCCACTCTCCAACCATGAGCGGAACGATTCGAGCCCTGCGGCGAGCGTCTTTCTCGCCCAGGAACGCATCATCGGCTCGAAGAGTCCCATGATGCCGGTTGGCTCGATCGTCGTCTCGAAGGTCATCCTCGTTCCATCGCCGTCGGGTGAGAATGTGGCGACCCAGGCCCCTCGCATGGGGTTTTCCCAGGCCGCTGCCAATCGATGGGGGCGTTGGTAGTCGGTGATCTCCATCTCGAAGGCGACCTGGCGTCCGGGCCACCGGTCCACGGCGTGATAGCGAGTGCCGGGCCCTATGGGCCCTTCCGTCAATTTGGTTCGCTCCAGGGTCGGCTTCTGATGTTCCGGGGACCGCTCCAGGTCCGCCCAGGCGTCGAACGTATCCTCGATCGGTGCCGAGATGACAACCGTCTCCTCGAGGTTCATGGTGTCACCGCTCGCACGGTCCCTGCCTCCCCGTCCACTGTGACTATCTGGCCGTCGGTGAGCAATCCGGTGGCGTTCCCGGTGGCCACCACAGCGGGAATCTGACATTCGCGGGCGATGATCGCAGGGTGGGACAGGATGCCTCCGGTGTCGGTCACCAGGGCGCCGATGCTGGGGAAGAGCACCGACCAAACAGGCGATGTGATGGGGCAAACCAATACGTCTCCAGCTTCGATCTTGGAGAATTCCGTCTCGTCGCGCACCACCCGCACCGGTCCCGTGTAGGTACCGGCGGATGCGGATATCCCCGTGATCACTGAGGCATCACGCTGTGGTGTCTTGCTTGCTTCGACCGCCATGATCGACTCGAGGCTCCACAGCATCGCCTCCATCGGAAGCCGCGCGTCCGAAGGCAGGAACGACAGATCGGAAGGAGCAGGCGTCTCCTTGCCATAGAAGGGTGGGCCCGGGTTGGCGATGGCCCAGGCTCGCTGACCCTTGCGGTGGGTCACTTCGGCTTCGAGGTTGGTGGCACCGGTCAGCGCCTCGACTGCCTCAGCCAGCTCGAGGAACATGACATCGTCTCGTGTCTCGATCACGTCCCGCTGTGCCAGGCGGTTCCCGATCTCGAGGATGGCGTATCGGAGCTGAGCGGACGGTGCGCTCATGGTGAAGAACTCGTTGTCCTCGCGAACTGGATATGCCTTTTGCCCTCGTTCAATAGCTGTATCGAACTCGGTCAAGAATGCTGGGTTGTTGGAGAGCCGGATACGACCGTTGGCGATCGCTTCCTCGCGTTGGGCGCGGTTCGCTTCGTCGGCTGTCGTGGGGTCGAACCCGGTTTCGGCCTGGTGGCCGATGGTGGCTACGAGGAACGAGGGCATTTCGGCGTAGGTCGGTTCGACGACACCTTGTCCCAAAGCCACATGACCGAACGCTTCAACATAACTTTGGAAAGCCTTGGCAAAGTCGGGGTCAGTCTCTTCGAGGAAGCCGATCACATCTGGGTCGTCGACTCGCGCCGCCTCGAGCACATTGGGGTTATCGCCGGCTAGCCGGGTCAGCTCGGCGAGGCGACGTGCCGGTTCGGTGGACTTGTAGGACGTACCGCGGACCGTTTCGAGCGTGGTGGCCATATCCCAGCCGAGAAGCAGCTCACAGGTGGTCACCAGGTCGTAGAGGATGATGGCGAGTGCGCCGTGTAGCATTGTGTGGATCTCGATGCCGCGGGTGCATAGACGACGAGCCTCCTGGATCTGGGCAACCAGATCGTCGTCGTCAAGGTTGGTCAGGTCGACGAGTCGCAACCCGTCGATGCCTGCTTGGAATTCGGGCAGCCAGGTGTCGTACCAACGGTCGATGAACTGACCTGCTTTGTCGGTCTCGACCGCCTCCCGTGCCATGGCAAGACGCGTGCGGATCAATGGAAGGGTTCGCACCATGACCCACATCAGCCAACCGGGCAGTTCGGGACCCTCCTTGCCCCCCAAGGGAGCGAGCCGCTGGTAGGTCCAGCCGCCGATGTCGTGAAACTCGATCCCATCGAAGAGATAGCCGAACTCCGTCGCCCAGGACCTGACCGCGTCAGAAACCATCGACGGGATGAACGATTCGATGGGGTAGCTGGGTCTGGGGGAGTGGCTGGCGTCGTGTTCCCAATAACCCGGCGGCACCTTGACTTCGATAGGTATCGGCTCGACCGGAGGCTCGGGTAGAGATGTGATGGGCCGGGCCTGCAGCAACCAGAGAGCGCCCCCGTCGATCGCCCACTCAATGTCCTGTGGCGTACCGAATTGCGCCTCCACCCGCCTCGCCAGCCCGGCCACTTCAAGGATCCGTGACAGGGGAAGGACACCATCTGGCTCGTCGACGCTATCCCCGTCTACCACCCACTGTTCCGGCGTGACCTCACCGGAGACAAGCCGGTCGCCCAGACCCTCGACCGCGTTGACGACGACCTGATGTCTGGTTCCCGTCACCGGGTTGGCTGTAAAGGCGACACCGGCACAATCCGCGTCGACCATCGGCTGAATCAACACAGCCATCGAGGGATGCGGTCCCTCACCTGCGTAGACCGCCACTCGGTTCGATTGCAGAGAAGCACGGCAAGCGTGGATCGCATCTGCCAAACCGGCGTTCCCGTCGACTCCCAAGTATGTCTCGTACTGCCCGGCATACGACGCGTTGGGAAGGTCTTCGGCCGTGGCTGATGAGCGGACGGCGAAGGGCCCGTCTCCGAGGCGGGCTCGGATCTCGTCGATGAGTCGGTCGGAGATCTCGTCTGCCGCGGTGGTGACCACCACCCCCTCCGGAACCGCGAGCCCGGCGCGCAGGAGCACAGCCAGATTGGCAGCCTTCGACCCAACGAGTCTCGGGTCGAGGGCCTCATCGTCGGTGAGGTCGACGAGGGTGCGGCGTTCGAGGGTCTGCGTAGCGTCCATTGCCATATCCCGACTTGGCCTATTCATGGTCCGGGTCGGACCAGAAACGTCCCTTCATCAGTGCGAGGACCACATCACGCCAGGCGCTGACATCAATGTCCTGGTCGAGGGCCCATCGCACGTCGAGGCCGTCGTGGATTGCCATGAAAACCTGATCCACCGCCTCGGGATCGAGGTCTCGTGGCACCAACCCCTGGGATTGGGCCTTCGTCCACATTTGCACTGTGACCGGCTGGTACTTGTCCCAGCGACTCACGACCTGGTCCCGTACCTCTTCGTTCTCGAGGGCTTCGCTCCAAGACTGCATGCGGAGACCGACGTTGGTCTTACGACCGGGCAGGTCGAATCGCTGGAACTCAGAGCCGACAGTGAGATCGATCATGGCTCCAACGTCGTCTTCGTCAAGAGACTCGAGATCGAACGTTTCCGTCGTGCCAGTGACAAGCTGGATCGCCTCCTGGATGATCTCCTCCTTGCCGGAGAAGTAGCGGTAGGCCAGACCATCACTCACCCCGGCCATTTCGGCGATGTCGCTCATCTTCGTCTTGTGGAAGCCGTCCCTGGCGAAACAGGCGATGGCCGCGTGGAGGATGATCTCCCGCTTCGCTTCCAGGTGCTCATCGGTGACCTTGGGCATAAGTGAATGAATCATTATTCATTTTAAGGCGATTGTCAAGGGGGGCTCGGAGGGGTTTCTGCCCTTGCGATCGGTTTCAACTCGTCAGTCTCATCCGGCACAAGCGAAGGCGCTTTCATCATGTCTGGCGACATCCCCGCCACGTATCGGCCACGAGACCGCTGAAAGACGCCATTGGCCTTTGTCGGGCCACAGTCTCATCTTCGTCAACGACAGGGTCATGGGGTGCAAAACCCGTCAGGTCATGCCAACCTCCGCTACTTGGTGCTCCGGTTCTTGCAACGTCGTTGCGGCGGTACCCTCAGGTTTCAGCGGATTCGGCGGCGACCTTCATCCCTTGAGCCTCGATGGAGATGTAGCGGGTGACGAGGCTCCTGTAGAACAGGCCGATGACCGGTACCAGCAGGCCCCGCATACCCATGCTCAGAGTCAGGCGCGAGCGGTCCCGCTCCAACACCTCGACCCGATGGCCGGCGACGCTGGTGACGCCGCCAGACTTCTGGCGCAACTCGAAGTACGACGGCGAGTCCCAGACGGTGATGTCCCATGTTCCTGCTGGAAGCTTCGGCTGCTTGAGGAGCACGCGGCTGCCTTCGGCAACGGGCGCAGGTGTGATCAGCTCGACGACTTCGACAGTTTCGATACGCCGCGGCCATGCCTCGAGGTCGCTGAGAACGTGCCAGACGCGCTGTTGCTGGGCGTCGATGTCGATGGATTCCTCAAAGCGCATGTCGGACGCTCCACGAAGGCTATTTCAGATCAGCTGAGCAAGCTAGTCAGGGCAAGAGTTCTTCGCATTCGCGTCAGAAGCTGATGATTGTGGCCTCGCCGACCCGCGATCAAGGCGATGCAGAGGTGTCCAGGGCATCAAGTAGGAGACAGTCGACAGGGTCTCGTGGTCCAGGACCGTTTGGCTTGAGGGAATCCGCCAGGCTGCTGGCACTCGGGTGGCGATGGGTGAGTTCAGATCTCTGGCGCGGCTTGGACGCGGAACACTGGGCACCGGTCGGCGAGACCGACGAAGTCGTCGGGGGTCGGCTCGACGCCGTAGACCCTTTCGAAGAATTGGGTGCCATGGGGAACCTCGGTGGGGAACGCTCTCAAGACGGGCTCTCGGTCTTTGACGTCGAGCTCGACCAGTGTCACTTTCTCCTGATCTCTGCCATGAGCGAGGATGCCCCAACCGCCGGCACGCACATTCTGCACCCAGTCGGCGTTCTCGATTCCTCCGATGACGTATCGGATGCTGTCGACTTCGAGGATCGACACCGGTGTCGTTCGAGGCACGCCGGAAATCCGGCCCGGTACCGTGAGGATGTGGATGGTGCCGGTCTTGAGGCCGCGGCGCTGCAGCCAGGTCACGACACGGTTGGCCATTGGTAGCCAAGACGGGAGCACTCCGAGCTCCGGGGTTGGAGGTTTCTGGTTCTTGGTCATGGTGTGCGAAAGCATACAGTACAGTATTTTAATAATCAAAAGATTGAAATAACGATGACGGTCAAGCAGGAGCGTGTCGCGGAAGTCGTGAGGTTGATTGTCGAGCTTCAAGACGCCACCCAGTCGGTGGATGAGGCTGCTGCCGCTCACTTGGGTGTCAACCTGACCGATCTACGTTGTCTTCGTGTCGTGGTCCAGGACGGCCCCACCCCCGCAAGCGACCTCGCGCGGGCCACAGGCCTGACCCGGTCCGCCATCACCTTCGCAATCGACCGTCTCGAGAAGGCGGGCCTGGCGGTGAGGGCCATTGACGCCATCGATCGACGCCGTACGCTGGTCGAGCCGACTGAAAGTGCCAGGCGCAACGTTGCATCCCTGTGGGGACCCATCGAAGCGGAAGGCGTCAAGACGCTCTCCCGTCTTAGCTCCGACGAATTAGCGGTCATCGCCGACTTTCTCCACAGAGCCACCAAACTCCAGAACGAGCACGCTCGTCGGATCAAGCGAGCACACCATGACAGTTCGGCAGTCTGAGACGACCGTTTGATATGCCCCACAGTGGCGGACGAAAGGGGCAATTGGGTGAGTGCTCACTTGGAGAACTGACCGTGCACCTTGCCAGGCTCGTGACCATCGAAGGCGATGAATCTGAACAGTCACAGCGGTCGCGCTCGAGGAAGCACGTAATCAGATCAATCAATAGGGCCATCGCCCGGGGTGCGTCAATGGCTTTCTGCATCCAGACGGTGATCAACAGGAAGCGAAACGTCCTCCGTTTGCCCGTTCCGTGGGAAAGGGTATATGGCGGCCCAACCGAGACAAGGATGTGGCTCATGCCCGAGAAACGTGCCGGCGTCAAGAACGAGGATCAGTACGAGGCTCTGAAAGACAATGGAATGTCCAAAGAGAGAGCGGCCCGCATCGCCAATTCACCCGATGCATCGAAGAAGGGCGGCGAGAAGTCCAAGAAGGGGAATTCGCGATCCTCTTCGAAACAGGGTGGGACCACCGCGCAGAAGAAGGCGGCGGGCCGAAAGGGTGGAAAGGCCACCGCTCGGAAGCGATCGTCCTAGAACGGGCTCGGGCGGCGCAGGCAAGACGCGCTACAGGAGCGGCAGACTCCAATGTCTGAACGTCGCAGCGTCTGGCTCGGCCCCGAGAACCTGCACCCCCGGTCACCTCCTCTCGTCGGCTCCGAGACTTGCGATGTCGTCGTGGTCGGGGGAGGTATAACTGGGATTACCGCCGCCCTGCTCTTGCAGCGTCAGGGTCGGTCAGTTGCCCTCCTCGAAGCTGATCGGATCGCGGCCGGGACAACCGGGGGGACTACCGGGAAGGTCACGTCGCAGCATGGGTTGATCTACACCGGGTTGGTAGCTCGTCACGGTTGGGACGTAGCCCGATCCTATGCCGGGGCCAACGAGGAGGCAGTTCGGTTGATCGAATCGCTGGTGCGAGAGACGGCTGCCGACTGCCATTTCACCAAAGCCTCGGCGATTGTGTATGACAGGTCCGGCGATGACGTAGATCGGCTGGAGGCGGAGTTCGAGACGGCACAGGATCTTGGGCTACCGGCTCGTCTCATTCAGGAGACCGGTCTGCCATTCGAGGTCTCGGCCGCCCTGGAATTCCAGGGGCAGGCGTATTTCCATCCCGTTCGATATTGCCGGGCGCTGACACGAGAGTTCCTGCGCATCGGGGGCAGGCTGCACGAAGACACGCGTGTCATCGGAGTCGATGAGTCCAGATCTCGCGTGGAGGCCATCACCGAACAGGGGTCGATCGAAGCCCAGTTCGCGCTCGTCGCCACGCTCCTTCCATTCGTCAGCCGCGGTGGGTTCTTTGCCAAGACCACCCCATCGCGGGCCTACGGCGTGGCGGCACGGCTTGCATCGCCATGCCCTGCGGACATGTACATCTCCTCGTCAGCACCGATTCGGTCTCTGCGGCCTTGGCCCGATGCAGGCCCGAATGGCGTCATCATCGTGGGGGAGAGCCATCCCACCGGAGACGACCAGGCGGGGCCGGGACGGTGGGGTGAACTGGAACGCTGGGCGAACGAAAACTTCGAGGTCGAGTCGTTCGAGTATCGCTGGTCGGCTCAGGACTACGACACAGCCGATGGAATTCCGTACGTGGGTCGGTCGCCACTGACGGAGCGCGTCCTAGTGGCTACCGGGTTCGCCAAGTGGGGGCTGACCAACGGCACGGCTGCAGCGACGATCCTCAGCGATCACGTGTTGGGCGAGCAGAACGATTTCGCCGACGCCTTCTCTGCGAAGAGGATCGGCGACCTTGCCGCGGTCGCCAACATGGTTACGACCAACGCCGCCATAGCGGTCGGGATGGTGGCCGACAGAGTTGGCCGGCTAGCTCTGCCCAACGTCGCTGAACTCGACCCGGGCGGGGCGGGGATCTTCTCAGTCGACAAAGCGACAGCCGCGGTTTACAGAGACCCATCTGGAGCTCGACATGCTCTCAGCCCCAATTGCACCCACCTCGGATGCGGCGTGAGATGGAATGATGCCGAGAACACCTGGGACTGTCCCTGTCACGGATCTCGTTTCGACATCGATGGAAGTGTCTTGTCAGGCCCGGCGACCGAGCCGCTGGACCAGATTCGACTCGACGACGCTTAGCGGGGCGCTCTACGAGGTTTGCCATATTTGACACAAGCGGTAGATCCGATGAGGAATTGCGCAAAGCGGAGGCTGAGGGCTCGAGCTGAGACCGGGCGTCGCAACTAGGCGGTGAACGCTATGGGGTCGTCAGCTCGCTTCGGCCTCTGCGATCACGGCGGCGATGAATTCCTGAGAGTGCTCTATGTCGACTCGGTAGTAGAAGCCCATCGAAGCACACGGCACATCACCCCATGATGTCACACCGACTACGACTTCCCGACCTTCGACGTCGCGCAGGATCGGACCTCCGGAGTCGCCATAGCAAGTCCCTTCGTCGCCTTTCGACTGATTCTGAGACACCCGAAGCCAGGCGTCGTGGAGGTTCTGGAACGAGCTTTGGGCGATCGCCCGATGGTCGAGGTATTCGATGTTCCAAGGTGGCGGATCGCCGGCGAAGCTCCCCCCATACCCAACCACAGTGAATTGCTCTCGGGCGTCACCGTTGCGAGGGCTCGTTGACCCCCGGAGGTCCTCGAGATCGCCCAACCCGGCGTAGGTCATCGGTGCGATGC